>Ga0156547_123_pt1 | contig 45485 bp, 48 predicted proteins | sample RifOxyB2_FD_111942 | JGI IMG/M metagenome (GOLD analysis project Ga0156547, IMG submission 111942) | Candidatus Uhrbacteria bacterium RIFOXYB2_FULL_57_15
GTTCATACAGGAAAACATGCGTTTTATTCCTTCCATTATACCAAAATGCGCTCATTTTCGTGAGCGCATTTTGTGGTGTGTGAGTAATGGGACAGCCTCATTTGCCCCGTTTTTCCTTTGTCTCTTCCAGGTGATATACTGGTGTCACTATGAAACGCTTCACAGCTTCCATGGCTCTGGTTGCCCTATTTGCCTGCGTTTTTCCATTCACGGGCCACGCCGCGACCGTTCCGCTCATAAAGGTCCAGTCCGGCGACCTCGTGCGCGGCGAATCGTTTTCCGCCGTGTACTACGTGGGCAAGGACGGCTTCCGCTACGTCTTCCCGAATGACAAGACGTACTTTTCCTGGTACGCGAACTTCGATGACGTGAAATGGATTTCCGACGCGGATCTTGCCACCATCCAAATCGGCGGCAACGTCACGTACAAGCCCGGAGCAAAGATGATCAAGATCAACTCGGATCCAAAGGTCTATGCCGTGGATGACGGGGGCACGCTTCGATGGGTCATGTCCGAGGAAATCGCGATCTCCATGTACGGCTCCGCCTGGAATACCAAGATAGACGACGTGCCGGACGCATTCTTTGGCAACTACGACATGGGTTCGGACATCGAGACGTCCGGTGACTTTGACCCGGTCGGTGCGAGCGCGGACGCGAGCGACATCAATCATGACAAAAACCTGAAGGCAGCGACCGTACTCAACATCTCCGACGACTATTTCGACAACGCGTCGATGACCGTCAAAGTCGGAACTCCCGTCCGTTGGTTTAACAACGGGACGAACAAACACACGGCCACGGCCACGGATCTTTCCTGGGGAACCGGGACCATTCAGCCGGGAGGAAACTTCGCGAGATATTTCAATGCGCCTGGGACCTACACGTATTTCTGTAGCTACCACCCAACCATAACGGCAACCTTGATCGTCGAGTAAACGAACCGGGGCACGTGCCCCGGTTTTATGTTATACTCGCATTAATATGCCAAACCTGACGCTCGGACCGACCGTACGCAAAAACCTGCACCTGCATGAAAAAAAACTGAAGTCCCTTGAGGAGCGCGCATTCGCGATTCGCGAGGACATCATCGACATGTTGGTCGAGGCTGGAAGCGGGCACAGCGCCGGTCCGCTTGGCATGGCAGACATTTTTACCGCCCTCTACTTTCACGTGATGGTCCACGACCCAAAGCGTCCCGAGTGGGCTGACCGTGACCGCTTCATCCTTTCGAACGGCCACATCTGCCCCGTCCAGTACGCCACCCTCGCAAGCGCCGGGTACTTTCCCAAGCGCGAGCTCATGACCCTTCGTAAACTCGGCTCGCAACTTCAAGGCCATCCGGAACGCGGGCGGCTCCCGGGCGTTGAGAATACGGCGGGACCGCTCGGGGACGGGTCCTCGCAGGCGGTTGGACTCGCGTACGCGGCGCTTATGGATCGGAGGCCGTGGCGCGTGTACTGCGTCATGTCCGACGGCGAGCTTGAATGCGGCATTACCTGGGAAGCGATGCTGTTCGCGGGGCGCAACCGACTGTACAACTGCACCTTCATCATCGATCGAAACAACATCCAGATCGACGGCAACACCGAGGAAATCATGCCGCTCGAACCACTGGCCGCGAAATTCGAGTCATTCAACCTGAATGTCATTCGCTGCGCCGGAAATTCCATCAATGACTTTATCTCGGCCGTAGAACGCGCGCACGGCATGTCGGAAAAACCAAGCGTCATCATCGCGGACACCATTCCCGGATACGGCGTGGACTTCATGGAATACGACTTCCGCTGGCACGGGATCCCCCCGAAGCCGGGCGAAGAATCCATGCGCGCCATCGAAAGCATCCGAACGCTCGGCGGACGCATCCAGAGCGAACACGAATAATTTCGACTTAATCTATCGCATATGGGCAATAAAACACTCTGGTGGATCATCGGCGGATCAGTTGCACTCGGACTACTCCTTGCCGCGACGAACGCGACCACAAATGCCCCATTTGGCATGATGACCGCGACGAGCGGATCGGTTGCATTACCCATGATGGACGCAAACGAAGCCTCTTTCGACGAACGAATCGCCGATCCCATGATGGTGACGAAGCCATATCCGATCCCGTATCAAACCGCCGGAGAAACCGCGGCGGAAACGGACCAGAAGATCATCAAGACGGGATATCTGGATGTGGAAGTCATTGACGTCGGCGAGACCGTTTCGAAGCTGTCCGCGCTTGCGTCGGGCGTAGGCGGATTCGTCCAGGACTCGTCCGTTTCCGAGCGCGAGGACGGCACGCACTATGGCAACGTAACCGTACGCGTTCCCTCGGACCGATTCGAATCAACGATGACGGAGATCAAAACCCATGCCGTGACCGTCATGACGGAATCCTCGGAAGGCCAGGACGTGACCGAGCAATACACGGACCTTGAGGCACAGCTGCGCAATGCCAAAGCGCAGGAGGAAGAATATCTCAAGATTTTGAGCCGCGCGAACACGGTCGAGGAAATCCTCCAGGTGCAATCGTATTTGTCGAACGTACGATATACGATCGAATCCCTCGAGGGCCGGACCAAGTACCTTCTGAACCAGACCTCTTACTCCACCATTTCCGTGACCCTGTCCGAAGAAACGTCCATCCGAATTCCAACCAAGGACTTCCGATTCGGCAACACGGTCAGCCAGGCGGGACAGGCGCTCGTGGCCATCCTGCAGAACCTCGCGGTAGCGGCCATCTGGCTCGTCATCTTGGGCGGCGGCATCGTCGTCCCAGTCGCGCTCATCATCTGGGGCACCACCAAGCTCTTGGCAAAACGCCGACGTCGCTAATATGGCAAAAAAACTCCCGTCATCCGGCATAAATCGCGCGGCCTATCTTGTTCGCGGCCTGTTCGACGAAAAAACGATCGACCGCAAGCCGACGCGCGACGGGTATGGGCTCGGCCTTGTCGATGCCGGGCGTGCAAGCAAGAACGTCGTCGTGCTAAGTGCGGATCTCACGGAATCGACGCGCGCGCTCTGGTTCAAGGAGAAGTACCCTGAGCGCTTCGTGCAGTTGGGAGTGTCCGAACAATCGCTCGCGGCCATCGCGGCCGGCATGGCCATGGCTGGAAAAATTCCGTTTATCTCCAGCTACGCGGCCTTCTCCCCGGGCCGCAACTGGGAACAGATCCGTACCACGGTCGCGCTCCAAAACACCAACGTGAAGATCGCCGGGGCGCACGCGGGCGTGTCCGTGGGTCCGGACGGGGCCACGCACCAAATGACCGAAGATATCGCTATCATGCGGGTGATCCCGAACATGCGGGTGATCGTTCCATGCGACGCGCTCGAAGCAAAGAAGGCGACCATTGCCGCGGCCAAACTTGTCGGTCCGACATACCTTCGCTTCGCACGCGAAGCATCGCCCGTATTTACCACCGCCAAAACTCCATTCAAGATCGGTCGAGCTGAAATCTTTCGTTTTGGTGTGGACGTGACCATCGTCGCGGCCGGCCCCCTGCTCTATGAGGCGCTAATCGCGGCCGAAGCACTGTCGAGGCGCGGCGTGGAAACATGCGTCATCAACATGCATACCGTAAAGCCGCTCGACGTGAAGGCGCTCGTTCAGGCCGCGAAGCAAACGGGCGCAATCGTGACGCTCGAGGAAGCCCAAGTCGCTGGCGGACTTGGCGGCGCGGTCTGCGAGGCGCTTGCCGCGTACGCGCCCGTGCCAGTGGAACGCGTTGGAATTCAGGACCGCTTCGGCGAATCCGGAGAACCAACGCTTCTACTCGATGGCTTCGGCCTTACCGCGCCATCCATCGTCGAATCGGTCGGGCGCGCGCTTAAACGCAAGCGCGGCGAGAAAGTCAGCGACCGCCCTGAATATGTTGCCGCCGCCGAAGGACACCTCGACGAATTGAAAGGAAAAATCATTGCGGAATCGCTCATCCGAACCCCGCGCAAATGGGGCGGAAAAAAGCCAGATGCCAGCCTGAAGTCACGAAAACGAAAATAAAAACGCGGCTGCCTACGCATGGGCAGCCGCGTTTCTTCGTTTACCAAAACTTTAATTCGCGCTTCGGATTTACCCTTGTTTTTTCCTGATTGACCAGGTCCATCCCAGTCCTTCGAGACCGCGAGCGTTCACGAAAATAGACAGGTTTTGATCCGTCCAACGGCATTCGTCCCCAACCCCTTATCAGCCGACGCGCCGCCTCGACCGTTTCCCTTGAACTAATCGTGTCTTTTCTTCCGGCAATATGCTGAACTTCCCGAACTGACATTTCCTCAAAAAATTTATCCGCGATTTTGGTCGCGGCCGCATCCCCATCAGTCAAAATGAGCGAACCAACGATCAATTCCTTAAGACGACCATCATCGATCCCAAATAGCGTGCCAACGGATGCCATCTTTTTTTTCAACTGCCTCAATTGCGTGGAAAGTGCTCCTACGCGCGCGTCATAATCTTTTTTTAGAACCTCTCGTTCGGCCTCAGGCCTTTCCTTAAATTCTTGTTTTATTTTTGCAATCTCTCTTTGTAATTTCGCCATTTCGCCATTCCGACCCATTGAATCCGCGGCATCGAGTTTTGAGACGAGCGTATCCCATACGTGTTGGGATACCAATTCTCCCCAAATAGTCATGGCTTCTTTAAGAACGGATCCCCCATCGACCGATCGTGCCAATGCCTCGGAATTAACGCGGATATTTTTGAGCATTCTGATCATGTCACGATCCGCAAGACATTTGCGAAGCGCGAGTGCACCATTGTCCGGAATCAAATGACCCATTTCTTTCCAGAGTGCCTGAGAGGAAACCATGCGTGCCCGTTCGCGTGCCTTCCACGCGCCCAGCTTCTCCTTTAGCCATACGGAGGGGACATGATCACCCTCAAGGATTTCATTGATCCGTGCTTCCTCTGCATCCAAACTCGAAACGAGCACTGGATCGCCCTCAGCCTCGCGGACCGCGGAGGCGGCCGCAGAAAACAAACGCTCATACAAACTCTCGGTTCTCTCTCTCACGCTCTTGGCAAAAGGCGAATCCTCAGAAAGCACAGCGAGAAGTTCTCTCTTGACGGCCTCTTGTGTCACGCCAGGTTCGTGCGAAGACACGCCCTCTGCCACGCGGTCGATAGTTTGTTCTAACACGTCTCCGCCAACCATACTCGAGGAGAGCGCCATGCCAAATAGCTGCTCGAACGTCTTGATCGTCGCCTGTTTGCGTGCCTCGAGCCCTTGGTCTACCCCCAACAAATATTCCGCCTTCGATCTCTCTCCTCCTTTTTTGGACCTAGGTGCGCCGGTAACCAATGGATACGAAGAATCAGCAGCTTTTCTGCGTAACCACGAATGATCAACGGATTCGCCTGAGCGCATACGTTTTAAAAATTGCTTGAAAAACACGAAAGGCTTCCCCCAAAAGGAGAAGCCCCACGATTCATGGACGAAGTATAGCAAAAAATCGCAGTCTCGTCAAATATTTGATACCATGTTGGCATTATGTATGACATGATCACCATTGGCGACACGAAACTCGACACCTTCGTTGTTTTGGACGAGGCATCGCTCCAATGCCAACTGAAAATGCCGGACTGCCAGCTGTGCATCGCCTATGGAGAAAAGATCGTCGTTGACGTAGTTGCGTCCCAAATCGCCGGAACCGCGCCGAACGTGGCAACGGGACTCTCTCGGATGGGCCTAAAAACTGCGGTTATTTCCAATATGGGAGCGGATGGCACCTACCAACTGGCCATCGACACACTTAAGACAGAAAAGGTCGCGACGCGATATCTTCATCGTGTCATGAACGAAATGAGCAGCTATTCGGTCGTCCTGAACTACAAGGGCGAAAAGACGCTCCTCACCTCGCATATCCGACATGCCTATCGACTCCCAAAGCCGCTGCCGAAATCCAAATGGATCTATATTTCTGAAATGGGACCCGGCTACGAAAACCTCTACCGCCAGGTCGTCGGGCGCGCGAAGGCAAACAACATCCACATTGCTCTGAACCCAGGCACCATCCAGATCACGGAGCGAAAGACGTTTCTCTTCGACCTGATGAAAAAAACATATGTCCTCTTCGTAAACCTGGAAGAGGCGCAGCGAATCGCGGAGGAAGAAACCCTTGAAATCCATCGCCTCGCGACGGCACTTTACAAGATGGGGCCAAAACAGGTCGTCATCACGGACGGAAAAAGGGGCGCGTACGCATTCGATGGAAATTACCTCCATTTTTGTCCCATTTTTCCGGGTCGTTCGATCGAGGCGACGGGCGCGGGGGATGCGTTTTCAACCGGCTACATCGGCGCGCTCATGAACGGACAATTGCACGACGAGGCCCTTCGCTGGGGCGCAGTCAGCGCGGCATCCGTCGTTGGATTCGTCGGTCCTACCAAGGGACTGCTTTCCGTTGCAAAAATTCGCTCCCGACTAAATAAACGTCCTTCGTTTCGCGTGAAGGAAATGTAGACCCCTATGCTTGTCACCCTTTCATCCGTGCTCGCGAAGGCAAGGCGTGGCCGATATGCGGTCGGCGCGTTTAACATCAACAACCTTGAGACGCTCCAATCCGTCATCGCGGCGGCCGAGGCGGAACGCGCCCCGGTCGTCGTTCAGACGAGCGAGGGGGCCATCGAGTATGCGGGTATGGAAGAACTTGGCTTACTCACCCATCTCGCCGCCTTGAGGTCGCGGTGTCCGGTCGTATTTCATCTTGACCATGGAAAAAACACGGACCTCGTCGTCAAGGCGATTCAGAGCGGCTATTACACCAGCGTGATGTTCGACGGATCTTCCCTTCCGTACGAGGAAAACGTCGCGACCACGAAACGCATCGTAAAACTGGCCCACGCGAAACGCGTTTCGGTCGAGGCCGAGCTTGGCGCGATTGCCGGGATCGAGGACTTCGTGTCCGTGGAAGAGCGCGACGCGCACCTTACGGATCCGACACAGGCAAAGGAATTCGTGAAACGCACGGGCATCGACGCGCTCGCGATCGCGATCGGCACGAGCCATGGTGCGTTCAAGTTCAAGCATGAGTCGCGACTTGACTTCGCACGATTGAAAAAAATCACGGAGCTCGTTTCTGTCCCGCTCGTGCTGCACGGCGCGTCCGGCGTGCCGGCAGCCATCAAGGCGCAATGCACCAAGTACGGCTGCGAGATCGCCGCGGCAAAGGGCGTATCGGACTCGTCCATAAAGAAGGCCGTCGGGCTCGGCATTCGGAAAGTGAACGTGGATACGGACCTGCGCATCGCGTTCGACGCTGGCATCCGCAAGTTCCTGCACGACAAGCCAGGGGTCATCGATCCGCGCGAAATCCTCAAGCCCGCGCGCGAGCTCATGACCAAGGTTGTGCGGCAAAAGATGAAACTGCTCGGGTGCGCGGGCAAGGCCTAACCACTATGTTTGATGTCATCACTATCGGGGCCGGGGTACGGGACGTGTTTCTGATCTCAAAATCGTTCCAACTGATTCGCTCGGACGCATTTGCGTCCGGCGTCGGGGAATGCGTGTCGCTCGGGGACAAGATTGAAATTGAGGAAATCGTCCATGCGACCGGCGGAGGCGCGACCAACGCGGCAGTGACATTCGCGCGACTCGGATTGAGCACCTCCGCAATTTGCCGCGTGGGCGATGATGCGGCTGGGCGTGAAATCGTCGCGGATCTTGAGCGCGAGGGCGTAGACGCGTCGCTTGTAGTGCACGACCAGAAAGGCGCCACCGGCTATTCCACCCTGCTCACGGCCTCGACCGGGGAACGCACCGCCCTTGTCTACCGCGGAGTCGCTGGAGCGTTCGTGGCCAAGGATATTCCCCTCAAGGCCTGTGCCACGCGCTGGCTGTACATCACGTCGCTCGGCGGAAACGTCCCGCTTGTCGCGCGCTTGGTTGCCTACGCCCACGAATGCGGGATGCATGTGGCTTGGAATCCCGGAAAAAAGGAAATTTCCGCCGGCCTCGCCCGCATGAAACCATTGCTTTCGAACATTCATGCCTTCATTTTGAATCGCGAGGAGGCCGAGGCGTTAACCGGCAAAAAGACGGTCAACGACATCTGCAAGGAACTTGCGGTGCCCGGAAATGTGATCACAGTGACGGACGGACCAAAGGGCGCGTATGCGCACCGGAACGGCGTGACCATCTTCTCTCCGGGAACTGGCGCGAAGGCAAGATCTCAAACGGGCGCGGGCGACGCGTTCGGATCCGGTTTTGTCGCGTCGATGATCAGGAGCGAACATTTGAAGAACGCCCTCGCGACGGGCATCCTGAATGCCGAGTCGGTCATCAGGAAGGTCGGCGCGAAAGCGGGCATCTTAAAACGCTGGCCCACGAAAAAACAATTGGAATCCATGAAAATCACAACCGTATGAAGCCACGCATATTCGTCACCAGAATCATCCCCGACGAAGGTCTTAAACTGCTCCGCCGTGACAAACGCGTCACGGTAGACGTATACGAGCACGACAAGATCATTCCGCGCACGGAGCTGCTCCGCCGCGTAAAGGGCGCGACCGCGATTCTCCCCATCCTTACGGACAAGATCGACGCGCAGCTGTTTGACGCGGCGGGACCTTCGCTGAGGATGGTTGCGAACTACGCGGTGGGCTTCGATAATGTCGATCTCACGGAGGCGGCAAAGCGAGGGATCGTCGTCACGAACACGCCAGGCCTTGAAATCGCCGAAACGGTCGCGGAACACACCATCGCGTTTATCTTCGCGCTCGCGCATCGCCTGGTAGAGACTGACCAGTTCGCACGCGATGGAAAATATCACGGCTGGGGACCGCAGATGCTGCTTGGCACGGACGTCATTGGCAAGACGCTCGGCATCATTGGGACGGGGAAAATCGGCGAGGGCGTGGTCAAACGCATGTACGAGGGGTTCGGGGTAAAAATCGTGTACAACGACGTGCGTCGGAACGAGACGATCGAAAAAGAAGAGCTTGCGACGTTTATGACGCTCGAGGGAGTGCTCAAAACGGCAGACTTCATTTCCCTGCACGTCCCCCTGCTCCCATCAACGCGACACCTGATCGGGGCAAAGCAGCTCAAGCTCATGAAAAAGACCGCCTTTCTCATCAATACGTCGCGCGGACCGGTAATCGACGAGAAGGCACTGATCGCGGCGTTGCAAAAGAAACAGATCGCGGGCGCCGGAATCGACGTGTACGAACACGAGCCGGACATTCCGCTCGCGCTGCGCAAGCTGCAAAATGTGGTGATCACGCCGCACACAGCAAGCGCCACCATCGAAACGCGCCAGGTGATGAGCCGACGCGCGGCCGAAAATATCCTCGCGTTTCTTGACGGCAAGACGCCACCCAACGCGGTCAAAACGCAGAAATAAAAAGAGGCGGGGCCAGTTGGCTCCGCCTATTGGTTTTCCGCGTCCTGTTCCGCGTCATTCTGGACAGCATCGAAATGCTGCCCGTAGATCCATGCGTACTTGTCGAGGTACGGACGCGTTTCGTCGCGCAACGGCTTCGCGCAAGTCGGCGCGGATTTTCGCCATCCGGCAACCCCGCACGTACGGATCGCCTTGGCCGCATGGCCATAGAATCCGTTGTACCCCGCGGCGAGGTACAGGCGCATGAGCATGGGCTTGCCGCGCAGCCACTCCTTGTTTTTGATCCCGCGCCATTCGTCGTCGGCATGGAAGAACATGAGCTTGAACACAAGGTTGTCATCCCGCGTTCCAACGTCATGAGAAGGGCAGGTAAGACCGTATGCGCCGCAAAGCGCGGAATAGGTCTTTGGCATGTACTGTCCCTTGCCGCGGGCACCGACGCCCGACGCGCGGTAATCCCACGCCTTCGTTTGGTTCGCGCCGAGCTGGGCCAGGGCCTCATTGAGAAGCTCGAGCCGTCGCGCGTTGCTCCCGCCGGCCTTGAACGGCTCCGGATGCGTGACGTTCTCGGTGAGCACGAGGGTGAATACGTGATCCGCGGGGATCACGTCGGCCACCAACTCTTTGAAAAACTTCGAACGAACGCCGTCGGTTCGCAGCGCCTCCCGATTCGCGACGACGCGTTCCCAAAGGTACGCCACGCCGGCCGCACGCACCTCCGGGGTGTTGATCTCCGGAGAATATGGCACGTACACGGCCCAAGTCGCGTCTCCCGCCCAGTTGATCGCGGTCTTGAGCGCAAGCACCGTGATGCCGGGCGGATGCTCGACGACGATGTCGGGATTCACGCCCGACTTGCGGCCGCCGTTCCTGCCGAGCGTTACCTTGTAGCCTGGCTTGGAGGGCTGGCTCTTCTCGTAGAGCGACACGTATGCCACGGCCCCTGCCGAGTCGGTCACGGCGAGCATGTAGTCGCCGCGACAGGCAAGCGCGCCCTTCCCAGGCCCAGAACACTCGGACACGTCGAGGTTCGTGTCCTCAAGCGCGTGCCGCGCCTCAGTGATGAGGGCCATCACGTTGGCCGGAACATATGCCAGTCGCTCCGGGCCGACGGGTACGAACGGCATGCCTGTCACGGCCACCGGTTTTGACACCAGTTCTGGCTTGGGAGACGACGACTCAATTTCCCCGCGCCGCCACGGCATCGGCGGAACGAGATCCCACGAGGCCGCGACCATCCCGCCGACGAGCGAGGCGTACAACAGGAGTCGAACCGTGCGGCCCGCGTTGTCGCGAAGCGCGGTTGCCGCCTTGAAGAATGCCCACGCCGATCCAACGACGACGAATGTCGCAGCTGAAAAGCCAAGCACGAACCACGGTCCGGACAAGCTCCAGCCCGCGATAAACATGTTCGCCGCCGCCAACGTCCAGATGAACGACGGGGCGAACACGTTGAGGGTCAGACCCTTGAGTTCCGGAAACTTCATGTGATCCCCTTCAACCGGCACCCAATGCGTCGGAAGGGCGAATCATAGCGGAAATATTGCCTTTCGTCAACCCATCTGCTACGATACCGGCGCCACGGGCTGTTAGCTCAGTTGGTAGAGCACCTGCTTTGCAAGCAGGGGGTCATCGGTTCGAATCCGATACAGTCCACCAAAACGCACTCAAAAATATGGGTGCGTTTTGATTCGGAACGGGGTATAATGACGCTAATCCTATGCATAAGCTGTTTCTCCTCCTCCTCTTGTCGACCATGATCTTTTCGTTCGCGGCTCAAACCCCGATCGTAAACGCCTGGCACCAGCAGACAACGACGGTCCGCATCCTTTCGTTGGACGGAACGGAACAATCTTCTTTCCTGGTTGCGACCGCAAACGAAATAGGGGGATTAAGCGTTGCCATTGCCGACCTTGGAACGGATGGAAATCCCGAAATCCTTCTCGGAAATGGCATTGGCAACGAACCGCGCGTTCACGTCTACCGAATGGACGGATCGGAAATCGGATCGTTCCTTGCGTATGACGCTTCCATGGGCGTCGGAATCAACGTGACCGCATGCGACCTCGATGGGGACGGTATCAACGAGATCATCACGGCACCGCAGCGAGGCGGCGGTCCACATGTCCGTATCTTTGACCACCTTGGCACGCTGCTTGACCCGGGTTTCTTCGCATATGCCGAATCGATGCGCGAAGGAGTGAACCTGGCGTGCGGCGACCTCGACGGCGATGCGCGCGCGGAACTCGTGACGCTTCCCGCCCCCGGCGCGGGTCCGCACGTGCGCGTCTGGAAACGCGAGAGCGACGCCATGACGATGTCGGAAGAATTTTTCGCGTTCGGTCAGTCCGATCGGCGCGGAATCATCGGTACCATTCAAAATAGAATGCTCATCGTCGCCTCACAAATGGGATCCGACACGGACGTAAACGAATACGTTATCCACAGTCCCGTGACGCTCGTTTCATCGACAACGATTTCCACGGACGCGCTTGGCACGAATGCGGTTGCGATTCGCGGCAACGATCCCGTCGTCGCAACGTCACAGTCGGCCACGATCATTGGAGCGTCTTCCCGATCCGATGTCATGAACACAGGAACCAACAGCATCGCAATGGTACTCGGGGACCTAGATGGAAACGGGACGGAAGAATACGTGGTCACGGAATCGCGCCCGTTCGTTGGTGATCCCATGGAAGGAAAACAAATCGTGATTGATCTTTCCGAACAGCGGTTGTATGCCTATAAAAATGGCTTGCTTGAGAACAGTTTTCTGGTGTCCACCGCGCGTCCTCCATGGCAAACCCCGATCGGCGAACATACGGTCCTCGCGAAGATTCCGCTCGTGCATTATGCGGGTGGAAGCGGCGCGGACGCGTATGATCTCGGATGGGTCCCATATAACCTTCGTTTCTATCCGCACATCTACATTCATTACGCGCCGTGGCACAATAACTTCGGACACGTGATGAGCCATGGCTGCGTGAATGTTTCGCTCGAAAATATCAAATGGATTTACGATTGGGCCGAAGTACATATTCCCGTGATCGTGCGATCATAATGAGAAACTCTTGACAAAAAAATGCGACACGCTCTTGTTGCAATTTTTTTTTGATCTATAATGAATGTAATCGTGAGTCACATCGCGTCGTGATCGCGAGGAGGAATCTAAATAATCTCGCAAGAGATTAAAATGAAGGGAGGTGGAACCCACTATGGCAGCTAAAAAAAAGGCAGCAAAGAAAAAGGCAGCCCCGAAGAAGAAGGCCGTGAAGAAAGCAGCCCCGAAGAAGAAGGCCGCAGCCAAGAAGAAGCGCGCGTAATTGCGCAATAAAAAATTCCCCGCGACGCGTACGGGGAATTTTTTTAAATCAGCGTTGATTGCGTAATTCCTGATGTTCGTTCTTCTTTTGAAAATATTCGAACCGTTCCGAATATGCCATCATATCCTGGCGAGATGTCCACTTGTCCCTCTCGTACGCGTCTGATTGCCTCCGCGACGGAAAAATTCGTCGTTTCTTTAATGATTTGATCGATTGGGACGTCAAGCAGAATAGAAAATTCGCTTCCTATACGATCGGTCAGACGCAGGTATTCCATGGCGACCTTCTTTGAGGACGGGCCGATACCAAATGCTTCGCCAATCACCTCCTTAAGCGGAACGATCGACTTGAACGGTACTTTGGTCTTCTCAACGATCGCCGCGTCACGATCCGCAAGTTCATCGACGCGATACTCGACACCAAGCGTCAAATGGCGTTTGCACGACGGACATCTGCCACCGACTCTCTTTGATTTTGCTGGCACTGAGGAAAACTTACAAGTCGCGCAGCCATCCAAGTGATACTTCCCTTCTTCAGGAAAAAATTCGATGGTATACAAAAATTTCGAACGATCTTTTTCCTTTAACATTCGGACGAACGCGTCGTAGTTCGGTGCGGTAAGATCGAAAACGTTTGCCTCGCGTCCTAACTTGTCCGTCGAGTGCGCGTCGGAATTCGAAATGAGCATAACCGAATCCAAACAAGAGAGTTGCCAATTCATCCATGGATTCGATGACAAACCCGTCTCAATCGCATAAATGTACGGCGTCATTGTTCCGTAACATTCCTCCAGCGAGTCAAAGCCCGATTTCGAACCGAATACGGAGTACCAAGGTGTCCAGGCGTGCGCGGGAACCACAATGATCCGCTCGTCAATGGACTTCAAGACGCAGTAGAGTTCCTCCGAGTCGATTCCAAGAATTGGACGACCGTCGCTTTTTCGATTGAGCCCGCGACGGTCAATCTCCGCGTTTACCTTCGCACAGGCCTCAAACGAGGGAGAAAATACCAAATTATGAATACGTCTCGTTTTACCGCCGCGCTTATATATTTGAGAGATCTCCGTTACGAGCATGAACCGCACGTCATGACCCTTTGCGTGACGATCCTTGAGACGATAGATTCCATCCTCACTTTCTTCCAGTTGTTCGTTCAAATGTTGGAACCACTGCGGATGTGTCCAATCTCCTGTTGCCACCACGTCGATGCCCTTGCGTCGGCAGGCTTCCGCGATGTTCGGCAGGGTTAAATCCTTCGAACAGGCGCGTGAATACCTCGAATGCACGTGCCAATCGGTTATGTACCGCATACGAATCGATAGATGGAGTCGTGATCGACCAGGTCGAACGACGTCGTATCCACGACGAGTGTACGCGTTCCAAGAGGCAGCGGAAGAAAAGTCTTAGTAAAAAATCGATCATCGAACTCCGCGATCACCGCATCGATCGCGTCATTGTGGCCGGGATGGCGCGTCGTGATCGCCCTTTCAACGAATCGAGTCCGTGCAACGTTTGGATCAGCCGTCAGCCATACGAGCGAGAGATCGGCTTCGTACTGCCTGGCGAATACCAAGATCCATTCGACATCATCGACCCATAAAAAGGTCGCATCCGCGATCACCGAATCACCTCGGCGAAGATGGAGTTCGATACAATCCTTAAAAACAGAAAACGCGATCCGTCCGATCTCCTTAGACCAGGCACGATCGCGATATCCGACGACATCGAACAAAGCTTCCTTGATTTCGTCGAGCGAAATGCGAACCATTCCGGTTCGATCGGCAATGTTCGATGAGATCGTGGACTTCCCCGTCGCGAGCGATCCGCCGACAATGACAAGTTTCATACGCTAGACTTCCAATCCCCGTTCCTTGTACATGCGTTCCGCAAGCGCAAACTCCTCTGGCGTATTTACGCCAATGGATTCTTCCGGACGAATTTCAAGACTGGCGATTTCGCCACCTTGTGACACGGCCAGCTCAATAAGGTCCGTCAGATAATATTCTCCCTTTGCGTTCAAATTTTTCAGTTGGGAAATATTGCCCCAAAGCCAATCGGCGTCAAAGCAGTACAGGGCCGGATTCACCTCACGAATCTCCTGCTCGGACTCCATGGCGTCCTTGTACTCACGAATCCCGATGATGTGACGATGCGCATCGCGCAGGATACGCCCCCAGTGTCGAAGGACGGAATACCATCCGTCGAACGACGGAACCACGGTCGTCATCATGCTGATGAGCGGCTTCCTTTCCTCATGCATGGCGACAAGCTGCCGCAGTGCTTCCGGCGAAACGAACGGATGATCGCCATACAGGACGATGACCGCGTCGCATTCGCCGACCTGATCTCTGGCGGACATCACCGCATGGCCGGTTCCAAGAGATTCCTCCTGGACCGCGTATTCGCACGTATTACCGAATGTCTCGCGCACGTCGTCGCCGGTATCCAAATTCACGACTACCACGGGAATTCCATCCACGCCGGACGCGCGCACGGACTCAATCAGGTGCTGCAAAATTGGCTTCTCCCCGATAGGGAGCAAAACTTTTGCCCTGTCGGACCCCATGCGCGAGCCCTTTCCAGCGGCTAGAATGATGGTACGAAATTTCATAATTCAGCGATAATAGCGAGCGTATCTTACCCCCGAACCATGATCCAGGCAATGCCAAGAACAAACCCGAAAGCAACCGCGAAACTGTACTTGATCACTACGCAAAGCCAGCATGTTTCCTCGTCCATAATGACTCCATTGTGCCTGACAAAAAAGACCCGGTAAAGGGTCAGATGAGCTTCTTGGCGAAGAGGAGGTTGGTGGTCCCCCGAAAGCCGAGCCGCACGTAGGTCTTCACGGCCGGCACGTTGCCGGGAGCCACCTGGAGGTCGACGTGAGAGCAGCGCCGATCGACGGCGTCGCGAATGAGCGCGGCGACGAGACACGTCGAGATCCCGCGGCCGTCATCGATGCTATCGAAGACATACGGCCAATGCAGACTGCAAACACCCGGTATCTCCCTGATCGTCATGACGGCCTCCAGAGCCAAAAAACCTTGGCAAACCAAAACCGCCGCGTCAACCGCGGCGGCAATTCAAAAGGATCCCATTGTCCTGGCGCCTACCTACTCTCGCGCAATCGCACTACCATCGGCCCCGTGCGGCTTAACGGCCGTGTTCGGGATGGGAACGGGTGTGTCCCGCCGGGAACTGGCACCAAGACAATGAGATCCTTTCTTTGAAAGTAACGAATCCAAACTGACAGTGGTTGTAGAGCTCGACTTATTAGTACCGCTCCGCTTCACGTGTTACCACGCTTCCACGTACGGCCTATCAACCTGCTGGTCTCGCAGGAGTCTGATAACGAGGACTTATCTTAGGGTCGGCTTCGTGCTTAGATGCCTTCAGCGCTTATCCGAACTAGACGCCGCTACCCGGCAATGCCCTTGGCAGGACAACCGGTACACAGGAGGTCTATGCTTCTCGGTCCTCTCGTACTAGAGAAGCGTCCCTTCAATCCTCAAACGACCATAGTAGATAGGAGACCGAACTGTCTCACGACGTTCTGAACCCAGCTCACGTACCGCTTTAATTGGCGAACAGCCAAACCCTTGGGAGCTTCTTCACCCCCAGGATGCGATGAGCCGACATCGAGGTGCCAAACCGCGCCGTCGCTGTGGACGCTTGGGCGCGATCAGCCTGTTATCCCCGGAGTAGCTTTTATCCGATGAGCTTCCACCATCCTATATTGAATGGTCGGATCACTAACTTCCGCTTTCGCGACTGCGCGACTTGTAGGTCTTGCAGTAAAGCCGGCTTATGCGTTTGCACGTCCAGCGCGATTTCCATCCGCGCCAAGCCGACCTTTGTAAACGCCTCCGTTACTCTTTAGGAGGCACCCGCCCCAGGTAAACTACCCACCAGTTCCTGTCCCTGACACCGGATTCACGGCGTCTGGTTAGAATTCACGTAACGCAAGGGTGGTGTCTCATTGGTGCCTTGCGGCTCCCACCTACGCTGAACATGCGAAACATGAACCCAAGAACAAGTTGTAGTAAAGCTTCACGGGGTCTTTTCGTCTAACTACGGTTAATGAGCATCTTCACTCATCTTGCAATTTCGCCGAGGACTACGTTGAGAGAGTCGTAAACTCGTTATGCCATTCGTGCAGGACGGAACTCACCCGTCAAGGAATTTCGCTACCTTAGGACGATTATAGTTATCGCCGGCGTTCATCCGCGCTTCAGTCGAAGGCTGCCGTCCTTGCGGACATGACCCCCTTCTTTAACGTTCGGACACTGGCCAGGCATCAGCCCGTATACATCATCTTTCGATTTAGCACGGACCTGTGTTTTAGGTAAACAGTCGGTTTACGTCTTTCGCTGCGGGTCTTCTCCTCCCGGAGAAAACCAGGCCTTATCCCGAAGTTACGGCCACTTAATTGCCGAGTTCCTTAACGTAGTTTCTCTCGTACACCTTGGCACATTACGCGCCCACCCACCTGTGTCGGATATCGGTACGGGTCTATTCGCGATTAACCCTAGCGGCTTTTCTGGGCTCCATGTCCTTTCCCCTTGAGGCATTGCTGCCCCTTGCGATCACATCCGAGTTTAACGGCCGGCGGATTTGCCTACCAGCCACCAAGATGTGCCCAACGTCATAGCCATAGGACGCGGGAAATTTCATGAAGCGTCCCCGCTTCAGTCACGAACAGAGTGCAGGAATATTAACCTGCTGTGCATCGGCTACGCCGGACGGCCTCGCCTTAGCTCCCGACTCACCCTGGGTCGATTCTCGTTGCCCAGGAAACCTTGGGTTTACGGTGAAGGGGACTCTCACCCCTTTTCATGCTACTTATGCCAACATTCTCACTTCGCATCGCTCCACCATGCCTCACGGCACAACTTCAGCGCAATACGAATGCTTCCCTACCGCTCGGACCTTACGGTCCTGCCCTCAACTTCGGTATGACGTTTGAGCCCCGGTACATTTTCGGCGCAGAAGAGCTTGACCAGTGAGCTATTACGCTATCTTTAAAGGATGGCTGCTTCTAAGCCAACCTCCTGGTTGTATAAGCCCTTCCACCACCTTTTACACTTAACGTCAATTTAGGGACCTTAGTTTGAGATCTGGGCTGTTGCCCTCTCGACGTATGGAGCTTAGCCCCCATCGTCTGACTGCCGGCCGGCATGCTGGTATTCGGAGTTTGATTAGGATACCTACCTTGCGGCGGTAATCCCGTTCAGTGCTCTACCCCCAACATGACGATATGCCGACGCTAGCCCACAAGCTATCTCGGGAAGAACCAGCTATTACCCAGTTCGATTGGAATTTCTCCGCTAACCTCAGCTCATCCCCCAGTTTTGCACGGCTGGTGGGTGCGGCCCTCCACGACTTGTTACGGTCGCTTCAGCCTGGCCAAGGTTAGGTCACCGGGTTTCGGGTCGTGTGCATGCCACCATCTCATAATATACTCGCACGCGCCTTTGCAGGTGCGCGGAGTATATTATGAGAACACGCGGGTTAACGCTCGCTTTCACTACGGCTTCGCCCCGGAGGGCTTAACCAAGCGACATGCAGCACACTCGTTGGCTCATTCTTCAATAGGAACGCCATCACCCCTTGCGAGGCTCTGACTCCTTGTAAGCATACGGTTTCAGAACTATTTCATCCCCCTTCCGGGGTGTTTTTCAGCTTTCCCTCACGGTACTAGTTCACTATCGATCAGAACATGTATTTAGCCTTACCACATAGTCGCGGTAGCTTCCCACAAGATTTCTCGAGTCTCGTGGTACTTAAGGAATGTCGCTATGCTGGCGAGAAAATATTTTGCGTATGGGACTATCACCCTCTTTGGTTCCACTTTCCAGCGGACTCCGCTATATGTCTCACCTCACATTCGTGCCTGGAAGGACACGACGCGACCCCTTACAACACCGATCTTGCAACGACTTCCATCTTTCATCACCGATCGCATTAAGACTTGCGTCCGCTTGCTCACGAAAATTTCACAAGAACGGTTTAGGCTGTTCCCCTTTCGTTCGCCACTACTTAGGGAATGGACTCACACAATGAATTCATATGTGCGAGCAATATCTTTTTCTTTTCCTCTGGGTACTGAGATGTTTCACTTCCCCAGGTGCCCGACCTGCGCCTATGTATTCAGCGCAGGACAATGCGGCATTCCCCGCATTAGGTTTCCCCATTAGGATATCTCCGGATCAAAGGTTGCTTGCCACCTCCCCGAAGCTTTTCGCAGGCTGCTACGTCCTTCATCGGCACGTTCTGTCGAGCCATCCTCCGTATGCCCTTATGCTCTACAACCACTGTCAATTCGGATGCGACGGTGATGAGTTTACCGTCGATCTCAAACAGTGATCGTCACTTTCTTATTTGGATCTCTGTCGTTCAATTGTGAACGTGCGCCGATCTGGAACAGATAAAACCGCGTGTGACCGCGGCCTTCCCTCCATCCCTCAACAGGCATTCAGACAGTCCTTGGGACAAAGAAGGTGATTCCAATCGGTTGTGCGCGCAATTTTAAATGATCCTGGAAACCCTGTCAAGGGCTCTATCCACGATGTGTCCACAGAGCCGGAACCCTGCCTCATAAAATGCCTTTCCCAAAGAAAAAGGGTCCATTTGAGGACCAGTTATTCAATGAGGATGGGAAAGTGATCCTCACCCTTGCGTTCCTTCGCCGCGTACAGGTTCCGATCCGCGGCTTCCCGCATCGCGGTCATGACACGATCGAGGAACCCCGCTTCGCGCAACAACGGACCAATGTCTACTGATCCGACGCTGACCCTACCCCGGGAAACGCCAAGCGCGGTTCCTCCGATGGACACGCGTATCGGGATCCGACCCGTGTCTGTCTCAAGCGGGGAGGAGGCGAGGCGCGAAACAAATCTCGCGGTCGCGGCTTGAGCGCCGACCAGATCGCAGTCGCGCATGATGACCGCGAACTCGTCGCCACCGATCCGACACACGGTATCGGTCGGTCGGAACGAAGTAAACAGTCGTTCCGCGATGAACCGGAGTGCTTCGTCGCCTACCTGGTGCCCGTGTTCATCGTTTATAGCTTTGAACTCGTTCACGTCGAGAAGTAGGAGGGTGAGGGGCTCGCTTGTCCGCAGCGTATGCGAGACGGCGGCAGCGATCTCCTTCACGTACATGCGCAAATTACCGATGCGCGTGAGCTCGTCGACGTAGACCATCCCATCGAGGACTCTGACGCGTCCGACCAGACCGGCCACCTTGCGACGGAGCCTGGCATTCAACACGAGGAGGAAGCAACAGGCGACGGCAAGTATGGCCGCGATGTAAACGAATCCGATCACGTTCGCTCCTACAATGAACGGGAGACGGAACCTACCACGCGAAACGCCAATTGTCAACCTGACCGATGTCACGTACCGTAAGTAATCATATGTACCGATTCAACATCGTCACGGTCGGAGGCATAAAGAATGGTCCGCTCGCGGAGCTGGTTTCGCATTATCGGAAACTGCTGCGGCCATTTGCCAAGGTCGACGTGGTTGAGGTCAAAGAAGTCCGACGCACGGCAAAAGACGCATTTTCCATCCTGCTTACCGAGCACGGGAAGGAATACTTCACGGGAGACTTCGCCGAACAAATTTCCGCGTGGAGCGAGCACGAGACCCGCACGATTGAGTTCGTGGTCGCCGGGCCGTTCGGGGTCGACAAAACCGTCGAAAAAAACTTCGATGCGACGCTGTCGCTTTCCAAGTTCACCTTCCCGCACGACGTGGCAACCACGCTCCTCTACGAACAACTCTATCGCGCGATGACAATCCTCGCGGGAAAGACGTATCATTATTGACGCGGGCGTATCTTTCTGGTAGCGTCATCTTCTCCGAAAGGAGAAGGAGTTGACATGACCGTTCCGCTTACGCTCGAGTCGGCCCGATCAACGGGCATTCTCGATCTGCTCTGCTCGAAGACGCGCGACGTTCGGTGGTCGAACGTGGACGGTCTGGACGGACGTGCCAGACGCGGTTTCATGGGTCTTGACCTCGAATTCACATGGCAGGTCGTCCAGCAGAAGGCGGTGGACCTGCTGAGGACCAAGGACTACGGCAAGAAGACCCATTTGGAAGTGTGCATGGCCGTCCGCGACATGAGCCTGTCGTTCGAGACGAAATTCGCGCGCGACCTCTGCGACGAGATCGAAAAAAGAACGGGAAAGCGGCCCCCCGAGTCGCCCGTGCTTCCCCTCGGTGACACCGAGCCCAGGCCGCGCAACGAACCGATCCCCGAGAACGTACCCACGCCACCCACCACGGCGCAGACGAACATACGCGATCTCCTCACGGCAATCGGCGAAGCGATAAACCTGCTGCAACGGCTGATGGCACGCCTCCAAGACGAGATGGCCTTTCTGTCACGAGCCCGCGCATCCATGCTGGACGGGTTCGACGTGGTTCCCAACCAGGACGCACCTGATTCCATCCGCACGTTCTATGGGCTCCACGACGGTCATCCAACGTCCGACCAGATCCTGGGACGGTTGCGGACAATCGAGGCGGAACTCCGCGCGTGTGAACGCATGTTCCACGACACTCACACGAACCCGTCGGGCAAGCGTCGTCTGAACGACGCCTTCGCGATTCTTCTCCGCTACGTCCCCTAGCCCGCCGCGCTGACGGCGGATTTTTTTATGCGAACGGATACAAGGAATACTTGAGCGTTCCGAAGAGCGGGAGGGTCTTGAGCGCGGCTATGTCGTCCGGAAACGCCTCGTACGCGTCTTCCGTCACCCCGACGACGTCCTGCGCGTTCTCGACCTCGACCCCAAGCTCGAAATCCCATTCGCCGATCCCCTCCACGAAGTGGACGATCCGCGGGTGGGATTTTGCGAACGCGAGAAGCCGGCCAGAGAGGTTGGCCCGCACGCCCCTCGCATGCACGAGAAGCTCGAACTGCTGCGTTCCGAGCCGCTCGGCGCTGACCTGATAAAAGTCACCCACGATTACGCCGCGCTCGCGCAATCGGCGAACGCGGTTACGCCACGTGCTCGGGGAAATTTCCAGGCGAGCCTGCGCCTCGCGCTCAGTCGGAAATTCGTTCCGTGACAGGGCGCGCAAAATTTTGTGATCGATGTTATCGATGGAAACGGCCGGAGTCGTATGGCCGAAAGACAACGCGGAAACGGGCTGGTCGGCAAGATACCGCCGGTTCAACTGCGTAAAATCCATGCGAATATGCACGGATTTTTGCGACAGAACATTGCCGAACGTTTCCGCAACCGAAGAGAGGAATTTCGACACGTCCGACGGCGTTTGGACGGTGATCGCCATGGCATATTGAAAATCCCCGCCAAGCTCCGCAAGCCAGGACACGCATGGCGACGCGACAAGAAAATCGAGGAATGCCTGCTTGCCGGACTTTGATTGCGGGGAAAGGGAAAATAACACGGCGTACGTGACGTAGCCAAGCGGGTATGTGTCGATAAACGTCGCGCGCCGGATGATGCCGCGCCGTTCCATGGAGGTAATCCCGTAACGAACCGTATGACTACGAAACCCAGTTGCCTTGCAAATTTCTGCAACGGACATGGCCGCATTCAATTCTATTTGTGCGAGAAGAATTTTCTCATTTTCAAAAAGTGTCATATTTAACTAAAATTCTAAAGTATTTGATTGATTTTGACAAATCATTGCATTTTTTTATCAAAAAAAGCCATACTCTCGATAGGTTCAATCAGAATCATCTGGAGAAGAGATGAAAGACATCTACGTCGCGCCACGAATCCCCTACGATGCCTGGCTCCGACTTTCCAATGAGAAGGACCTGCTTCTTGAGCGCCTTCCCGCCATCCTGCGCCCGACGCGGTTCGGGAGTGCCCCAGGCCGCAAGCGCGTGCTCGACGTTGGGTGCGGAACCGGGCACGCGTCGCTCCGCGTCCTGTCGCTGTTCGACTCGCTCGGCATCCCCGTCATGTACGTCGCGGCCGATCCGTACCAAGAACAGCTCGACCGGTTCCGCGACGCGGCCGCGCACCGGTCGGACGTCACGTTTCTCCGCGCCCGACTCGAGGACATTCCGAGGCCACCTATCCCGTTCGACCTGGTCATCGCAAGCCACTCGCTGTACTACCTGCGAGACTGGCCCCGTTCCATTCCGTATCTCCTCTCCCTCGGGAACGAGGCACTGATCGTCCACCACGGGTCGCGCGGCATCGACGAGGTGCACCGACGGTTCTCCAAGCTTGTTCGAGACGACGCACATATCGTCTCGACCTGCGCGGACCTTGCGCCGCACCTCCCGGGCGCCGCGTTCCACGCGTTCGCCTCAAGCGTCAACGTGTCGTCCTGTCACGACCCGAACTCTCCGGACGGCCACGATCTCCTGTCGTTCTTCCTGATGCGCGACGCGGGCGCAATCCAAGACGACGCGCGCTCGGACATCTGCGCGTGGTTCCGCCACAAGTTCCCCGACGGAAGGATGACGCACGACGTGGGTGTGTTCGTCCTCACGCAACCATAAACGGAGCGGCTCACCGCTCCGTGTTTTTATTCCAGCTCGTCGAGCGACGCGATGACGCGCCAGGCGACGTCGTCGAGTGGGTGGATTTCCAGCGTGTGCGGTTCGCCGGGTCGGCGCATACGCACGAGATCAACGGAAATTTCGGCCTCGTGTGCTTTTACCAGATGTCCGGTATGGTCGTCGATAAACGTAATGCGACCGTCGGATTCCTCCGCCAAATCACGCAGAAACTCGGCCTTCCCCCGATCAAGTCCGGCGATCTGAACGTCCGGGACGAAAGAACCGATCCCCGATGCGTAGATTTTTTGCATCTGGAACTCCGCGTTCCCGAACGTCAGCAGGCTCTGCCGGTCCGCCGGCCCTCGCGCGCGCGAAACGGAAGGACGTCGTCAAACAGCAGGGTGCTCCACAGCGAATCCGTCAACCCGCGCAACTCGCGGACCGCACGATCGGCTGCTTCGGCATCCATCCCGACGTATTCCGCGTGACGTCTCGGATCGAACACGATCCCCTTCTCGTTAAATACGCGCTCGACCTCGCCGAGCGTCGGCGTCTCGAACCCAAGGCGATGCAACATGTCCACCCACTGCTCCCACAGTCGCTGCGTCGCGTACAGCGTCGAGTCAAAATCGTATACGTAATGCATAGCGTCAGGTCATCCAATCCGGCTTATGCTCGGAGGACGGGGCGATGCGGTCGGCCCAGGCCTTGTTCTCATAGTCGTCGGGAAGCGAAATACCCGGCGCGTACTCAAACGGGGTCGTGGCGATCCTCTCAATCGTCTCAAGAAGCACGGGATACTCCGCGTCCATGAAGTGCCCGCCCGTTTCCGTCTCCACGAGTTTGGCCTTCAGATAGGCCGCCAGCTTTTGCCCATGCTCGAACGGAACAAGCGTGTCGTCCTTCGCATGAATCACGTAGAACTCCCTTGCCTTCCAGATGGCGACATCCGCGTCAAGATCCACGAGAAACAGGCGGCGCAGCTCCGGCTTCGCGACCTTGTACGGCGCGGCGATCAACACCACGGCTCGCGGCGACTCGGTCATTTCCACCGCCTCCATGTACTGCATGATGATGAACGCGCCGAGCGAGTGGCCAACCAAAATGTCGTCCGCGGTCAGAAAGCCGACCTGACGTTTCATCTCATCCAAAATGACGGGAAGATCGAGCTCCTCCCCGCTTTTGAGCGGCAAAGTCGGCGTGACCACCTCAAACCCCTTGGCACGAAGCTCCCTTGCGAGCCAGGGATGAAAATTCATCTCCGGCGAGGCGTTGAATCCGTGGACGAGAATGATGCGCATAACGAGGTGAGCTTATCGGAACTCACGTGGTTTGTCGAGACAAAATCGGCAGGGGCCGATTATCGCTTTCCTTCCCACTCCTCGTAAAACTCCGCGAGATACGCCTCCATGAACGCGTGCCGCGCCTCCGCCATCTTCTTAGCCGTGCCCGTATTCATGCGATCCTTGAGCAGCAGCAGCTTTTCGTAAAAGTGGTTCACGGACGGGCCTGTCGAATTCTTGTAGGCACTTTTGTCCGTATGCAATATTGGCTTGTCGTCCGGTTCGTAAATGTTCCGGCCCTTGTGCCCGCCGTACGCGAAACAGCGCGCGATGCCGATGGCGCCCGTCGCGTCGAGCCGGTCCGCGTCCTGCACGCACTCGCCCTCCCTGGTATTCATCGGCGTGGCAACGCCCGCGCCCTTGTACGAAATCGTCGCCACGATGTCCTGCACGCGCGCAATCACGTCCGGGTCCACGCCGTGCGCCGCGAGGATCTCCCCGGCCACGCGCGGCCCCACGCTCTCGTCGCCCCCATGGAACTTCCAATCCGCAATGTCATGCATGAGCGCGCCGAGCTCGACGACGAAAAGATCGGCCTTCTCCTCGACGGCGATCCGCTTTGCCATCTGCCACACGCGCCACACGTGCCACCAATCATGCGACGAGTCGCCGCTCATCCGCTCCCGAACGTCGGAGATAATATCTGAAATAAGTTGGTCGTGCATAAAAATGAGCGTTACTCGCCAAGCGTACGCTTTATTTGCGAAACGCAGTCTTCAAAGTCCTTGTATACGACGCCCTTCATCCCTGTCTCAATGGCAGCGAGCACGTTTTTTTCGGAATCGTCCACGAATAGGCACGCTTCCGGCGGCAAGCCGATTTGGTCCGCGGCATATCGGTCGCTCATAGCTAGTAGGCGGTTGTCCGCGTTCGGTGATAAGGCATGTCATCGGGGTACTTCTCCTGCGTGGCGAGCCAGAGATGATCATTAATCTCATAGGAACGGATCAATGGGATGCGCAATGCGACTTCACGCCGAACCAGCTCGACGGCCCAGATAGTACTCGCGCGAATCTCTACTTCCTCTGGCAACCCGTGCTGCAGTTCCTCGCACGCATCCACGTGCGCGGCGAGCGGGGCGTCGTATTCCAATATGCCATTCTTGCGAAGAATCTGCGGCAGCTTGTAGTCCGCGCATGCGGTCAGATTCTCGAGACCTGACAAAATGCCGAACATCTGGCCGAGGTCGGCGGCGAGGAGCTGCGCGCGTTTGTTGAACGCGACTTCCTCGCCGTGATAATCGGATTGGTCCGCGAATGATGGGAATGTCCTCGTTACAACATCGACAAACGACAGCGCGTCACCACCACTTGCCAGTGACAAGCGCCCCACGTCGCCGCCGAACCGTTCCGACATGACCGAGCCGATTTCCCGCGCGATCAGAAACCGCTCCTCGAACAACGGAATCTCGACGTTTCCGCGAAGCACCCGCGCGAAGGTGTCGCGATCGATACTCGCGAGATATTTGAAATCCGTGAGCGCGATGCCATCGTCAATGGCGCGGCCGAGCGCGAGGATCATTCCCCAGGCGCCATCGTGCGTCTTGTCGCCGTACTCGATCGTCCATTTCGGCTCGCCCCAATAACAGAAGCTCAACGCGTTAAAGAGAAACACGAACCGCATCTGATCCGCGCGCGAAAGATGCGAAAAATCAAATGGGGCGGCCGACAGCCAATGCGTCGCCGTCCCGTGATCGAACGCCCGCGCGAATTCGACGAGACAATCTCGATTGATTCGGACGAGCTCCGCGTGGTCGACGATGCGCTTCGTTGATTCGAGAACTGGATTCATATGCAAATCCCCAACGAAGCTCCAAAGGAGCGAAGTGGGATGGTGCCGGGAGAGGGACTCGAACCCTCAAGGATTGCTCCACCAGCTCCTAAGGCTGGCGCGTATGCCAATTCCGCCATCCCGGCGCGATCGAATCGTACCGCAAGCGCTCGCCGCGGGCAATCTATCCACACGAAACCCATTGACAAAACGCGAATTTTTTGGTGACATGTTAGTAAGTAATCCCCGCTGACGCGTTAACGCGTCGCGGGGATTTTATTTCGCCGGCCGGCGGACGCGTTCACAATTAACGTGTGCAGAATGACTATGCATAAACACATAGGACGGTTGTTTCTCGCTGTCTCGATCATTTGTCTGCCGCTTGTCACGTCGCATACGGCGCTTGCTCAGTCGGAAGACGCCTACACCGTCATCATCTCCGAGCTTGGTTGGGCCGGGTCGTCGCAAAACGCATCCGACGAATGGATCGAGCTGACCAACCTCACCGACGAAACAATCGACGTCGGCGGATGGACCATTGACGGAGCCGCAACGAGCAATGGCGCGCTCGCGCTTCCGGAAAACAGCCTAGTCGCGCCGCACCAATCACTCCTCATCTCCAATTATGGAAATGCCGACGCGAAATCTACCCTGGAACGGATTCCGGACATGGTTACCGCATCCGTCTCCCTCTCAAACTCCGCTCTCTCCATTACGCTCAGCGACAGCGCGGGCGTTGTCCGTGACCGCGCCGGGGATGCCTCCTCTCCCCTGGCAGGCTCAACGGGAGAAGTGATCGCCTCCATGATGCGCTCCATTCCACTCGGGGATGGGACGCTTGAAACGTCGTGGCTTACCGCGACGTCGGCCTCGGGGTTCGACCCGGGAGCGATGGAATTCGGCACGCCGGGAACCGCGGAGGAATGGTTTGTACCGTCCCCTGCTGCCGCCGCCGCGTCAGATGAACCGACGGTGAATGAGACGCAAGTCGAGCCAACGCTCGTTGTCGAGGAACCGGCTCCCGTCGTCGAGAACACAGCAACGGAACAGCCGAATGGCGAAAACGCCGACACCGTTGTCACGCCGGAAGACATGACTGTGGCTCCGTCGGACGAAAGCATGACATCCGACGCGGCCAAATCAGAGGCGGCAATCTTCGACGAAGTTGTATATCCAGATACGCAGGTCGAAACCGATGTTCCCTCCGACGTCCCCGCGGCTTCGGATGAACCGGTGGCCTCGATCGAAACGGTTGCGGTCGAACCGGAAACGGAACAGACAACGGAATCGGCCGAATCCGTGAACGACATGAATGCGGTCGAGACAAGCGCGACCGAAACAGAGATCGCAATCCCGACTGAGACCGTCGAACAAACAAGCGCGGAACCCGAAATAGAGCTTGTGCCTACGGACACGGCCGAAACCATTCCGGTCGAAACCCAAACGCTGCTCATAAATGAACTGGCGTCGGATGCGGATACGGAATGGATCGAGATCTTGAACGCGGGCGACGACGCCGTAGTGCTTACCGGCTGGACCGTGCGCGACGCCACGCTCAAGACGACCGCGCTCCCAAATGAACTGCTTGAGCCGTGGCAGTTCGTCGTGGTCTACGACCCGTCCGGAAAGCTGAACAACGACGGAGATATCGTGGAACTGCTCGACCCGACCGGCACGGTGGTCGACTCGGTCGAGTATGGGACGAGCGAGGTTTCCGCGGCAGAAAAACCGAACGCGCTTGCCCGCGACGAGAGCGGCGAATGGCTAGTCACGGCGGCCCCGACGCCCTGCGCGGCGAACAGCATCGTTGAGGAATCGGATGCTTCGGGCATGGAAACCGAAACCGCGGAGACTGATGCCGCGGATCCCATCTCCGAGGTGTCTACGGACACGCCCGAGACGACCGCGGCGGAAACTGATACCCAGACGGAATCGCCCGCGGAGTCGAATGGAAACCTGATCATGAACGAACTTGTTTCTGATGCGGACGCGGAATGGATTGAAATCCTGAATGCGGGCGACGACGCCGTGGCGCTTGGCGGCTGGACCGTGCGCGACGCAACGCTCAAGGCCACCGCGCTTCCGGACCAGACGCTTGCGGCAGGTCAATTCGTCGTGGTCTACGATCCGTCCGGCAAGCTTAATAACGACGGGGATACCGTTGAACTTTTGAACCCGGCCGGTATGGTCGTCGACTCGGTCGAGTATGGAACTGACGCCGTACCCGCCGCGGATAAGCCCAACTCTCTCGCGCGGGGCGAGAACGGTGAATGGCGCGTCACGGAAACATCGACTCCCGGCGCCGCGAATGCAATGACGACAGAGAGCGTCGACGAATCGACGGCATCGAACGACGACTCGGCATCGGACGACCCCATGACAACGACAAGCGACACCACGACGGGTGGCACCTCAAGCGGGACGCACGACAGTCCCGTCGAAGAAACTTGGTCCGGGCCGATCACGCTTCGCCTTTCCGAATTCTATCCGAACACGACCGGCGACGACCTTGTCGAAGAATTCATTGAGATCGAAAACGTGGGAACCGAGGACGTCGATCTCGTGGGATGGTCGCTCCTCGATGCAACCAATCACGAGTATCTGTTCGTCTCCTCGAACGTCATCGAGCCCGGCGACCTGCTCGCGCTCATGCGTGACGAGACTGATATCGCCCTAAATAATACGACCGATAGCGTCACGCTCGTGGCGCCGGACGGATCGATCGTTGATACGAAATCCTATGCATCGCCGCCAAAAGGTTCCTCTCTTATTCGCTCCGACGCCAAGTGGGTATGGACGCGAACTCCTACGCCGAATGAACCGAACGCTCTTCCGGTCAATGAAACTACCGGATCAACAGCCGGATCAACGACGTCCAAGACGCCTTCCTCCAACGTGGCCGCAACATCCGGCGCTCGCCGGAGCGTGATGGCCCGTGTCGAAGGAACGGTCCTTGTGGAACCCGGGGCGCTCGGCAAACAAATCTTTTATATCGAGACGGAGGACGGAGGACTTCAGATTTACAAATACGACTCGGACTTCCCGGATCTTGCCCCGGGCGACCGCGTGCTCGTGACCGGCGTCATGACCGAAAGCCGCGCCGAAGCGCGGCTCAAGGTGAGCGACGGCGGGACGATCACGGTCTTGTCAGGCGGGACGATTCCGACCGCGGAGGACGCCACGATCGGCAACCTCACGCCCGCGGACCACGGACGGCTCGTCCGCGTGTCCGGAACCATCCTGTCGCGATCCGGATCCAAGGCTGTCATTGAGGACCAAGGCGCAAGGCTGACCGTGCGCGTCGCGGACGGAACCGGCATTAACGCCGCCCTGCTCGCGCGCGGGACATCCGTCACGATCACGGGGGTTCTCGTCTCAACGGATTCGGGGCTCACGCTCCTTCCACGCTCTGCCGAAGACGTCGAGGTTGCCGAACTGCAATCGTCAGAGACGGCAGCCGCGGCCACGACCGGCACGAATGCGCAGGACGGGCAAAACCGCGCGATTGCGTTCGCCATCACCGCGGCGGTCATTGCGGGACTCGCGCTCTATTCCTCGCGGCGCATCATCCGCGCCGTAACGCACTGGTATGCCAAAGCACACGCTCTCCGTGCCGCTTCTCAGACGGCGCATTGAGACCAAGGCGTACGCGTACGGCGTTTCCTCGACCGTCGCGACGCTTCTGAGCGAGTACGTCATCGAGATATTGCGGCAATCGCTCGAACCTAACCCCCAATGAAACAAACGTATGGAAGAGACAAGGCAAAAATGGCACGTGGAACTGATCCGTTCGGTCAACGGCCTCGCGGAAGACGTGGGACTCGACGATTTGGGCGCGAGCCGAATGCGAGAGTTCGTTCTCTCAATTGCCAAATCGCAATATATGGCAGGAAACCGCGCCGGAATCTATTGGGCTCGAAACGGTAAGAACAAGGCGACGACTGTGTAATCGAGCGAAAGGCCCCGGAAGTGTTTGTCTATGAAAAGACCAGCAAACCGGGGCCTTCTCCCGGTCTCCATTATTGATATACTAGGACGGTATGGACGAGGAAACGAAACAACTCATCATTGGAATGGCCAAAGATATCGGAACCCTCAAGTCCGACGTCGGATCGTTAAAGTCGGACGTGGGGACGCTGAAGTCGGACGTGGGGACGCTGAAATTCAAAGTCGAAGGACTCGACTATCGTTTTGATTCCCTTCAGTTCGACCTCAACTCGATGCGTGGAGAAATGGAAACCGGCTTTGCCATCGTCCATGAGCAATTCGAAGAACTTACGAACCACATTGATGGACTCGTAAAATCTGACCTTCGGCTCGACACGGAGGACGTCGCCCTGCGCGCCCGCCAGGATCGACTTGAGGAACGCGTCGGACGGCTTGAGCGAAAAATTAGGTAGTTCAAAATATGGACACTGAAATGAAACAAGAATTCGTGCGGATAGCCAAACGATTCGACGGTCTCGAGACGAAGATCGACGCCGTCAACTTTAAAGTTGATGTCCTAGAAAAGAAGACCGACGATGGGTTCGTGGTGGTCGCAAAAGAATTCGACCGCATCTCCAGGCAAATCGAGGGCATTACCGGCATGTACGTCCGGCTCGACACGGAGGACGTCGCCCTGCGCGCCCGACAAGACCGGCTTGAGGCCTGCGTCGATTCGATTGAACAGAGACCGCGATAGAGCAAGGAACTAGCCAAGTGAAGACCAACCATCGGCACAATAGAAAGTACTCGGCGGTCGCTGAGTGCTTTTTGAAATAAAGAACCCGAGTCGCGCATGGTCGCGCTTCCCGGGTCTGCAGATAGCAAATCGTCATTCAAACTTCTTACGAAGCAAGAGCAACGCATCGATCATCGTATCGAGCTTCTTTATGGCCTCGACGCGAAGTTCTTCCTCTTCCCCAGGAAGGGCGATTATATGGCTGAAGGACGGATCGAGCTCTTCGCCTTCGCCGGCCAAGTACCTGGCACGCACGAGAACGATCCTTCCCAGCAGACGGCTGCCAAGACGAACCGCACCCTCGTCGTCCACCTCTACCTCTTGGCCCTTGAGACTAGGAAGAAGGGCCAGGAAGTCCGCGTGAGGCATCGCACCGAAATGTCGCGTGACGACGTCACTGATCGCGGCCTGTGCCTTCACTGTGAAGAAATATGCCTTACTTAGCGGAAAATATGACACGATACCCTCCTGAAATGTACTGGACTCGACAACCGTCAACCCCATTGAAAGAGAAACTGACGGCCTCCCGAAAAACAACCAGGAATTGCGTTTCGGCAGGTCATCAGAAAAACGAACAAGATGGAACACGAAAATCTACCACAGTTTGACCATTTTGTCAATTGTTCCGTGTTTCCCGTATTCGTCTTCTATACCTTTCTCGGTCAACAGGCGGTCAACACTCCCCTTGCGATGATCGAATTATGAGCCTCCTTGCTAGCGAGAAAATCACGGGTTCTCCGCTCAACCAAAACAAAAATACCACTCAACAGGTGAGAGGTACTTTTGGAGCGGGAAACGGGGATCGAACCCGCGGCCTTCTCCTTGGCAAGGAGACGCTCTACCACTGAGCTATTCCCGCACGTTGTTTTGTGGCCATGAGTATAGCAACAGGGGAAAATTCATGCAAGATATGCCAAAACGTGCATCAACACACAGGGAAATTGCCAATATCCTGCATGAATCTCCGCCCTTGGACCATGAAAGGGATTTTTTGGGCATGGCCGGGCCGAATCGTCAGACGTGCTGGACGAAAGGACGGCCAACGCGCTTCGCGAACAAAATACTTGACTCAGCGATTGTACCGTGTTATTGTTTCTGTGTACAGATACACAAATACATATATGGTCAACGCAAAGCTTTCAAATGAACAAATTGAGCGGCTGATGGACGACGTGCTCGTCGCCGTCCAGTCCATTGCGCCGAACAAGCCCGTGCTCCGGGCGTTTTTGCGCGACCTCCTGACTCCGGCCGAATATCGCGACATGGCGCTGCGTTGGCGAATCGTCAAATTGCTTTCGCAAGGTGTTCCCCAACGGGGAATCGCCGAATCCCTCGGCGTAAGCCTGTCCAAAATCACCCGTGGCTCGCGAGAGCTCTCGGACGACAAGGGCGGATTCGCAAAGGCCCTAAGACGCCAAGCTTAAACCGACAGGAGCCCACCGTGCCGGACAGAACCGGATCTCTTCTCTCGCGTGTCAACTTCGATCCGTCCCTCCGCGAACATTTTGGAGTGGAAAGGGAATTTTTCCTGAAACAATTCAAATATGTCGGCGACTGCGGCTTCGGATGGGGCCCGTATTGGACGCATGACTATCGCATCGTCCCGCGTTCCTCCGATTTCCTCTCTACCGTGAACGACCCCGCGTGGACGTACGAGCTCTCCGCCTGCCAGGTGGAACATCGCACCGATCCGTCCCGTGAAATCACGGATATTCGGGACGCGCTCACGTCCGGCCTGGATCGTGGGCACCTTGCCGCCAAATCGCTCGATCTTCGACTCGAGGCCATCGAGGTCGCAGCGCGCGACATGCCGCTCGACGTCTATCCGCACGATGCGCGCTACGCGTCGATCGCGGCCGCCCTTCCCGAGCGCGTGCTCTCGGCCGCCTGCCGCGTCGCCGGGACGCACCTGCATGTCGGATGCGCCTCGCCGGAAGAAGCGCTCGCGGTCCACAATGCGCTCGTCCCTCATCTCAATCCATTGATCGCGCTTGGCGACCACTCGCGCGGCGAACGCATCGAACTTTACAAGATGATGGCCCGCAACTGGCAGCCGCCCGCGTACGCGTCGCGGGAACACTTCGATGCCGTCGCGCGCGAGCAAGGATTCGCCACGAATCTCCGCGACTGCTGGCATCTCATCCGCATCAGTGGCCACGGCACCGTGGAGCTGCGCATGTTCGGCGTGACGAATAACGTCGACGAAATCATCAACTGGATCCTGGTCGTCCGCGGCATCCTGCGCTCGATCTGACTCTCAGACGCCTATCGGCGTCTTTTTTCCTTTTGGATATCTCCGTCAATGGTAAACGTAATTGATATTTTTGGAATCTTCGTCTACCTTGTATCCATGAAAGAACGACCAAAAAAAATGGACGCACGAACAGATCGTTAATGCGGTTCGCATCCTCAAGTAGCATTCGACAGGTTCTCCAAAAAATCGGTTTAATTCCTGCCGGAGGAAATGACAAACACATTCAACGCAAAGCCAGCCGTGCCACCGCAGTCGCTCCAAACGATCCTGACAAAAAATTCATCCTATGATGGCCGTGTCTACCTTTGGAACTTGACCACATGAACGGTGACCATTTCTCTGTCCTAATTGCCATAGCTTGCGGCCAACACACAGAGGACGCAACAAAAAGCACGCATGAAATGGGCGAGTGGCGTAATTGGCAGCCGCGAGGGACTTAAACTCCCTTGGAGGAAACTCCGTGCGGGTTCGACCCCCGCCTCGCCCACCAAGATTCAGTCTCTCGCACATGAGATCAAACCGCTTTTTGTTCCTTGCCTCGCGCGACCGGGTCGTCCATAATGAGGCCGTATGACAAGTCCAGAAAGAAATATTGATTTTGGAAAACAGGCGGAAACGCGTCATGCGACGCTTTCGCGCGATGAAATCTTGCGCGCCTGCGAAATCCGGGAGGGCGAGCGGGTCCCGTTAGAACAAATCGAACGTATTTTTAATCGTTTTCCGGAACTTGTCGCGGGCGGAGGACGAAACTATTACTGGGAACTCCGCCGGGCGCTTGAATCTGACTACGAAAATATTCGTCTAAGAAGACCGGCAGGGCCTCGCGGTTTCGCTGATCTCGGCGATGGCATCGTCGTTTCTCGTTTTCAAGAAAACAGCGTGCGCGCGTCCCAGCCGCCGTGGATAGAACGAACCGGCACGTACGAACGCGATGACATTTTCGGCGACGAAGCACAAACGTCGGTGGGAGCGCAGTTGTCTTTCGTTCTTTGCGACCGACCGCTCGAGGAACGTCCTTTGCTCACCCTCGTGTATTCCACGAGCAACGACCGGGCACAAACGTACTGGAACGAGGGTCCCTTCGCGACATTCACGTCGACGGAAGATTTTCGTCCACTTGGAATTTTCATCCAAAAGCCAGGAAAACCAAAGGTGAGAATCGCGGAATGCGCGAAAAATTCCGACGTCATTGTCGATTACAGCCGCGTCGCAGAAATCGTCGATTCGCTCATTCCCTTCCCCGACGAAGACGTCAGCGACGCCTTGCGCACGCTTGATGCGTTGATGGAGCAAGAACGCGTTCCCGATCGTGAGCGCAAGAACCTTCGTAAGGCCATCCAGGATTTCGCCTCCTTCGTGAAACCTCCCCCGAATGAACCTGGCCACCGAATAAATGAGATCGGAAAATGTCGCACGGTCCCGTCTGATTTTCAAGCCTACTGTACGAAACGCCTGGGATTACAAATGGAACTCGAGGAGTACGGAGACGGCGTCACCTTTTATCATCAGGTCAATCGCTTCGGGAATATCCTCATCGACTGGACCGCAAGACAATACGGAGAATATGCCGACTCCCCGTACCCTCGGGTATATCGCTTGGATGAACTGCTGCCAAACGAAATGAAGCCGAGGTCACAATGGACGGAGGCGGAACGAAAAATGGCCGCTGAAATCACCGAATGGAACAGGCATGAAAGGGAGTATTAATTTCTTTCAAATTCGGGCGTCTCATTCCGCAACTTCTTGCCTCGCGCGGCCGGGTCATCCATAATGAAGCCGTATGATCGAGCGTGATGAGACGGAACTGCCGGAAAGGATCCTGGATGAAGGCGCGGATGCGCCGGAACGGGAGTTCGAGGCCGGATTACGGCCGCAGTCGCTCGGCGACTTCGTGGGACAGCGCGCCTTGAAAGACAATCTGAACGTGGTCATCGAGGCCGCGAAAAAGCGCGAGGAGCCGCTCGAGCACGTGCTTTTATACGGAAACCCAGGGCTTGGGAAGACCACGCTCGCCAACATCATCGCGAACGAGCTTGGCGCGCAGATTCGCGTCACCTCGGGTCCGGCGCTCGAGCGCGTGGGCGACCTGGCGGCGATCCTTTCCAACCTCGGCAAGGGCGACGTGCTGTTCATCGATGAAATCCATCGCATGAACCGCACCATCGAGGAAATCCTTTACCCGGCCATGGAGGACTACGCGCTCGACATCATCGTGGGCAAGGGCCCGACCGCGCGCACGCTGCGCCTCAACCTCGAACGCTTCACCATCATTGGCGCGACCACGCGGCTCTCGCTGCTCTCTTCCCCGCTGCGTGACCGCTTCGGCATGACGTACCACCTAAACTTTTACGAACACGAAGACGTCGGAAAGATCATCGAGCGCAGCGCCAAGATCCTCGGCATCGACGCCGAGCCCGGGGCCGTGCGCCTGCTCTCCGAGCGCTCGCGCCGCACCCCGCGCATCGCCAACCGCCTGCTCAAGCGCGTGCGCGACTTCGCGCAGGTCCGCGCCGACGGACAAATCACGCGCCCGGTTGCAGAGGACGCGCTCGCGATGCTGAACGTCGACGCGCACGGGCTCGACGACGTCGACCGTCGGCTTCTGCTCACCATCATCGAAAAATTCCAAGGAGGACCGGTCGGGCTTTCCACGCTCGCCGCTTCCACGCAGGAAGAAATTGATACCATCGAGGACGTGTACGAGCCGTTCCTGCTCCAACTTGGGTTTTTGACGCGCACGCCCCGCGGCCGCGTCGCCACCGACCTCGCTTACCGTCATCTTGGCTTCGACGCGCCAAACCGCGAGTCGTTGTGATATAATCGCTGAAGAAACGGGATTTGAATCTTGGACAATCGGAACTATGTCGTTCGACCTCTCGTCGCTCGCCCTTCCAATTTGGACGTTGCTCGTGCTCTACGGGGCGTATCTCGTCCTTTTTTTCGTCTACACGGGATTCAACCTGTACCATCTGCTTCGATTCGGTACGTACGGAATCGGCCTTTACTCCATTACCGCGCTTTGTCTCGCAGGGACGATCCTTCTGGTCGCCGGCTCCGTCCTGCTTCTCTTTCCGTTCGATTGGTCCGCTTCCGTTCCGCTCGACGTTTTTTTCATCGGTTCCGGAGACAGCCAATTCTTTCCCGGACCCTAGAGCGCTATGTTTCACCTTGACCGACTCCCAAACAAACGCCCGGACGAACGTGTCGTCTTATTTTTACGACGCCAATGGTTCGCATGGGCTTCCCTCTGCGCGGCCGCCGTCTTCATGCTCGCCGTTCCCGCGGCGATCGGCGTCTACTTTTGGGACAGGATAAGCGCCTGGCTTGAACATCCGTTGATCGGGCCGGTCATCGTCGTAACCGCCTGCATCTATACCCTGTCGATCTGGCTTATCTGCTTCATCGAGTTCACCGACTACTACCTCGACACCTGGATCATCACCACGCATCGGGTCATCAATATCGAGCAGAAGGGACTGTTCAATCGCGTCGCCTCCGAGCTGCACCTGGCCGTCGTCCAGGACGTCACGAGCGACGTCAAGGGAATCGTGCGCACGTTCTTCGACTACGGAAACGTCCTCGTGCAAACGGCCGCGGAACGCACGCAATTCGTATTCAAGGACATCGAGCATCCGGAAAAGGTGAAAGAGCTCATCATCCAGCTAGTCGAAACAGACAAAAAACGCCATGCGGACCGAATGGTCGCCGGCGTCATCGATGGGTCAAAAGCTATTTGAGGCCCTCCCACGCCCAGCGTGCAAGCGCCTCGGCGTCCACGAACGAGTCGGCGCGGGAATCCGAACCGAATGCGACCACGAGGAGCTCATGCTCCTCGTCTTTCATTTCCGGACGCAGCACTACGGAAAGGTTCCATCCCGACTCGTCCAAATATCCCGTCTTCCCACCCATGACGAAAATATCGTCGTATTCCGGCTTCCAAAGCATCCAGTTGGTGTTCGTAATGGTCTTGATGGTCCCCCGGCTGAGCACGCGGATCCTCGCGGAAGCGGTCGTGGTATATCGATGGATGTCCGGGCGTCGAAATGCGATGTCCGCGATGCGCGCCAGCTCACGGGCCGTGGACACGTTCTCAACCTCGATGCCGGTCGGGTCCACGTACGTCGTGCGAGACAGGTTGAGCGCGCGTGCCCGAAGGTTCATCTCATTTACGAAGGCGGCTTTGTCCGAGGTCACGGTACGCGTGATCGCGTTTGCCGCGTTGTTCGCGGATCCGACGAGCGTGGCATACAAAAGCCCGTCGAGCGTAAAGGTATCGCCGGAGTTCACGTACAGCTTCGCCCCGCCGACGTCATCCTCAGCCTTGACCGAATACACGTCGGACAGGCTCGCGCCGGAATCGAGCGCGATCTGCGCGGTCATGAGCTTTGTGAGCGACGCGATTGGCCACGCCCGGTCGGCATTTTGCGCGACGAGGATCTGGCCGCTCGTGCGGTCAATGACAATGAATGCCCCGGACGTGACGGACGGAACGGGTCTGGTCGGAGCGAACGACGAAAGGGGCGAAGCGGGCGCATAGGCAAGGAGCGACGGATATTCCTTCCAGCCATACTGGTATGCCCAGTCCTCAAGGTCGATGAGAAATCCGGCGCCGGAACCCGGGACGGCCTGATACCCGCGATCCGCGTCAAAGGCCGCGCGAAGGTCGCCACGCGATGCGAACAGGTCGAGCAACGCCTCGTTCGGAGCTGCCAATGCGGTTACCGGAAAAACGAGCGCGACCGCCATCAGCGCGAACGCGCCCGTCCATGTTCCGATCAAGTTTCGATTCGTCATTTCCATCGCCTCGTCAGGTCAATGCCCGTATAAAAGTATTTCAGAATATCCTTCCATTCCTTGCCGTTGTTCGCCTGGCAAAGCGCCTCGCTCGCGCTCATGCCAACGCCGTGTCCCCAAAGCGTCTTCCCCTTGTCGCACGGCGCCGGAACGCTTTTCAGCCAGGCCACGTCGCCATACCATACCTCGCCCCAATCGCGCGTACGACCGTCGGAACGGGAAAAATACGGGGTGATCGCGGTTTTTCCGTCGTATGTGACGACCACGCCCTCAGTCGCCTCCACGCTCGACGTCAAGCGCGGCGTGCGTGACTCCTGGCCATATCCGCGATACACCTGGTCGTCCGCATACGCGTTCATGTGGAAGTATTCCTCCTCGTGCTTCGTTGCGCGTTCCCAATGATAGAGCGCATATGTGCGCGCAACCGTGATCAACGTTTTTTGAAACTCAAGGTGGGAGACATTGGAGGTTTCGGCGAGGCCGCGCAAATACATTTCGACATCGAGCTCGTTGATGAGCCAGGTGCGATCCTTCGCGGAGTTATAGCGAAGTTCCAGAATATTCCGAAACTCGTTGTCCGGGTACGCCGCGTTGCGCGTCACTCGACGGTCGAAATTTTCCACCTTGCACACGGCATTTTCCTCGTCGGGGACGAAACGCAGATACGAGCCGGTCTTCTCAAGCCCCTTCCCGCGGTCATACCAATATCGATCCTTCTTATAAAACGCCTCGACGGACTCGTCCTTATTCAGCTCCGCGAGCAGGCCGCTATCGCCGTCGTAGAGCTTCCAGCTCGTGACGCAACTCACGACGACCTCGTCATCGGTTTCCTCGTCGACGATGAGCACGCCGATGCGCACGGTCGGCTCTTCCATGGTAATGTCCGATACGATTCCGTCTGTGGTGCTTTCCTCGGCTTCCTTTTCCCGAGCGGCTTTTTCCTTTACCGGCGCAGATTTCACGGACGGGGCGTCGCTTGTCACCTCGACCGGGATGTTGATTTCCAGGTCCGGCACCACTGCATCGTCGACCGCAAGCACGTACGTTACCGTGTGCGACCCCTTCTTTGACGGCGCTTGAAACGTGAAGTCAATGAGATCCATGGCTCCGGGCCCGACCGTGCCGGAGGTTTTGGAAACGACAACGCTCGATGAGCCCAGGGAGGCCGCTTGAAGATTCCCCTCGTGCAGGGACCGCTTCGACCACGACGTTGTTCCCGTGTTCTTGATCCCCACGGTGTAGGAAACCGTCTCGTTTGCCTTCGCCGTGATTTTCTTGGCACTGCGCAAAAGGACGATGCCCGACAAACCGGACGTATCCGCGGAAACGGACGTGGAACTGGATCCGGATCCAGAAGAAGACGGCGATGATTTCTGAGACGACCCGGAAGCGGCCGTGCCCACCGTTACGTTGATGGTAAATTGTCCGCCCGGAATCCAAGCAGCGTCCTCTGCCGCGAGTTGGAACGTTTCCGCGTACGTTCCCGCGGTAGCGGGGGCATGCAATGCAAACTGAATATGGCCGACCTCACCTGGCCTTACAGACGACTCTGTCAATTTGGCAGGTTGAGTCGACGAAAGCCACGTCGTGTCCTGAAAAACGGACGTGCGATACTTGGGCCCGTGGGTATACACGGAAACGTACGACCTTCCGTCGTTGACCCACGATTCGGTCCCGACATTCTGGAACCCAACCGATACCTGCTTGGTTTCGCCGGGCACAATGGTCAACTTGCTCGACGCCACCACCTGCACGGCCTCGTACCCCTTCAGCGGTGCCGCAAAAATGATGCCGGACGGAAAAAACGCGGTAACGGACACGAATACCGCCAGGACCGCCCCGATCCATTTTTTGACTCCCTCCATAACGTTCACATTATAGCATTTTTCGGAGCTCGTTTCAAGCGAGAAATCCGCGTTTTTCTTTTCTTTGAAAAACAACTACACTACGAGCCATATGGATCCGAAGCGTTTCGCGACAAATTACGCATTTCAGATGCTTGGCCGCGCGCTTACCATGGTGTTCGGGCTTGTCACGGTTGGCGTGCTTACCCGAGCGCTTTCAACAACGGAGTTTGGCGATTTCACAACCGGACTCACATTTCTGCAGTTTTTCGGCGTCATCGTGGACTTCGGGCTCACGCTTACGCTCATCGTGATGATTTCCGAGAAGGGTGCCGACCAAAAGCGTATCGTCGGAAACTTATTTTCGATGCGGCTCATCTCGGGCATTCTGGTGTTCGGCATGGCGCCGGTCGCGGTGCTCGCGTTCCCCTACTCGTCGAGCGTGCGCGACGTCGTGTTCGTAGGCGCGCTCGGGTACCTGTTCATGTCCGAGGCAACGCTGCTCGTCGGCGTGTTTCAGCGCCATGCGGCCATGTGGCGCTCAGCGCTCGCGGAAACGCTCAATCGGGCCGTGCTCCTCGGCCTCGTGGTCGCCGTTACATCGATGGGGTTCGGACTCCAGGCCATCATCGCCTGTACCGTTGCCGCGAATCTCATCTGGCTCGCCGCCACGGTCTGGCTCGCGCGTCCGTTCGTCCCGGTGGCATTCCGCCTTGATGCCGACGTTTGGAGGGAGGCCATCCGGCGTTCCTGGCCGATTGCGCTCTCCATCGCGTTCAATCTCATCTATCTGAAGGGCGACATTCTGTTCCTGTCGCTCTACCGATCAAGCGCGGACGTGGCCGTGTATGGCGTCGCGTACAAGGTACTCGACGTGCTGACCGCGCTGCCCGTGATGTTCATGGGACTCATGCTCCCTATCCTCGTCGCGGACTGGTCGGAAGGAAACCGCGACGCGTTTCGCGGGCATATGGCGCGTGCGTTCGATATCTTCGCGATCATCACCATCCCAATTGCGATCGGCGCGCAAGCGGTCGGGACAGAGCTCGTGGAGCTTATCGCCGGCGAAAAATATGCCGCGTCAGGACCGCTTCTGCAGCTCTTGATTCTCGCGTTGGCCGCCGTGTTTTTCTCGTCGCTTTACGGCCACGCGGTGGTCGCCGTAAATCGCCAGCGCGGGATGATCTGGGGATACGCCGCGGCCGCCGTGGTCGCTACCGCCGGATATCTCACGTTCATTCCGCGCTACGGCGCCTGGGGGGCGGCGTTTGTTACCCTCATTTCCGAAATGCTCATCGCCATCATCACGTATCTGGTGGTCAGCCGCGCGTCCGGGGCCAAACCAACGTTTACGGTTGCGATCAAGGCATTCGCCTGCGCCGCGCTCATGTATGGAATCGTTTCCGTGCTGCCTGACACGCACGTGCTTATCGACGTGACCGTTGGAGTGGCCGCGTACGCCGCCTCCATGGTGGCGATCGGCGGGATAGACATGAAAAAGATCCGCGAAATCACACGACCCGCATGATTTTTTATCCCTTCGTCCTTATTGCGCTTTCCGCCCTTTTCGCCTTTGTGTCATGGCGGGACATTCGGTATGGACTCATTCTGCTTGCCGCGATTCTCCCGGCCTACCTGCTCCGCTTCGATCTCGGCCCGGTACCAATGACGCTGCTTGAGGCGTTCGCGTTCATTCTCGTTGCCATCTGGCTCATGCGGACCATGCCGCTCGGTCCGAAGCCGCGCGACCCGGTCCCTCGGGCCTGGATTCTTCCCATTGCCCTGCTTCTTGTTGCCGCGAGCGTTGCCGTGCTCGTGGCACCGGATCATCTTTCCGCGCTCGGCATTTGGAAGGCGTACTTCGTCGAGCCGATCCTCGTGTTTATCGTCGCGACGGATACGCTCCGACGACATCCGGAAGATCACCGTCGACTGCTCGCGGCGCTTGGCACGGGAGGATTGTTCGTCGCGATCTGCGCGGTCGTCCAATGGCTCACCGGCCTGGGTATTCCCGCGCCATGGGACGTTGAAGGACGCGTCGTGAGTATTTTCCCATATCCGAATGCGGTTGGGCTGTACCTCGCGCCCGTGATCGTCATCGCCGCGTCATCATTGCGAAGGACAGCGCACCGAAGCCAAAACGCGTTTTGGATTCTCACGCTCGTGCTCTCGTCGATCGCCATCATGCTCTCGCAATCCGAGGCCGCGATCGTCGCGATCGTCGCGACGCTGCTCATTGCCGCCGCGGCCCACGAGCGGACAAGACCTTTCGCCGCGTTCGCGTCTCTTCTTGTCATTTTCGTCTTGCTCAATTCCCCCGCCCTTCGCGACAAACTCACGTTCAACGACTTCTCCGGACAGGTCCGTCGCTCGCAATGGACCGAAACGGTTTCCCTGCTCGCCGATCATGCCGTGCTCGGCGTGGGACTCAACGGATATCCGTCCGCCATGGTTCCCTACCACATGGCAGAGCAATATGAAATCTTCCAGTATCCGCACACGATCGTTCTAAACGTCTGGACTGAACTCGGCCTGCTCGGACTGGTCGCGTTCGCGCTCATCGCCTATCGTGTCCTACGTTCCTGCGAACCCGTAAGCCTGCGAACTTCTCCCGCGTTCCTTGCGCTCATCGCCATGACCATTCACGGACTGGCCGACGTTCCCTATTTTAAAAATGACCTCGCGATGATGACCTGGATTCTCATCGCCGTGGTCGCCGCATCACATTATGCCTCGAGTTCTCGGCGCGTTTGAGCTTTCATCCCGCTCCTGTTTCCTGCTCGTCCTCATCCCCATGTTTGCGGCCGCGATCGTGCTGAGGATCGTTTTCGCGTTTATTCCCGCGCCCCGGCCGGACATGCTTCCAAAATCGGACGGTCTCGTTGAGACGGCCTCCGCCGAGGACGCGCAGGCACACACGGTTTTGCCAATCGTCATTCCAGACGATCTGCTCGGCGGCGAAATTTACACGCTTGGCGTTTACACGAAGACGGCCGGAGCGTTGCCAGTCGGATCAACCGTGATCGTCGTTACGAAGAGCGATAGGCGATTCTTCGAAATCGTCGAGCGGCCATCCACGACCCTCGCGGACGTGACCGATGATTACGCGGCCGCCTCGACGCAACCCGTGGCGCTTGGCTCATCGGACGGAGTACTGCTCTATCTTTCCGCCACCAACGTTCCATGCGTTTCGCCGAATGAAAAATGGAACTTGCCAGGCTTTTGCGAAGTGCAACGCATCCTGCTTTTCGAAGCGAATGGCGTGGTGTACTCAATCGCATCCGATGGCAGCCATGCCACCGACGGCGAACTCATCACACTCGCAAAGGACATGCTTGAAAGACAAAAGGACCGCTGAACGGCGGTCCTTTTACTTTCTACCTCATCATGCCCATTCCATTTCCAAAATGATTCATGCCGTTGCCTTCCCGGCCCTGTCCCTGGCCGTTGCGCGGCAAAGGAACAAAGCGCAGGAACCCCGGCGGGATGTCATTTTCCTCGGCCCAGTCCCGGAGCGCATCAATCTTTTCCTTCATGGCGTCCTTTCGTTCCTCCGGATCCGTGTCACGAAGCGTCTCGGCGTACGCCTGCATTTCGTCGCGCTTGGCAAGCACGGCGTCAGCCTGCTCCTGCGTGAGCGTACCTTCCTCCACGGCCTTGGCAAGACGGTCCTCGAACAGCTCGTTATGCCTGGCCTGCATCTCCTCATGGTTTGCCTCGGCCTGCTCGTCAAACACCTCCTGGACCGCGGTCGGATCAAGATCGAACCGTTCGGCAAGCGCCGTCACGATTTCGGACACGAATCCCGGCTCGCGATTTTCCGCCTGAGCGGCAAGCGAGGTGCCGACGCCAATCGCGCCCGCGCCAAGCGCCGCGACGATCGCGCCGATAAGCAGCGTTTTCTTCGTCATAATGAAGCGTCAGGAATAAAGCGCACCCAATCGCGGTGCGCTTATTCCTACACTGGTTTCAAGAATGGGTTACGTATGGATCTCACCGGAATAAATTATCCCTTTTCAGCTTCGCGACCGCAAAAAGATAAATGATCTCAAGAATGCCCATGGTGTTGACGACGAGCAATAGGAATTATTTCTTTTTGTCCTTCTTCGGCTTCTTAACGTTCTTCTTTTGCGCGTTGTTCCCCTTGGCCATACGTATTGAATTATGTGAATGGTTTCATGATACCAGAAACTCCTAAGGAATGCTCGATCCAGAAACTACACGCCCATGAGTGCATATGCCGAGATGGTCCAGCCGTACGAAGCCAGCAACAGCAAGACCACGAACGCGGCGACCCATCCGATGGTTTTCTTTCTCCATGAGGAAATCAGGGTTACGACAAACGAGATCAAGTACAAAATGATGATATAATCTATTGAGCCCGCAGGAATCCGGAGCAAAGAAACGAAAGAAGCCGGCAAAGAGACCGAGGATGTCAGTACATTAAAGAATATCGCTTCGAGAATCGACGGAATATGCCCGTATCGAAGGAAAAATCCAAAAATTCCGACGATATTGCCAACGAGGAATGACGTTGCAAGCGCAATTAACACCAATTTGCCGCTCAAGCGGACACGATACAACTCAAACATAAAAATAACGTCATTATTTTCTCCAGTATGACGAAAACGACAAAATTGATAAAGGCCGGGCGCATCCTGGCTATCCTGCTAGCGATCTATTTGTTCGTTCTCCCGTTCGTCGCCATGTTCATAGCGGACGCTGCATGCGGTTCGAGTCCAAATGAGTTCTGCGGATTATGGATCGTTGTCATTGCTCCGCACCTCCTTATTCTAAACGACCTAAGTTCCTACGTTTCTCTTTCTGTTGATGCGCTCTTGGTCATCCTCATGGCAGTCGCGGGCGCCGTGCTCGCGCTGAAATGGACACTCGCGCGATATTCCAAAAAACAGATCGGGTTTGGTTGGTCGTTCGTGCTGTTCGCCATCCTGTCCCCTGCCATCATTTTCACCGTCAACTCGGCTCTTTATCCGAGCTCTTCCCAAGATTGGCAGACATGGTCGCAAAAAGCCATATCAAGCGACGACCCATCCATCTGCCTTCAAAAGGTAGACGGGGGATACCAAACTGATTGCCTTTTCATTGCCGCCCGGTTCTCCGGGAACCCAGAGTTTTGCCAAGCGCTGCCATCGGCCAAACAGAACGTATATGAAGGAATCGTCGGCGACTGCCAAACAGATATCGCCGTGACAAAACGCGCGTCGCAAATGCTCTGTTCCACGGAATACGACCCTGAGTGCCTCGAACGCTATTGCGACGAACGTTACACGGAAGAATTTTCCTGCCAGTTGTTCGAGTCAGGATCCATTACATACTTCGTCTTCGCGCTTGCCTCCTCGGTGAACGACCCAACGCTCTGTGACCTATACATGGATGCAGAATATGGAGAAACTCGCGTAAAAGCGTGCAAGGACAATGTCGCTTTGACAAAGCAGGCGCAGTAAGCCCAGCGAAGATCTGATGGTGCCCGCTTTGCTCATTTGCCTCAATATTCCAAAACTTAAACGCTAAAATAAAAACTAGTAGAAACCATCCCCCACCCACACGCTTGCACCCCGCTCGTTTCCATGATACTTTTTGC
>Ga0156547_120_pt1 | contig 30363 bp, 32 predicted proteins | sample RifOxyB2_FD_111942 | JGI IMG/M metagenome (GOLD analysis project Ga0156547, IMG submission 111942) | Candidatus Uhrbacteria bacterium RIFOXYB2_FULL_57_15
CGGACGAAGGCGTGCTTTCCGCGTACGCGGTCGGGATCGTCGGGCCGAGCGACGGTACTGATGAGTCTTTGTTTTATACGGGAAGCGAGGTGTGCGAATTGGAAAAAGTGGTCGTGGAAGACCTTGGATTGACCGCGGCGCTTACCAACGATCTGCTTGATCCGAGCGCAAAGTATTTTACGGAGAACGGAGAGGAACATACGGTTCAGGCGGCCGCCTACACGGTACGCGGCGGGTCGCTCGATGCCATCGCGGAGATCCCGGCGGTTTACGAATGGTCGTTGGGCTGGGATTCCACGAAATGCGACGACGAATCCGATGACGCATGTGCGGACAACATCGTGGACATGATCGACGCGGACGCGACGCAAACGACCGCGACGGCCGAGGGGAACACGGGTCGCGAAACGATCGTCGCGACAGCATCGTTTGCGAGCACGAACACGTTCGGCGACGCGTCGGGAGGCGTGAGCGGCGGGCTTCAGGTAACCGCGAACGTCTGCGACAATCCGCCGACCGTCGGATTTCCTTACGAGGACACCGTTTCAAATTTCAGCTTCTCCTATTGTCGCGACGTCGGAGATGAAACCACCGATGACGACCTTCCGGAGCTCGGGGGTCCGATTGATGTCACTTCTTATTCCACGGATTTCATCCAGGAGATCATATTCCGAATCGCCGGCACCTCGGACGCGATCGGCGTGCGCGTGCTGAAAAACGAATTTTATCTATCGCCGTCCGCCTGGTACTCGGAGCAGGGATTCACCGGGACGACGACAGAAGCGTCATTGGACGGATATGACGCGGTGCGCGACGGGAATACGATCTATGTGGCCGCCGCGAACCATGACGGGGACTCGGACTTCATCTATCCGAACGTCTATGTGATTTCGTACACGCAGGGAGCCTCCGACGAGGCGCAGAATATTTTCGACCAGATACTGTCGAACTGGAAGTTCAACTCGAATGACGACGTGGTCACGGACGTGAACGTGTGCGTGAAGGACGGCGCGTATGCGACGCAAGACGGAGCGTTAGTTTCCTGCGCATGGGACGGTGACTGTCTCGCGTCGGTTGGTTCCGATTACGTTTGTGACGCGGACAAGGCGAAACTAACGCGTGACATGCGGCGTTTGTCCGACGTCACGTATTTGAACGGACTTTTGGAGGACTACGGGGATTCAAACGGTGCCTGTTCCGTCACGACCAACCAGGTTTGCGTGAGCGACAGCGAGTGCCCGGGCGACGAAACCTGCGAGCCGGCCGTCCCAACGATGAGCACCGGGACGTTCGTGCGGTCGTACTCGACCAGCACGTGGCCGTCCTGGGCTTCCGAGCTTGGCAACGATTTCGGGACCGCGCTCCCGGAGGATCCTGTGAACGGGTTTTACGCGTGCGACGACGATGGGTACGAATCCGCGACCTGTTGGAGCGCGACCGCCGCGACCTTCATGTGTCCGGAGGGGTCGCACGTGTACGGATATCGGAGCGTTGGCGGGACTTCGTACGCGTTGTACGCGCAGCTGGAGTATGCGGCGGGTTTGTGGGCGTTCGATCTCGTCCCTTCGCTCGGGACGAACGTGGTCGAGCAGGCATGGACGGGCGCGACCACCTACATGGCCGATGGTTTTTCCGCAACGCCGGTCTTCTGCAAGGATGAAACCGTTTACGGCGAATCCGCGATTTGCGGCGACGGCGTGGTCGGTTCCGAAGAAAACTGCGAGGTTGGGGAAACCATATCGACGGACAGCGCGTGTGACACGGACGGCGATGGGATTGGCGACGGATATCCATGCGCTTCGGATTCGGAGTGCGAGGTGCCACAGACATGTGAGTTGATATCGTGCGAGTCCGGCAGCGGGACTATTCCCGTCACATGCGAGGACGATTGCAAGGGGTTCCAGTCCGTCTCTGATGTCGTGGACCTCGGTGCGTCATGCGTTGCGTACGAGTGCGGAAACGGCGTCCTGGAATCGGACAACGGCGAGGAATGCGACGACGGGTCGCTCAACGGTTCGTACGGGCATTGCGGCGACGACTGTACGCTCGACACGGCGTTCTATTGCGGCGACGGATATTTGGCCGGCGGCGAATCGTGCGACTGCGGCGAGACGTCGAATTTCACGAGCGTCATGGCGGATACCGCAAGTTGGGCCGCGATCAACACCTGTTTGAATTCAAATGGGCAATGGACACGAAATCCGGCGGGAACGTGCGCATGGGACTGTACATCTCCTGGGCCGAGCTGCGGCGACGGGGAAGTGAACGGCGCAGAGCAATGCGACGGCGACTCCGAGGAGTGGGATGGAGCATTGTGCACGGATCAGACGACCTGTTCGGTGGACAGCGATTGTAGCGACGGCTCACTCTGCGGTTCCGGCGGCACCGCGTGCGGCATCGGTTCCGTGTGCGAGGATAGCGACGATGGCACGGCAACGGACGTCGGGGAAGCGTGTACGAGCGGATCGACCTGCGACAGCGGTTCGTGCTCGTCGTTTACCTACGAGCTGACGCGCACCCGCACCTGCCAAACCAGCGGATCCAACATGTGCGATTGGAATACGTGGTCCGGATGCGCGAGTACCACCCAGTATTGCGGCAACGGGACGACCGAGGGCGACGAGGCGTGCGACGACGGCAACGCATTGAACACGGACGTATGCACGAACGATTGCGCGCTTAACGTCTGCGGCGACGATTACGTTTACTCTGGCGTCGAGTCATGCGATGACGGGAGTGAAAATGGGGATGGGTGTGATCCGGACTATGACAGCACCTGCAACTACTGCAGCTCGTCATGCACCTATAAGACCTCGTCTGGCGCCTACTGTGGCGACGGAACCATCAATGGCAGCGAATCCTGCGACGGCGCCGCCCTCCCGGGCTACTGCATTGACACGTCAACCGGCGTGATCGACGTCGCCGGAAAGTGCGACGCGGCAAACAAGGGCACGAGTACGGGCTGCGAAGACGGATACACCTGCCACCTGCTCGGGGCGTGCAACGGTGGCACGAAGAACGGGTCTAAGTGCCTGTACTCCTTTTCGAGGACGGATCCGGACATCAACCGAGAATGTACCGTGTACGGAGGCACGTGTGTAACTCCGACCTGTGCCGATGACTGCTCGAGCATGTGCCCGCTTTCATTCGAAACCGTTTCGGTCGTCGCGCAAACGGAGGCGATTGGGGCTGATGCGTCGGATACGGTCGAACTGTACAGCTATCTCTCCGGAAATTCGCCGGACAACGCCACGTTCTTCCTCCCAGCCTGCACGGTCGGTACGGAGCTTACCGCTGACATCAACACGGATGGGGTGACTCTTCCGTCCATGGATGTCGTCTTCGTGACGGACTTATCCGGGAGCATGGCCCAGAGTCCGGGAGGGAGCACTAGTGTGGAATCCCCATACAGACGTATTGACTATGTCGTCGAGGCAACCTCAGAGGCCGTAGAGAACCTATTCGATTTCGGGGTTGAAAAAGGGATTTCCGTTCAGATTGGCCTAACCTCCTTCTCGACGGATTTTCGCGCCGCGGCGACTTCTGATTTCTGCAATGAATACGATAACGACGACGATGGAACGGTCGATGGCGCATCGCGTGACGGGGGGAACATTGATGCGGTCATTTCCTCATCGTCAAGCGAGTCCACGTTGCTTAGCATCATTTCCAGCTATGCGACGGAATGTGTCGTGGGAGAAAGTTATGGCGCGGGAACGTCAACATACGCCGGGCTTGAACTTGCGTATGGCATGTTGGCAGAGTCTACGGCAGACAAGCGAATGATCGTTCTGCTTGCGGACGGAGCGCCGAACTATAATTCCGACTTCCGCATTGACGGGGATAGCGATGATGATGGCGCGGTGCCGCCGTATGACGAGTGTGCCGACACCTCGTATTCCTACGGATCCCTCACGTACACGGGTACCTCCGCCTGCATTGCGGAAGCAGCGGACCTGCTTACTGGCGATACGACGATTCAAGTTTATACCGCGACGATCTCGACCGCAGATTCGAGCATCAGTTATATCAATCATCTTTCAAGCGAAGAATGCGGCTGGTCCTCCGCGGTGTCTGACGTATCTTCCGACGTCTGTACGACCGGAACATACGCGTTTAGCGCGGAAAGCGCTGACGGCATCTCCGAAATGTATGATTCCATCTTCAGCGGTATCACGGGGCTCAACATGAACATCACCACGGAGACGGACGGGGTCGCGCAGGTGACGTCCGGATCTCTCTCGGAAGGTCAAGACAACGTGCTCCCATTTCCGGAGAATTTCGAGTGTTCTGGTTCTGAGATGGGCGTTCCGTTTACCGTGACGTTCAACGGGGACGGGTACATTGCTCTAAGCGACATCAGCTTCACCTATTGTCCGGCACCGTAGCCTTATGGATGGATTCGACCAAACAATGGAGTCCCCTCATGCGTCCCGGAAGATGATGATCCTGATCGTCGGGGCCGTGGCTCTTGCGGGCGTGATCATTCTCGTTGCCGTTCTGTTTGCCCGTAATCGGCAACAGGTCGGCATTGATGCGCAAAACCTCACGCGTGCCGAGTCGCAACTCGAACAAACGCTCGAGCGTTGTGCCATGGATTCAGATCCCGATGCCTGCAGGGCAAGCAAGGTTCAATCTGCTGCCAGATCCGTGGGCGCGGTTTCCCTTTGTTCGCATCTATCTGGCGAAGAAGCCGATAACTGCGTCTGGCTCGTCGCGCGAGATCGTGAGAATCCGGATGATTGCGCGCCGATCCGGGACGAAAAAAATAGGATTCGATGCGCGGATGACATACGCGTAAAAACGGCGGTCTCCTCCGGGGACGCCGCGCAGTGCGAATTCATTGAGGAGACGGACCGGCGTGAACGATGCGTCGCGCTTCTTGCGGACCCTGTCACTTCTACGAATTGTGCCGAACGCGTTTCCGATTCGGATTTCTGTTCGGCTCTCACCATTATCGAGCAGGCAAAATCCGCGCGCAATCCCGGTTTGTGTTTGCAGATTCAAAATGAAGACCGGCGCATGGGGTGCATTGACCAGGTGGGCGACGCTGATTTGGATGGAGACGGCATTGAAGCCGAACGAGAGGATGCCTATGGCACATCGGACGAATCATTGGATTCGGATCTGGACGGACTGACTGACGCGGAGGAGGTAAACGTGTATGGAACGGATCCGGCGGATCCTGATACGGACGGTGATGGATTTTCCGATGGATCGGAAGTGCAAAACGGGTATAATCCAAACGGGCCTGGAACCCTTTAAACGCGTATGTTCGAAAACGTCAAACAACCTGAGGACATATTTGAGGGAGTAGAAGCGTCCGTGCCACCACCGCCGCGCATGGTTATGCCGTCTGTTGAGGTCCCGCCGCCCGTCGCTTCCGAGTCGACGATCGAATCTTCTGGCGGACGTTCTCCGTGGAAGTTGGTCGCGATCATCGTGACGATCGTCGTCGTGGTCGGTGCGGCCGCGGCGCTTGCCTATTTCTTGCTTGCCTCTCGCGCTCCGGCCACGCCTGGCGTCCCGAACGTGAGCACGTCCGTTCCGGAAGTTACCCCCACGCCTGAACCGGTTCCGACGCAAGCACCCGCGCCAGCGGCGGCAATTATCCCTACGACGACCGCGACCGTTCCTCCCGCGACGGATCGTGACAAGGATGGGCTGAGTGACGCGGAAGAGGCAGTTCTTGGGACGAGCCCGACATCCTCGGATACGGACGCGGACGGACTGTTCGACAAGGAAGAAGTTGGGACATACGGTACGGATCCGTTAAATCCGGATACGGACGGCGATGGGTACCAAGATGGCGCGGAAGTGAAGGGCGGATATAATCCAGATGGCCCCGGCAAATTGTTCGAGGTGCCAACCGAGTAAAGAAGGAGTTGTATGGCCGACCAGCCGAATCCGCAGCAGCAAATCGAAAAACCCGCACGCGCGATGGGTCCGGACGCGGAACCGGCATTTTTCGTGATGCCAGAGGATTATCGGCATGGTGCCACTGGTAAGAAAATGGCAGAACCAAAAAAAGAACTGCAAAAACCAGTTGTTTCGATAGCTCCGCCACCTCCGCCCGTTGCACCAGCGGTTGCCACGAGCGGAAGAAAAAAACGGCTGTCCAGGCAGAACAAGATTCTCCTTATTGCCGGAGGCATATTGATTTCTGGCCTTGCAATTGCCTGGTATCTGGTGTTGCGGAGCACGGAAGCCCCAACCATTACGCCCGAAGAACGCCCAACGCCTTCCGCACGGCCTGCTCCGGCTGAGGAGCCCGAGCCGACCTCAAAACCGGAACCGACGCCGACACCGACGGAAACGGAAAGCCCGTTTCCGACCACGACGACCTCTGGCGCGGATTCCGATTCCGACGGCCTGACCGATTTGGAAGAACGGATTGTCTACGGAACCGACGTCCGTCTTCCGGATACGGACGGAGATGGATTTCTTGACGGCAATGAGGTGTTCCATCGGTATAATCCGGGTGGGACAGCACCAGGCACGCTGTTCGAATCCGGTCTCGTGAAGATCTTTACCGGGCCTGCGTCCGATGCGTCCTGGTATCATGTCTCGTATCCGTCGGTTTGGGCGCCGACCTTCCTCACGGAGGATTGGGGAACGCCGACGACATTCGTGGCAACGACCGGAGAAAAAATTTCCGTTTCTGTTTTGGAACGACAACAAGGAACGTCATTCGCGGATTGGCTGAAAGGAATTGACACTGGTATCTATTCCGCGTCGACGACGAAGAACGGGTATGGGTCGCTAGTGAGCGAGGACCAGCTCACCGTGTACGTGGATGGATCCGCGTCCGTTGCCGGAGCGGGTTACGCGGCGAAAATCGAGTATGATCCTGGGATAAAGGCAACGATTGATTATTTGCAGACGTTCAAGATGATGGTGAACTCGATTGAATGGCTTTGATCACGGCTGAATTGAATCAGTCCCCTTTGAAGGGAGGACAGCGACTTCCTCGTCGCGTGTTTGAGCGCGCGCTGGCCGAGTGCGAACGCGCGTTGCGTCCGCGCGTGCCCATGGCCCTTTCCATCGCCTTTATCGGGGCTCGTGACATGCGGCGTCTTAACAAGCGATGGCGAGGAAGCGACCGCGTGACGGACGTGCTGTCCTTTGAGGAAGTCGAGGAAATCTTGCTTTGTTATACGCAGGCAAAGCGCCAGGCCATGGAGCGCGGTCATTCGACGCGCGACGAGGTCATATTCCTTCTTGTTCATGGGGTCTTGCACGTATTCGGGCATGACCACGAACGTTCGGTTGACGCTAAACGCATGTTTTCCATCCAAACCAAGATTCTCACCCGTCTTGGCGTCGACTCGCGCATATGATTCGATTTTCCGAGTTTTTTGCCAGCATTCAACATGCGATTCGGGGCGTTGTCGTCGTCTTTCGGCACGAGCAAAGTTTCCGGCTGCAGGTTGGTGCCGGGGTCTGCGCGATTGCGCTTGGTATCGTTTTTCACGTTCCACGTTCGCAATTGCTTATTATGTTCGTCATGATCGCGGCCGTGTTGTCGCTTGAGATGGTGAACAGCGTATTCGAGCGAATCATCGATAATTTCAAACCGCGTATCCATCCAATCGTCCGTGACGTAAAGGACGCGATGGCCGGCGCCGTCCTCATTGTTTCCATTATTTCCGCTTTGGTCGGGGTCGTCATCTTCTGGCCATATGTCGCGGCGCTTGTTGTGACGGGCACTTAACGGGTATACTGTCGTAGACATCGCATATGGCTGAGGAAATCTATACGGGGCTTGATATTGGTTCCCATGCTATCCGCGTCGCCGTCGGAAAATCTGTTCCAGCGGTTGGCGGGAAGGAGCAGGTGCACATCATTGGAGCGGTTGAAGTGCCTTCCATGGGAGTGAACAAGGGAACGATTACCGGCATTGAGGATGCCGTCTCTTCTGTTTCGAAGGCGCTCGAGCAAGCCGAGCGTTTGACCGGCCTGCCCCTCTCGGCATCCTGGGTGGGGATCACGGGGAGCCATATTCTCTCGCAGGAGAGCCGTGGCGTCGTTGGCGTTGCCCGTTCGGACGGAGAGATTCGGGAGGAAGATGTGGAACGAGCGATCGAGGCGGCGCGGACCGTCGCGACCCCGACGAATTACGAGATTCTTCACGTGATTCCGAAGAGTTTTATCGTGGACGGGCAACGTGGCATTAAGGATCCGGTTGGCATGAACGGAATCCGTCTGGAGGTGGATGCACTCATTATCCAGGGCCTTTCCTCGCAAATTCGGAATCTTACCAAGTGCGTTTATCGTACGGGTTTGGACATTGAAGATTTGGTCTATTCCATTTTGGCCACGGCAGAAGCGGTGGTCACCGGCCGGCAGAAGGAATTGGGTGTATGCGTTCTCAATATCGGAGCGTCAACCACGAGCCTGGCCGTATTTGAGGAAGGGGACGTGCTTCATACGGCCGTATTGCCAGTGGGTGGGGTACACGTGACAAGCGACATCGCGATTGGACTTCGGACGTCGCTTGACGTTGCCGAGCAGGTCAAGCTACGAACGGCCACGTGTCGCCCGGATGACGTCACGAAAAAAGAAGAAATGGATCTTTTGGAGTTCGGCGGGATGCAGTCCGAGATTGTCGGTCGACGCTTTGTCGCGGATATTACGGAGGCGCGCGTGCAGGAGATTTTCGAGCTGGTGGACCGCGAATTGCAAAAGGTAGATCGTTCCGGGATGCTTCCGGCCGGCGTCGTACTTACTGGAGGCGGCGCGAAACTTGCCGGGATCCTGGAAGTGGCGAAGGACGCGTTGCGCCTTCCGGTGTCGCTTGGCACTCCAATCGGTGTCTCATCCGTCATTGAACGCGCGCACGATCCGGCGATGTCCACGGCCATCGGGCTCGTTTTGTGGGGTCAGAATATCCGAGGCGCCGGAGACGGCGGGAAGTTTGGGAGCGTCCTGGCCAAGTTCAAAGGTGTGGATAAGTTTGCGGAGGGGATCAAAAAGATTTTCAAGTCGTTGAAACCGTAATGCGCCAAGAACGCTGATCTTAGCGTGTTTTTTGTTTTTGCTTGACACCCTAGGTACCCAGACCTACAGTGTTTAAGAATTCTGCTCAGGTAAGCACCGTTTTGAACAACTAATTTGTTCACTGTGAACAAACGGATAAAGCATATGGCCGAAGTGAAGCCTGACATTGAAACGTTTGCCAAGATCAAGGTCGTCGGGATCGGCGGAGGAGGCGGCGCTGCCATCAATCGTATGATCAGCGACAAGATCAAGGGCGTTGAGTTTATTGTCGTGAATACGGATGTCCAGGCCCTTCACCAAAATCTTGCCCCGAATAAAATTCCAATTGGGAAGACTGTTACGCGCGGCCTTGGCGCCGGGATGAATCCGGACATGGGACGTCGCGCCGCGGAGGAGAGCCAGAATGAGATCCGAAACATTTTGAACGGCGCGGACATGGTGTTCGTGACCTGTGGGCTCGGCGGTGGAACCGGAACGGGCGCGGCGCCGGAGGTGGCGAAGCTCGCGAAGGACATTGGCGCGTTGACCGTTGCGGTCGTCACCAAGCCGTTCTCGTTCGAGGGGGCCCAGCGCCGTCGCATTGCGGAGGAAGGGTACCAGCAGTTGCTTCAGCACGTGGATACCATTATTACCATCCCGAACGACCGCGTGCTTCAGATTATTGACAAAAAAACCTCTTTGCTCGACGCGTTCAAGGTGGTTGACGATGTGCTGCGCCAGGGCGTGCAGGGAATTTCGGAACTGATCACCATCCCTGGTCTCATCAACGTGGACTTCGCGGACGTGAAGGCGATCATGGAAAATTCTGGGTCCGCGCTTATGGGCATCGGACGCGCCACTGGCGAGAATCGCGCTGTGGAGGCGGCCAAGCAGGCAATCGCCTCGCCGCTTCTCGAAGTTGCCATCGACGGCGCGAAAGGGATTCTTTTCACCATCACTGGCGGCACGGATCTTGGCATGCATGAAGTCGCCGAAGCCGCGAAGATCATCACCGGTTCCGCGGACGAAGACGCCAAGGTTATTTTTGGCGCGAACGTGGACGAGGCCATGAAGGAAGAGGTGCGGATAACGGTGGTCGCGACCGGCTTTGACAGCCGCGAGCGCCGGACGACCGCTCCGGGCGCCGTTGAGATCCCCGCGCAGAACACATGGACCCCGACGCCGCTGCGCGTGCGGGATGACGAGTCGCATGAGCGTCGCATGAAGCCGTCGGTTGGGTACACTCCGCAGCCGGTTCCTCGATCGGTCCCGCAGCAGCCCATCCCGACGCAGCCCGTCTTTATGACGCCCAAGCCGGCCCCGCAGCCAATGCCGGCCCCGAAACAGACGACCGAAGAGGAAGAAATTGAGATCCCGGCCTTTATTCGAAAAAAGATGATGTAGTATACTAGTGGTGGAGGTGTAAGGTCGTAGAGTCGTGGAAGATCTCCGTGACTCCATAACTTTGCACCTCCACCACTTTTTATTATGCGTTGTCCTGTTTGCAACAACTCCGATACCAAGGTTGTGGATTCGCGCCTGTCCGTGGACGGCATGAACATTCGACGCCGTCGCGAGTGCGAGAAATGTAATTTTCGGTTTTCCACGCTTGAGGAAATGGAACTGCTCGGCCTGACCGTCGTCAAGCGAGACGGCCGGCGTGAAAGTTACTCCCGCGAAAAGATGGTAAAGGGGCTTGAGAAGGCCCTTGAGAAGCGTCCGTATACGGAAATGAACTTGCAGCAACTCGTGCATAAAATGGAACGTGACATTCAAAAGAAGCGCCGGGGAGAACTGACCTCCAGAGAAATCGGGGAGATTTTGATGAAGCACCTGAAGGGATTCGACAAGGTCGCGTATATTCGGTTCGCGTCCGTGTACCGCTCATTTGACGACGTGAAAACATTCGAACAGGAATTGCGTTCGCTGCTTTCTCCGACAAAAGTCGCGCGCATCCGCCGTAAAAAGAAATAACTATGGAACCATCCCGACTTTCCGGAGCGCATCAAACCATCCTTGTCGTTTCCGTGACCGCGGCCGCGATCATCGGTTCGGTCGCGGGCGCGGTCGGCGCGGTCATCATGACCGGGGCCATCAACGCGTCCGACCTGTTCGGTCGCCTTTCGTCGGGCGATGATTTTTCCGGCGTGGACCGTCACATCGTCGAGCTGATCGAGGAGGAGAGCGCGACGATCTCCGTCGTGAACGACGTTGCGCCGTCGGTTGTGAGCGTTGTCATCAAACGGCCGCGCGGAGCGTTTTACGCGGATGAATTCGATTCGTATTTTTTCGATTCCTATTCCGCGCCACCCACGCTTACGGACAGGGAGGCGAGCGAGCTCGTCGAGGTCGGGGGAGGCACCGGATTTTTCATGTCTCAGGATGGCTATGTCGTGACGAATCGTCATGTCGTCAGCGATTTGGACGCGACATTCGTCGTGGTCACGAATGACGGAGTGGAACTTCCGGCAACCGTCGTGGCGCGCGATGCATTTTTGGACATTGCCGTGCTTGACGTTGCGGGGGATGGGTATCCAGTGGCCGCGCTTGGCGATTCCGACGGCATTCGCATCGGTCAAACCGTCATCGCCATCGGCAATACGTTGTCCGAATATCGGAATACGGTTACCAAGGGCGTTGTTTCGGGGATTAATCGTCGCGTGGTTGCGGGCGACTACGGCGACGACGAGGTAATCGAACGTGCGATCCAGACGGACGCGGCCATTAATCCGGGCAACTCCGGTGGACCGCTCATCAACTTGCTCGGCGAGATCATCGGGGTCAACACGGCCGTGAGTTACGAGGGGCAGTCCATCGGGTTCGCCATCCCGATCGACGACGTCAAGAAGGTCGTGGAAGACATCGAACGTTATGGTCGCATTGTCCGACCATGGCTTGGCGTGCGCTATCTCCCGGTCGACGCGGACGTCGCGGACGAGTTCGAACTCGCGTATGACACTGGGGCGCTTCTCGTGTCCGGATCTGATTCGGAAACAGAGCCGGCCGTGTCTGCTGGTTCCCCAGCGGATCAGGCCGGACTTTTGGAGTGGGACATCATCCTTTCCATTGACGGCATCGCGATCGACGAAGACCGGTCGCTCGGATCACTCGTGAGCGAACTGGAACCCGAACAGACCGTCGAGCTACAAATCGCTCGCGGCGACGAACTGCTCACGCTCGCGGCGACGCTCAAGGAATTAGAAATCGAATAGTTATGACTCGCACGAAGATCATCTGCACCATTGGTCCGACATCCGCGACGCCGGCCATTCTTTCCTCAATGATCCGTTCCGGGATGAACGTGGCGCGATTGAATTTCTCGCACGGGACGCACGCGGGCCATGCGAAGCTGTACAGAATGGTTCGCGCGGCCGCACGCAAGGCAGGCGAGCCCGTGGCGATTCTCGGCGACCTGCAAGGACCGAAGATTCGCGTTGGCACGCTTCCGGAACAGGGGGTAGAACTGAAGGTCGGAGAAACGGTGACGCTTCCGGTGACCTATGCCGCATTGTACAAGGACGCGCGCGAAGGTGACCGTATTCTGATAGACGACGGTCTGATCGAGGCCGCGTACGTGAAAGGCGTGAGCGGGAAGATTACGGTCAAGGTTATGAATGGCGGAAAGGTCACCTCGCACAAGGGAATGAATTTTCCCGACTCGACGCTTCGCATTGCATCGCTGACCGCCAAGGACAGGGAGGACGTGAAATTCGCGGTGAAGCTCGGAGTGGACTGGATGGCGCTGTCGTTCGTGACAAGCCCAAAGGACGTGATTGTGCTTCGCAGGTTGATCGGGAAGGCACCCGTTCGCATCATCGTAAAAATCGAGAAGCACGAGGCTATCGATCGCTTCGACGAGATCCTGGCGGTCACTGACGCCGTGATGGTCGCGCGCGGCGATCTTGGTGTTGAAACGCCGGCAGAGGACGTTCCGTTGCGCCAGAAAGAGATCATTGAGAAATGCCGTCTGGCCGGGAAGCCCGTGGTCGTGGCAACGCAGATGCTCGACTCGATGATTCGCAATCCGCGTCCCACGCGCGCCGAGGTGTCCGACGTGGCCAATGCCGTGTGTGACCACACCGACGCGGTGATGCTTTCGGGGGAGTCCGCGTCAGGAAAATATCCTCGGCAGGCCGTGGCCATGATGGCAAGGATTTTAACGGAAACCGAAGCATCGACGTTCGATGACGTTCCGATGGACGAGCATCTCATCGAATCTCAGGTGAGCGATGTGAGTCACGCGCTAAAGATGTTGGCAGCTGGCAATCATATCGACGGGGTCATCGCATCCGCGCGATTCGCGCCGTGGTCGGAGATGCTCATGGTATCGAGGCCGGAAGTCACGCTGTTCCTCGCGTGTCCGAACGAAATCGTCGCGCGTCAAAATGCGATCCGATGGGGCATACGTCCGTTCACGCTCAACGCGAAGACCTCGAAGGAGTTTTCCGCGAAGGCCGTTCAGGAATTGAAGAAACGAAAGTGGACAAAGAAAGGCATGCGCCTTGCGGTCGTTATCGGGGGCGAACACGGGGCCGGGTTCGACATCGTGGACGTCGGATAAAAAGAAGGGCGGCCGTGCGGAGATCTCGGAGGTTGTCATTTTTCCCGTCTTTCTCCGTCCACACCCCCCTTGCCATGAAAATTGGCATATGTTACTATTTTGCCCGTCACCGTATGGACCGGTGGTGTAGCCCGGTTAACACGTCTCCCTGTCACGGAGAAGATCGAGGGTTCGAATCCCTTCCGGTCCGCCAAAAAACCTTCGCATTTCGCGGAGGTTTTTTGATTGAAATTAAAAAGCCAGTCCGTGTGGAACGGACCGGCAAGTGGTTTCGAGCAGATCACCATGTCACGACTTCGTCCCCGCGGCCCTGTGTGCGGGCTAGCGTCTCGCAGACGAGCGCTGAGAAGTCCTGCCCGGTGAGGCCGAACTGTAGAGCTCCTATGTTCCAGGCATCTGCAAGCTCGGGAGCGAACGGAGATGGCAGATAGTTCTCATCGAAGTGCGTTGCTCCGCGCTTCTTGGCCATGTCGCACAGCTCGACCCAGCTGCTTGCGATGAACCACGCGAGCCGTCTTGCGCGACCCTTGTCGGTCATCTCCTCGGGGAGCGTGCCGTCGTCTTCCTCGATGGCCTTGACGATCTTCTTCCACAGCCGTCCGACGATGCCCTTCTCGCGAGCGTGGCTCTTGAAGGCGTCTATCTCCTCCGTGGTCAGCTCGTGAATCTTGAGCGGCGGAAGCATCCGTGTTCTCCACTCGGGTTCGTTCAGGACGGCCTGGAGGTAAGTTGCCAGGCGCTCTCGGCTGATCATCACTTCACCTCCACGTCGGTCATGTGGCCGAGACCACGACCGAACCAGCTGGACCTGCCGGGGAGCATGGCGAAGATCGTCATGATCGCGATGATGATGAGGATCCCGATCGCCTGCCCCGGCTCCGTGTAGGGCGTTGTCTCGATAGGCTGCTGGGCATCTGCCCAAGAAACGGTGAACATGAATTCCTCCAGTCGACGTGGGGGGTGGGAGTGTCGACGGATAATCTTATTCAAAAAAGCAAAAAATGTCAATGCAACTTCATCGGCTCGTACTTGAACCCAGCCGTTTCTTGCACAAAAAACGTTCCAACCTGTTCCACGACGTCCCGCCAGAAAAGCACTTCTCTTTCGAGAGGTGCTTTTCTGTTATCGGATCGAGAAGTTTTACTTCACCTCGTAGACCCGCTTGGTGACCTTCGTGTCCGTGACGACATAAAAGACCAAATTACCAGCATCGTCGAATGAAGGGCGGCCGAATACGCCGTAATATTTGAACGCCTTCTCCGCACTCTCGTAGAAGAACGGCTTCTTTACAGGCACGTCGCTATCGGAGAACATCGGCACCATTTGGCTCGTCGCGCTTGCGACCTGTTTACCGTTGAGCCAATAGGTATATTCGAACGAGCAAACCGAGGAGCTACACACATCGATAATCGTTCCGTCGGCATTCAAGGTGTGAACGGCCACCGTTTTTTCTGCTCGGAAGAGAACGTGACCGATCGGGTCAACGGCTACAGGGACGGCCTTTACGGGAATCGTCCATTCCTCGATTGGCGACCACAAGTGTGTTTCGTTCTGCTCGGTGGTGGACGAGTAAGGGGGCGTGAACGCAAACACGTCATCAAGGGAAGGATTCAAATATAATTCTTTTGGCTCGAACGAGAGCTTAGTAACAACCTCGTTTTTGACGATGTACCACTCGCCGCGAATGTCACGGGCGCGGTAAAAAACAGAACCCGTGGCATCATTCTTGAGCACGTGGTCAACGTAGTCCCAAGCCTGACCGCGCTCGCTGTCGTGGACGACATACCAAATATTGCCATCACGCTCGCGATAGAGTGACGGGTCGTTAACGTCCATGTCGTCGTATTTGGAATAACTTTGCATATGAGCGACATCGCGATAGGTGCGCTCAATGTAGTCTCCAATCACCAAATTTTTCTCATGCCAGGGCTGATTTGGAAGATAGACGAGGACAGTTTCGCTGACTTGCGGAGCATCAACGCTCAAAGAATGGATAATCGCGTTGCAATCCTCTACCGATGGCAAGGTGATGGTGTCGCCAGCATAAAGCAAACCTTGGTAATCAAGGTCGTTTTCAGGAATGGAGGCAATTAGTGTCCAGCACCAAGGGCTACCAAGCTGACTTTCGGCAATTTCCCAAAGACTGTCGCCTTTTTGCACGGTATAGTTTTGGCTGTTTCCATCAGCAAACACCGCCATTGCGGGTGTGAGCAACAGCGTGGTGGTGAGCAGTCCGAGCATGAGTGATTTCATAGGGTTGATTGTATGTCGAAATAACGGCGAAGGATAGCAAAAAACAGACATTTCGTCAATGTTGCCTGAGTTGATACGGTGTGAGAGAAAGCCGAACGAAAGCCGAAAGTCCCCATCAGTCGCGAAAACTGGAAAAGTGCCGTTTCGTGTTCCACTTTGTACCAAGTTGCCCAAAGGGAGCGACCCGTCCGCCTCAAAATTGCCAAAGGACGAATCTCCCAAAACCCCTTTAAAGGCCGCTACAATTTTGGTACTTAACCCCTCCGTCCGGCCAGGAGAAAATCTCAGCTCACGCTGAGGTTTTTTTACAAACAACAAACCCCGCGTCAGACGACGGCCACCCGAAACGGGGCTGTTGTCGCGCGGGGCGAGGCGAGAAGCGTCCGACTGCGGCACGCTTCACTCAGTCGAGTGGTCAGAGATCGAAGGAATCTAATATACTTACGACCTCTTCGAGAAATCCGCTTGCTCTTCCGCCGCAAGTGATCACAAAGATGAATGAGATGCCGGTCGCAAAGCATCCCGCGAGGGTGAGCCATGTCGGTCCGGCAAGGAAGTAGGAACAGGCGGTAACGAGCATCGAGATGATGAAGAACAGCCTCACGTGTTTCTCCTTTGCTCAGAGCGAAACGAACATACTACAACGAAACCGGCTTGTCAATATTTATTTCTTGAGCGCGGCGATTTCGGCGTTGGAGAGTTCGCGGTATTTGCCCAAAGAGAGATCACCGAGCCTCAGGTTCATCACTCGGATGCGACGGAGATACACGATGGTATACCCGAGCGCGTCGCACATGCGTCGGATCTGGCGGTTGCTGCCTTCCCGCATGACAACGGTGAAACGTGTCGGGTCGAGCCGCTTCACATGCGCCGGCAGCGTTTGCTTGCCGTCGAGCTCGATGCCTTCCGCCAGTCGGTTCAGATGAGAATCGGAGATCGGTTTTTCGACGGTCACGTCGTATTCGCTTTCATGTTCGTAACGCGGATGCGTGAGCTTATTCGTGAGGTCGCCGTCGTTCGTGATAAGCAGAATGCCCGAGGTGTCCACGTCGAGCTGCCCGACGGGAAAAAGGCGGTCCTTCGTCGGAACAATGTTCATGACGGATTCTTTTTTCCGGCGGTCCGCGGTCGAAGAAACCCCAACCGGCTTGTTCAAAAGGAGATAAATCTTACCCGTCGGCGGCTTTACCCGTCGGCGCAGCACCTCGACCTTGTCCGTATCCGACACCTTGTCCCCAAGGTCGGCTCGCTTTCCGTTCACGAATACCTGCCCGGCCTTAATGAGCACATCGGCCTCCCGGCGTGAGCAATACCCCTGTTCGGCCAGGTACTTGTTGATGCGCGTTTGCATAGCCGTGATCATACGCTGAAAAGAAAAATCCGGCCAGGGGGAGTGGCCGGGAAGGGTCACGGTCCGTCGGGACCGTCGTCGGTGTAGGCAGAGATGCCGGTTGCCGTATAACAACGGGCTTGGTCTCCGCCTTCGACCTTGGTCCAGGACGACGTGAACCACGCATTGCCGTCGTCACACACCACGGCCCGCATGCCCTCGACGGTCCTCGGGTACCCGTTGGCCGCGAGGTCGCCCCAGGAGCAGGTTGCCACGCAGCTCGGGTTTGCGCCCATCGAGGACACGACGAGCGACGCGGGGACAGTCGGAACCTGGGCGTGGTGGGGCGGAGTGTCTTCGGCAGGTTCGGATTCTGCCTCGGGCTCGGGGGCCACCGAAGCAGGTTCCGGCTCTGCCTCCGGAGGTGGCATTGCGGCCACTGCCGGCGGAGTCTCCATCCTGGGCGGTTCGGGCATGGGCTCGGGGTGGTTCGGCCTTGTCTTCACATAGGCGAACCCGATCAAGAGTCCGAGTGCCGTGAGAATACCGAGGAACACGACCCACTTGGACGTACTGGTCTGTGCAGGTTCGGTCACCGTGGCCTCCTTTTTTTGTCACCGTAAAGGTTGTTCGAAAGACTGGTCCCGAGGATGCCGAGTTCTCAGGAGCGAAAACGATAACGCAAAAAAACCGACCCGTCAATGAGGGTCGACCTTTTTGTTATTTCTTGATGTGAGCCACGATAGCCTCGAACACCTGCGGTTGGTCCTTGGCGAGCGTGGAAAGAATTTTTCGGTCGAGTTCAATGCCGGCCTTGTGGATTCCATCCATGAAGCGGCTGTAGCTCAATCCGAGCGGTCTAACCGCGGCGTTGAGACGCACCTGCCAGAGCTGGCGGAATGTACGCTTCTTCACGCGACGGTCGCGATACGCGTACTTTCCGGCTTTGAGCTCGGCGACGCGGGCAAGTCGAATTTTTGATTTGCGGCCCCACATCATGCCCTTCGTCTTCTTCAGAAGATTTTTGCGGCGCTTGACGTGTTGTGTACCGCGCGTGACGCGAGGCATATTATGTTCCCGGAATCAGTGTTTTAATGGCGCGCGTGTAGGCACCGGACAATTCCGTGTCACGACGCTTCTTGCGGGTGATTTTTCCAGAATCACGGCTGTTGAAGTGGTCTTGGCCGCTGTGGCGCTTCAGGACCTTTCCCGTCGGGGTGATCTTGATGCGCTTGGAAAGCGCCTTGTGGGTCTTGAGTTTCATACGGTTATTCTAGTCGTCGGGAGTATAAAGGAAAGCCAAAAAGGTGTCAACTTACCCACGGGCCAGGATCATGGTGATGGTTCCGCCCATGACCTGCACTGGTTGCTCCACGCGAATGGGGAAATCTTGCTTGGCGAGCTCCAGAAACCTGGCAACGACCCCTTTGGCCACGTCCACATGCGCGCGCTCGCGTCCGCGAAGGCGGAGTTCGATTTTGACCTTGTCGCCGCGTTCAAAGAATTTTCGCGCCTGCTGGCGACGGATATCGAGGTCGTGGTCGCCAATGCGAAGCGAAAGGCGAATGCCTTTGATTTCAACCTCGTGCGATTGTGCCTTCTGCTTGCGTACCTCCTTTTCCTTCTGGTACTTGAAGTGCCCAAAGTCAAGGATTTTGCACACGGGAGGTTCGGCCTTCGGTGAAACCTCGACTAAATCGAGTTCGCGGCTGCGCGCGAGTTCAAGCGCCTTTGCGGTGGGGATGACGCCAAGCTGCTCACCTTTATCATCAATGACCCGAATATCCGGGTTGTCAATCTGTTCGTTGACCCGGAACGTCGGAATGTTCAGTTTCGGCTTTTGATGCCGTCGGCGATGAATGCGCATATACGAAGGGAAGTGTAGCGAAGTTGCGCTGGTTTGGCAAGGGAATATGATGGGGTCGTATGGGGACGATCCGCTGGCTTCGTGAGGTGGGGTTTGACGACGTGGTGAGCGTCGGAGGGAAGGCCGCGGCGCTTGGGGCGCTCGCGCGGGCCGGGTTTCGGGTTCCCGAGGGGTTCGTGATTCCGACCATAGGCGGGATCCCCGCACCTCGCCGCGATGAGGAAATCCTCGCCGCGTTCCGCGTGCTCATGGCACCTCGCGTCGCGGTGCGGTCGAGCGCCACGGTGGAAGACGGTGGCGCGGCGTCATGGGCCGGACAGCTCGAGACGTTCTTGAATACGGACGAGGAGCATCTTTTGGAAAACATCGAGCGATGCCGGGCGTCGGCACGGTCGGCGCGCGCGGAGGCGTACGCGGAGGAGCGGGGCGTCGCGGCTGCGTGCGTCGCCGTGATCGTACAGGTGATGGTTCCGGCGGAGGTCGCTGGTGTCGCATTTTCGGTTCATCCGGTCACGGGTGCACGCGAGCCGGTCATCGAGGCTGTGCGCGGACTTGGCGACGCGCTTGTGTCAGGACGCGCCGAGCCGGAGGACGACGCGCTCACCGCGGAGCAGGCGCGCGAGGTCGCAGGGCTCGTCCTGCGCGTTGAGAGTTTTCTGGGGTATCCCGTGGACATGGAGTGGGCCATGGCGCGTGGTATCATCTACGTGCTGCAAGCAAGGCCAATTACGACAATCTAGTTAGAAAATTTCCACGTCCTCTGTCCCCTCTGTCCCATCTGTCCCCTTCGTTTCACCTGTCCACTGCGTTCTTATGGATCTCAAACAACTTTACAAAAAACAGATCTCGCTCACTGAGTGGTTCGAGAAGATCGGTCACGCGCAGACCGAGGAGATGCGATTGGAGGACAACGAGAAGCGCGAGCGGCTGCGCGTGTTGAACGAGCACGTGGGACTGCCATACGACCGGCCACATCAGTTCACCGCGGCGGACATCACGGAGCGCACGCCGGCGTTTGTTGCGTTTCTCTCCAAGCACGGCGAGGAACTGTGTGCGCTGCGGCTGATCCCGACCGAGGCCCAATTGCCGAAGCTGCGGATGCGCGGGATGAGCGTGGCGGACGTCACGCGCGACTGGTTTCCGGCGCAGGGGATCGACCCGGGCAAGTATCGCGCGGACTTCGTGCCGCACCCGTCGGACCACGTCTGGTCCACCATCTTCGTCGTGAACGAGCACGGCGTGTTCGGCGAGATCATTCGCGGCAGCCATAACCAGCTTACCCAGGGGTTCCACGACGGCAACGGCCCCATCGTCTTTTCGCACGATTTTTCCGCGTGGACGCTTTCGCCCGATGACACGGACGCGCGGAAGTACCTCGCGGACACGTTGCGCATGCTGCGCGTCGACGACCTGTTCACGCGGTTCGCGCTGGCGCAGACGCTCAACGCGCGGTTCGTCCGCAACCATCTGGTCGGCTACTTCGAAACGGTCGCCTCGAGCGCGTTCGGGACCTGGTTCATCGATTATAACCGCCTGCTTGCGGACCTCGCGGCCGCGTCCGTTTCCGTCGAGACGAGCGACGCGATCCTGTGCGGTAGAACGGGCGGCGCGGGCCGCGCTCGGGGTCGCGTCCGCGTTATGCTCGCCGACCAGCTCGAGGGTGCGACCATCGTCGAGGGCGACATTCTCGTCTGCGACATGACGACCCCCGACCACCTCCCACTCATGCGCCGTGCAGGTGCAATCGTCACCGACCTCGGCGGCATCCTCACCCACGCGGCCATCACCTGCCGTGAGCTCGGCAAGCCGTGCGTCGTCGGGACCAAGTCCGGGACCAAGGTGCTCGCCGAGGGCGAGCTGGTCGAGGTCGACGCGGACCGTGGTATTATTCGTCGCATCTAGATATGTCTGCCCTCGCTACCAATAAGAAGGCCTCCCACGACTATGAGTTTCTCGAGAAATTCGAGGGCGGGTTGAAATTGACCGGGCCGGAGGTGAAGAGCGTGAAGGCCGGGCACATCCAGCTGCAGGGGTCGTTTCTCTTTCTTCGCAACGGTGAGCTGTGGTTGAAAGGCGCGATGATTTCAAAATACGGCCCGGCCGGGGAACAGCCTGGGTACGACGCGGCGCGCGATCGCAAGGTGCTCGTGCACGGGCGAGAACTCAACAGGCTCGCCGGAAAAACGCACGAGCAAGGATTGACATTGGTCCCGATTTCAGTGTATACTCGCGCGGCTCTCGTGAAACTTGAGTTTGCGCTCGCACGCGGAAAAAAGCAGTATGAAAAGCGCGAGTTGCTCAAGAAGCGAGATGTCGAGCGCGAGCTTCGCGCCCGCATGAAGGAATAGGGGGGCTGTCACGGGTTCGATAGGGACAGGAGGCCAGATGAGCAAGCCGAGGGCGCGCGGGTCCTCGTAAATCCTCCGTGCAAAGAAGACAATTGCCAACATCTTCGCGAAGGCCAAGAACATGATCGCTTCGGCGTTCTCCGTTCCGACCTTCTCCACGGTTGTCGCCTAATAGCCACAACCCATCCGTCCCCTGACGTCCGATAGCGGGATTCGGGTGCCATATAATCGGGCTGGGCCATGCCGTTGTTCGTCCGGTATGACCGAGGAGGCAGGCGAGCACGTTCGCGCGGGTTTTGTCCCGCTCACATCGCGCGGCCGTATCTAGGCGGGACTCAGCTTGAAGAAACATCCGGTCGAGCGTTCTTACACATGGGTTCAATTCCCATCAGCTCCACCATCCCACTTCGCCCTTTCGGGCTACGTTGGGGATTTCTCATTTCGCCAGGCGAAGCGGGATGTCCCTCACGAAGCTCGGCAAGAGCGGAGTGGGACCCTCAAAAACGTTCCGGACATCCGGCGCGTTTTTGTGTTATACTATTCGTCGTTATGCATTCCGTCCCACACACTATCAACGTGTCCTCGATGACCTTCGTGAAGGTCGTTTTGATCGTGCTTGGACTGTGGTTTCTTTGGTACACGCGCGACATCGCGGCCATGCTGCTTTCGGCCATGCTGCTCGCCGCGCTCATTACGCCGTTCGCGGACTGGTTCGAGAAACGCCATGTGCCGCGTGCCCTTTCCGTGATCATCGTCTACTTGTTGCTTGGCATGGCACTCTCCGTGGTAGGGGTGTTGCTCGTGCCGGTGGTCGTGGAGCAATTCACCCAGCTGTTCGGTGCCACGTCGCTTGGCATCGCCTTGCAGGAGCTGTTCGCGAACACGCAGGCAATGTTCGACGTGATGAGGGAGATGTCCCTCTCGTTCCTGCGTGGTGAAACGTCCTCCGTCTCGACCGTGTTCACCCAAGTGCGCGGATTCGTGGAGGGGATCGCGGCGCTGTTCATTGTGCTGGTCCTTGCGTTTTACATGGTGGTTGAGGAGGACACGGCACGAAAGGTGTTCAAAAATTTCGCGCCTCTTGAATATCAGCCGTACCTGGCGCAGCTGCTCGCCAAGATGCAATCGAAAATCGGCGCGTGGCTTCGCGGTCAGATCGTCCTTGGCCTGATCGTCGGCATGGCCGTGTATGCGGGGTTGCTGATCCTCGGGGTAAAATACGCGCTCTTGCTCGCGGTGATCGCCGGACTGCTCGAAATCGTCCCGTATATCGGTCCCACGCTCGCACTCATTCCGGCGGCGATCGTCGGATTTGCGGGCTCGCCCGTAGTCGGATTCGCGGTGATCGGGCTTTACCTGGTCATCCAGCAGCTTGAGAACAATATTCTTGTTCCAAAGGTGATGCAAAAGGCAACCGGTCTCAATCCGATTGTCTCCATCGTCGCGCTGCTCGTCGGCGTGAAGGTTGGCGGCCTTGTCGGGGCCGTGTTGTCGATTCCAATCGCGACCATGGCCGCCGTGGTGCTCGACGATCTTTTTTGCAACGGAAAAAATACATAAATATGTTCCATCATCGCCATGCTTCATTTTTCCCGTTCGTGATCGCCCTGCTGACCCTTGGTCTCGGCACCCTGATGTTCGTGACGCTCAACCGGTCGGTTCCGCGCCAGCTTTCCTCGGAGTCAGTCGCTCCCGTGGTAAGCGACTCCGGTTATCGTGAGCAATCCCACGCGGTGATCGCACCGTTTCTTACCGCGTATCAGTCCGCGGAAACGGACATTATGAAACTCGTGGAGGTGGAGGACGCGCTTTCCGCGCTAACAGGCCTGACCGTTCCGGCAACCTATCGGGATGTTCAGTTGGGCCTTGCCGTTTCGCTCACGTTGATGCGCGACGGTTTGCGCGGGGAAGACGGCTCCCTTGAGAGCGGATTTGCCAAGCTGATGCGGTTGGTTGGGGATTATCCATGGTTGGCAGAATAAAATCAGTATGTCTCGCATTGAAAAGAACCAGCCTGTCATGGAAGAGGTCAAGGAAATGAAAGGGGAGCTGATGGACGCAGCAAAGCGGAAGCCACGTCGCGGGTGGCGCACATGGGTTTCCCTCATAGTCCTTTTTGTTCTGGTCGTCCTGATTGGCATGGCGTTGTGGACGGTCGCGGCGACCGGACTTGTGACCATCCCGGTTATTTCCAAACTTGCGTACCAAACTCCCTCCCCAACCTACGTGGTCCGGGAGGGCATTCCGTTTGAAACGCTTCTTCAGCAGCAGATCGCCGCGGAAACGGTGCGGCGCGCATATGCCGGGGATGCTGCCGCGTCAAATGAATTTTTCATTTCCATTCCGGAGAACACGCTGACAACCGAGCTGCGCGATCATCTGGAAACGAGCGGTCAGACATTCGCGGACCAGGATGGCGCGCAAATCGTCGTGCTTGGGGAATCCGGAATTGAATTGTTCCTTCCCCTGCGCGATAATGCGCAGGAAACGGCCCTCGTGGTCCGCCTGACCCTTTCGGTCACGGAAGGCATGCTTCGCGCAACGGCAGAAGACGTTCGTCTCGGATCCTGGCAGATGGGCTCGTGGTTGCGCGAAGGATTGATCAATCCGGCGCTCGACGGCATGCTTGACGCATCCATGCGCCAGATCGAAGGAACGGCCTCCATTACATCCGTGCGCGCGGACAACGGGTCCATTATTGCCAATATAGAACTTCCATGATTCTCCTGCATCGCATCACCCCGTTTCTGATCGGCATCGTGACCGCACTTGGGTTCGTCGCACTTTTGGTGTTACGGTTTCATCCGTTTGTTGTCATGGGAGCCGTGTTGCTGCTCGTGATTATCCTATATGCTCGTTTGACGGCGTTCGAACCGCGCTCGTTTCAAAGCTGGATGCTTGTTGGGACCCCGTCGTTGTTTCTGTTGACCAGCTTTGGGCTGATGCTTTTTCTCGAACGTCCGCTGGCGCAGACCGCGCTCGCGGTGTTCGTGTCCCTGTTTGCATTTTTTTTCGCCGAGCATGTTTTTTCGTACGTGCACGTTCCGGTCAATTACGAGACGTACGCCATCGAGCACATGTCGCTAGCCATGAACGTCGCAAGCGTTTTTTTCGTGAGCGTCGCCGCGTTCGGCACCCGGGTGTTCCTGACTGCCTTCGCCCCGTTGTGGCTCCTGACCGTGATCTTTTTCGCCGTGTCGCTCTTCGTGATTTTCGGGACGCTTTGGGCGAGCAAGGTAGACGTTCGGCAGGCGCGTCTCTACGCATTATGCGGCGCTTTGCTGGTGACGGAAGTCTTCATGACCGTTTCGTATTTGCCGACCGGATTTTATACCAACGCGGCGCTCATTGCGCTCACCGCGTATCTGTTCCTTGGCTTGACCCGCGCGCATTTCGTTGAGAAGTTGTCGCCGTCCACCGTGAAGCGATACGTCATTACAAGCTCAATTTTGCTGACGGCGATTCTTGGGACGTCGCAATGGACCTAACATCTCTATGCAACAATCCTGGAAACTGACCATCCGAACGGTTTGCATCTCCATTTTGCTCGGATTTGGAGCGGGAGTGCTCGGCACGGCGCTTACGTCGAACTATCTTTCGGATTACGCGCTGACGCTCGGCGAGCTGTCCGCTCCGACGCGCCTGTCCGAGGAGCTTCCGCGCTCGTCTCCGCAAACATACGGCGACGCCGTGCGCGAAGTGACCGAGTCCGTGCTGCCGGGCGTGGTGCGATTTTATTCGGTGGGCTCCTACGCGGAGCCGTTCGCGTCCGGCGCAGTGCTGACCTCCGACGGATGGATTTTGACCTCGTGGGAGTATCCGGTAAGCGGGGCATTCGTGACGGCGGTGATCGGGGGGCGCTCGTACCCGGTCGTGAGGGAAGTCAAGGACTCGTTCGCAACGGGCGCGAGTTTCGTGAAGGTGGACGCCTCGAATCTTCCCGTGTTCGCATTCGGATCCGGATTTGATTTGGCTCCGGGCGACCAATTGTTCGCGGCGCCGTCGCCGACCGCGTTGTTCGCGGAAACCGTCGTGGAGGCGCGCTGGCTGACAGGCTCGCTATCCTCCGACGCTCCGCAGCGTTTGGTTGCGATCGAGGATCCGCTCTTGGGCGCGTATCAGGGATCTCCGGTCGTGAACGTCCGCGGGGAACTTGTCGGGCTCGTGACGCATGGAAGCGCGGGATTCACCTTCGTTCTTCCCATCGATGGCGTGCTTCCCGCATTTAATGCGGTTTTGCGGGAAGGCAACGTGACTCGCGCGGCGCTTGGAGTGAACTTTGTTGATCTGACGCGCAACCTCGGCCTTTCCGAAGAAGATACGCTTGGGCTCGCCCAAGGGGCGCTGCTTCGCGGGACGACCTCGGTAAAGAAGGGAAGCGCGGCTGCCATTGCCGGCCTTGTGCCTGGGGACGTCGTCCTGTCCGTGGACGGCGTGTCCGTGGACGCGCATCGGTCGCTCGACGAGCTCATTGTCACGCACGCGCCGGGTGACACGCTCACGCTCCGCGTGGTTTCCGAATCAGGCGAACGCGAGGTGAAGGTCACGCTTGGAACGCTCTAACGTCGGCGCGACGCGCGTCTCGTGTTATACTTTACGCATATGGCCTCCACCAACCACACGACCGTGCTGCTTGAGCGCTGGAAATCGATTGGCGCGTTTTGTCTGCTCGGCCTCGTTCTTTCGCTGATCGTCTCGTTCGTCCAGCCGCTCAAATATTCTTCAACCGTCCGATTGCTCGTGCTGCAGGACATCGGGACGAGCGTGGACGCATACACGGCAAGCCGTTCCGAGGAACGGATCGCGGAAAATCTTTCCAACCTCGTGTACACGACCACGTTTTTTGACGCCGTCATCAACGCCGGATTTTCCATTGACGGGAAATATTTTTCCGAGCAGGACGCGAAGCGGCGCCGCGAATGGAGCAGGACGGTCGACACGACGGTCGCGCGCGGTTCAGGCCTGATGACCGTCTCGGCCTACCACCAGGATGTCGCGCAGGCCGAGCAGTTCGCCCGCGCCGTCGCGTTCGTGCTTACCCAGAACGCAAGCGAGTATACGTCGGGCAGCAACGTAGAGGTGAAAGTGATCGATTCTCCGCTTAACTCGCGCTGGCCGGTCAAGCCGAACATTCCGGCCAATGCCGTTGCAGGGATCGTCCTTGGCGGATTGGTCGGAGCGGCCTTCGTTTTGCTCGAGTACGAGAAAATTCGCCGAAGACACCAATTGGTGCACGAAGATTAGAGATTTTGCTCTCTTGACGCAAAATCCCTGATTTGTTAACCTAAAGCCAACAAAAGCCCGCTCAGAGGTCCAGGACCAGCGTCCGTGACGACTCCTCCTTGTCGCGATCCGCAAGGCCTGGCCCTCTGAGCGGGCTTTTTTTTGCTCTGTTACATCCCCGTTCCCCCTTGACAAATTCGGATATTTATGATAACGTGCGACCTTCGTTCATTACCCTGAAAACTGGATTAAACCACCGAGACTTCTCAAAATTGATGAGATTTCGGTGCGCGGCGAGGACCGAACTGAGGTGTATACGGATATACTCCGAAGGAGGACTGGAACCGCAAGCCGAAAGATCGCGATTTTGAGAAGTCCATGGATTCAAGCGGTCTGATGTCTGCCCTGCACACCTCCTCCTTGTGCAAGGACGTGATATCAGACCACTCGAGCCCATGGGTGGGTTTTAGGGAAATAGCTCGTGCTGGATCCCTGAAACCTGCCCGTGGACTTGGAACTGCACATTCCAACCCACGGTTCAAAAGGTTACCCCGGACGACCGGGGGAAGTGGCGGCGGGGATAGTCCTCGCAGCTGCGCCCCCGGCGAACGCCGGGTTGTCCGACACCACCACACGGAGAAACGCCATGACGAGCATCATGCTCGCGCTCGCCCTCACGGGCGCCCCGGCATTCGCGGCCACCCCCGCTGCCGCCCTCCCCTCGACCTGCGGGGCGTCCGGGACGGACCAGTGCGTCGACGCCGACGGCGACGGGCACTACACCAACCCGGCGACCACGTCGCCGGTGACCCCTGTCGACTGCGACGACACCAAGAGCTGGGTCTTCCCGAACGCGCGGCCCACGCTGCGCGACGGGGCCGACTCCGACTGCGACGGCACCGACGACGACGCCGAGGAGGATGCCGCCATCGCGGCCGCCCGCCTCGCCGCCGCCACGAAGGCCGACAAGGCCGACCCGGCGTCCCCCAAGGCCGAGGCCGCGGCCGAGCTGGTCGAGGAGCAGCTCCTCGTGCAGATCGACCGGTGCGCCGAAGGCGGCTGGTGGGGGAACGAAGAGGCCAAGGGGATGTGGGGATGGAAGTCCACCTCCGCACCCGCGAAGCCGACCTGCTTCGGCTTCGACGAGGAGGAATTCTTGTTCGAGGCTGGCGCGAACGGCGTCGGCCTCATCTCCCGCGCCGACCGCCGCGCCCTCGCTCGGGCGTCCGCCGCCGAGGCCAGGGCCAACGAGGCCTTCAGGCTGGCGGAAATCACTGGCACCATCCTCGTCGGTGACGACAGCCACGAAGGACTCGTCGCGACCGTCGACGGGATCGAAAAGACCGTCTACGGTATCGACACCGACGGCGACGGCCGAACTGATCGGGGGGGCTTGGCGCGAGACACCAAGGACCTCAAGGGAAGGATGTACGGCTTCGACACGGACGGCGACGGCCGCGTCGACACCCAGGGCGTCGTCGACCGGGTCAACACCCTGGATCTCTGGGCCTTCGGGGCCGACGGAAAGGCCGACGGCGAAGGCGGAGTCGACGGCGATGTCGAGGTACTCAAGTCCCGCGTCACGCATCACGGGCGCCGCCTCGACGCGCTCGAGAAGGACGGGGCCCTGTTCCTCGTGAAGCCTGGCTTCGGCCTGGTGTTCGGGGAGAACCTGTACGAGGCCGACAACGAGACGGTCGTCCGCGCCGGCAACGGCGTGGTCGGAAGCCTGGCGATCGCCGGTGGCATCGCGTGGGACGGCCGCCACATGCTCTACGCCGAAGTCGGCGGCGGGCAGGGCAAGCGCGGCGACCTGCCATACAGCCTGGGCACCGGGGCCGTCGGCTACACCTACCGGTTCGACGGGGGCTTCACCCTCGGCGGCCGCGGCGTGGTGATGGCCGGCTCCACCGGCAACCCGCTCGACGCCGACGTCAGCGGGTGGGGCCTGGGCGGCGGAGCGGCCCTCGGCTACTTGGCCGAGATGCCCAACCGCAACCTCCTGGGCGTCGAGGGGGTGGTGGACGTGGTCGGGTCCAACTACGGGACCAACCACGACTACTTCAACGGCCCCGAGGCCATGGTGGGCGTCCGCCTGGTCGTCGGCGGCATCCGCTGAGGTTTGAACCGTGGGACGTGCGTCCCGCCTGGAAGTGTTCGCAAGGACACGGAAGGGCGGGGCGCCTCTCGCACTGGCTCTGGTGTAAAAACCGGAGCTTTTTCTTTATTGGCTTCATTTCCGACCTTTCCGACCTTTCTGTCCTTTCTACCATTCAGTAAAACCCCATTGACAAAATCGTCTATTTCTGTTATAGTTAGCCGTTCCTTACAATCTGCTTGCAAACCAGACAGGAGAAGTTTGGAGAGAACATATGAGATTTTGTATCTTGTATCTTCTAATTTTCCCTCCTAAACTCCTCCTGTCTGAAGCACTTCGCCGAAGCAGGACATCACCGGCAACCCGCAAGGGCCGGTTCACGCCCTGCGGGGCAACGTCCACAGAAGGAGCAGTCATGAAGTTTTTCCACCCCTCCTCCGCCACGCTCGTGGCGGTTCTCGCAGTCGCCCCCGTGGGCGCCTGCGACCCCGAGCACATGTCCCCCAAGGCAGAAGCCGACGCCGACGCTGACACCGACTCGGACAGCGACTCCGACGCGGACGGCGACAGCGATGCCGACGGTGACTCCGACTCCGACGCGGACGGCGACAGCGATGCCGACGCGGACACCGACACCGGCGGCGACGACACCGGCGGCGACGACCCGCTCGACGTCGACGACGACGGCGACGGGTTCACCGAGAACCAGGACGACTGCGACGACGCCGACGCCACGGTCTACCCGGGCGCGGCCGAGGTCTACGACGCCAAGGACAACGACTGCGACGACACCACCGACAACGGCTGGATGCATGTCAAGGTGTTCGCCCCCGGCGACACCTCCGTCGCGCTCGATTTCGAGGCGGTCTACTCCACCTCCGACCTCGGCACCATCGAGTCCGACGACTGGGAGGACGCCGGCGGGTACGTCACCGTCGACTCCGACGGTTGGGCGACTTGGACCTGGCTCGCCGGGGAGTTCCTCGTTGCCCTTCGGGGCGACGTCGATCTCGCAGGTGACAACAACACCTGCGAGGGATACGGCGGCACGGCCTCCCTTCGAACCACCATCGTCGTGCAGTACGAGGGGGCCTCTTACGAGGTCACCACCTACTCCATGAGCTGGTGGTACGACGGTGTCCAGTACACCGGGTGTAGCTTCGTCGCCTATTTCTTCTAGGCGGCGGAGCGGAAGGCACCCCCGATTATTGGCGAGGGGCGCTAGCAAGCAGAGGGACTCGGACAACCGAAACCCACCGGCATTTCGCCGGACACTCTCGCTCCTGACAGGAGTAGAGGAACCGCTTTCTAGCGCTCCTCGCCTGTCGGGAGCGTCTTTTTTTGTCCGTTTGGGGGTTGACAAAACCCTTATTTTGTGGTATTCTACCTCCTTCGTAATTGCGCCGAATAGTGGCTTGGAACCGCTTGTTTCCAGTCCATTCTCCGGCTGCAATTGCGTGGCCATCCGGCTTCCCGCATGGGGCCGGCAAAGGAGAGCGCGTTGCCATGGTGGCGCGCGTTCGACCGCCCATGCGGGCATACTTGCTGATCCACCCCCCCAAGGAGTTCACAATGAAGAAGTTTCTGGCCCTCGTGGCCTTCCTCGTTGCCTGTGGCAGCGAGAAGCTTCCCCCCGGGGAAGGCGCCGACACCGCGGACACGGTCGACACCGGCGAAACCGCCGACACCGGCGAAACCACCGAC
>Ga0156547_121_pt1 | contig 30057 bp, 36 predicted proteins | sample RifOxyB2_FD_111942 | JGI IMG/M metagenome (GOLD analysis project Ga0156547, IMG submission 111942) | Candidatus Uhrbacteria bacterium RIFOXYB2_FULL_57_15
AGGCTCGCGTCGCGCGCACATGGGCGAGGACCGTCCGGCATTCTCCGACGACACCGCGTCGGTCGACGACCTCGGAATCTAGCTTGCAAAGAGCCCTGTTTTAGCGGGGCTCTTTGATTTGGTCGAACGCGACGCAAAAAAAAGATCCCGGGCCTGCCAGCCGGTGGGCGGGCGAGGCCGGGAGTCAGGGGATCGGGACCGCGATCTGCACGATCGGGTTCAAGGTCAGGGGGAGGTCTTCGGTCACCACGTAGTTGGCCTGCGCGGCCATGGAGGCGGCGACCCCGCTGTCGAACAGGTAGGTGACGCCGCCGGGGCCGACCGCGAGGATCCACGCGGTGCCGTCCCCGGTGGTGTCCTGGATCACGCTCGGCACCAGGTCGATGCCCACGTGGTCGCTCGCCGCCCATTCGAGCGTGCCGGTCACGACGAGCCCCCAGTTGCCGTGCTCGGGCGATACCTCGAGGGTGAGCTGGGGGATGAGCGCGAGGTTGCCGCCGATCTCGACGAGCGCGCTCGGGCCGAAGTACAGATATTCGCCAAGCCATCCTTCGCCGGCCGTGTCGACGACCCCGATGGCGCCGAAGGTCATGGAGAGGGGAACCTCAGCGTGGGCCGAGGCGATGGTTGCGAACAGAAACGCGATGAGCATGTGGGTCTCCTGGTCCGCCGCGTGCGTCGCGGTCGGACGCGCATCCTTACAAAAAAGCTCCGGCGCGTCAAGGCCGGAAGCAGGGGGAACTACGGAAGGATTCCGACGTCGGCGAGGGCGAGGTAGGTCAGGTAGGCGACGCCCAGACATTCGAGGATGGAGTATACCAGCCTTCGCGCGCGGGACGGTTCCCGCACGATCTCCGCAGGGATGAGCTTGAGCGTGATCGTGAGGGTCGCGTTCACAGTCGTGACGATTATGGCGGCGATTGCGGCCGTCAGCGACCCGATGTCCTGTCTGATCGCGAGGACCGCGAAGGCGGGGACCGCGATGAGCAGCACGAGGAGCTGGACGACGTACGCTGTGCCGAGGAACGTGATGATCCCCATCATGCGGACGATGCCGAACCGATCTTCCATCTCGTTCAGCTTCTCCTTGATTTCCCCACCCCCGTTCATTCCGATGAACGGGCGCATGATCCATTCCGATGGGTGGATTGTCGTGAGGATCGCCGCGAGGAGCGCAAGTACCATGAGAAGAATTGCCATCCGATCTCCAGTTCCGCGCTTGATTGGCGGACCGCGTACGATAACAAAAAAAGCCCGGGATGTCAATCCCGGAAGGGGGGCCCCAGATTCCGTGCAGTCAAAGCAAGAGGGGACGGTCGCGGGGCTTGTACATCATGTTCATCCCATCAGAGTCGTGGACGATCTTCTCCCAGATCCATCCTTTGTCCCGAAGCGATGCGAGCGCCTCCATGAATTCGACCTGGCCGTCGATGGTGACCACAAGCGGCGGATCGTCATCCGGGTCAAAGTCGATTGTTCCGGCCTGGTACATCGCGCGTTGTCGCACGTGACGATCGATGACCTGCCCGATCGCTGGGTTGATGTCGTCGTCCCAGAAAATCGCGGGCTTCCTACAGACGCGTGCGACGCGGCGAAGGAACAGCAGGGTTCTGCGTTCTGTGACGGAAAGCTCCCAGAAGAGGGAGACTGGACGGTCGATTGTATCTTCCATGGCATCTCCTCGTTCTGGCATGGGACAAAGTCTGATCGGAAGACCTTGTCCCATGCCGGGACTAGGCAGCCTTGCGCCCGGTGATTTCTTCAATGCGCTTTCTTGCGGCTTCGAGTCTTTCTTCCGTCTCGATTTCCTCGAGCGTACGAAGCGTGCCGACCATGAGAAATCCCATATTCTCCGCGCGAAAGAATTTTTCAAACTGATGTCGCGTGATCGGATTTTCTGGCGCGGTCGTGACGGTCCATGGTTCTTGCGTCTCGCGTCCTGCCTTGAGGTCGAGTTCCCGCGCGCGTCGATTCGCGTATTCGATAAATGCCTTGTACGAATCCGTTCCCAGACCGCTTCCTCTGAGTTCGTTTTCGATATGCGTGTCTTCAAAATAGATAATGCGGTCTTTCGTGTTGAATTGAGCCGTTCGATCTCCGACTGCCTCAAATGCTCGTCCGCCCTCATCGTCGATCCCAATGTCGGCCTGGATTGTAAAACGTTCGCGGACGGTACTTTCCCCGATCTGTTCCTCGGACGTTTTTATTAGGCGCGTGCGACGATCGCCTTCTGTTCCGTCCATCCGGACAAATTCCGCAACCGAAACTGGCTTCGGCTTGTGCTCTGCATGCGGTTTTTGTTTTTCGGGGCGGGGGGCTGTCCACCGACGGACCGAATCGGGAATGTATTTGGAGAAGTCGAGCATAGGACAAGCGAATAGAATAGCGAAAAAAAACCGCGGCGTCAAGCGTCGCGACGCGCCTCTTCTTCGGCTTCGGAATCGTAAGTGTCCGGCGGTTGTGCCCGTTCGTGGGCGTAGGCGTCCTTGTAGGCTCCAGGCTGGATTCGCATCGGGCCTGGTTCCGTGTCATCGCGGCGCTTCTGATCGGCGCGGTCGCGGATCGCCTTGCGCCTGGTGAGCTCGGCCATGATTTTGCCGAACATCTTGGTGCGGTCTGCGTCTTGGATGCGGTGGTTGTTGAGCGCGCCGTACACGGCATCGGCTAGGCGCGTAAAGCGCGGGGCGAGCTGTTCCGACTCGTCGGCGAGCAAGCGAAGATTGCGGTCTTCGGACCGCTCACGGTCAAGCGACGGTGAGAAGGTGGGACGTTCCATGAACGAAACCTATCACGCGCGTCAAAAAGAAAAAAGACCCCTGTAGTGGGATCAGGCGTCGGCGGTCGTCTTGCCCGCGAGCTTTTCAAGGATCGTATCGCGCACGCGGTTGCGGATGATGGCGTCGGCCCAGTGGCGCATCGGGTGGTCCATGGGATTCCCTGTCACGACGACGCGCAGCCGTCCGTCCGGATATTCGATGCGCGGCTCTTTTACCACGATCGAATCGTCATCGCAATGTCCCGGCGGTTCCGTCTCGACGAACGGCCGGTCGATGTAGCGAAAGATTACGGTTCGCCCCACGGATCGAATGACCGCGTCGGCCACCTCCTCGAACGGGTATCCCTCATCGATGGCGTTCGCGAGCGCGTTCATGTAGAACGCGCACAGCGAGACCATGTGCTTGATTTCGTTCGCCATGGTCGCGGGGCGGATACGTCCCTCTACGCGTACCATGCCGTCAAGCGCGCCGATGGCGACGAACGCGTCCGTTTCCAGGATGGCCTGGCCCGCGTGTCCCCAAAGCGAGAGCAGGAATGCATCGACCGGCGGCTCGCAGATGGGTTCCGCGCTGCCATCTGAGGCTCGGCGGTATCCCATGCGAATCGTGTGTTCCATCTTTTATTTCTCCGACAGTGGAAAAACCTTGCCACGCGGCAGCCATTGCGTCAATGCCAGGCCGTGACAAATGACGCGCGATGCCATAGGATGAAGTCGATATGCCGAAACAAAAGCTCCGCCGCTACGATGTGCTTACTATCTTTCCAGACATGATTTCCGGCTATGCATCGGAGAGTATTTTGGGTCGGGCGCAGGAAAAGAAACGTATCGATGTGCGCGCGCACGACCTGCGCGACTGGGCCGAGGACAAGCATCGGCGCGTGGACGACACGCCGTATGGGGGCGGGCCTGGCATGGTGATGAAAGTGGATATGTTTGAGAGGGGCGTCAGGAACGTCAGGGGGAAAAAGGGCGAAAAGGTGAGGGTCATTTTGACGTCGGCGTCTGGAAAGACCTTTACCCAGCAAGACGCAAGGCGGCTCGCGAAGTATGACCAACTCATTTTTTTGTGCGGACGGTACGAGGGCGTTGATGCCCGCGTGGAAGATCACGTCGCGGACGAGGCATTTTCAATTGGCAACTATGTGCTCACGGGCGGGGAGCTGCCCGCGCTCGTGATGATCGACGCGGTGGCGCGGCATGTGCCGGGCGTGCTTGGAGCGAAGGAGTCGCTTGCGGAGGAATCGCACACCGAGGAAGGCATGCTCGAATATCCGCAGTACACCAAGCCTCCCGTGTACAAGAAGTGGTCGGTGCCGGATGTTCTCATGAGCGGCGATCACAAGAAGATTGAGGCGTGGCGCAAAGAACAGGCTCGTCACACGGAATAATATGTTCGCAACATCGTTTCAACGCTTTGCCTACCGGAATGTCGCCAAGCCGATTTTTTTTCGGATGGATCCGGAATTCGTGCACGATGCCGTGACCATGGTCGGACGCATACTTGGATTTTGTCCTTGCCTGCGACGTGCGACGAAGTTCTTTCTCGCGTATGGGCATCCCTCGCTCGAGCAAACGATCCTTGGCATGCATTTCCATAATCCCGTCGGGCTGACAGCCGGGTTCGATTACAAGGCGCTGCTTACCAGGATCCTGCCAGCGGTAGGATTCGGTTTCGGCACGGTTGGCACTATCAGTAACTTGCCATGCGAAGGGAATTCGCGCCCGCGGCTCGGGCGTCTGCCACTCTCGCGCTCGCTGCTCGTGAACAAGGGCTTTCGGAATCCAGGCATCGCGGCCGTGCTGAGCCGTCACGCGCAAAGCAGGTTCGCGATTCCCATTGGAATCAGCATCGGGAAGACGAACCTTCCGCGACCCATGACGCAGGCTGAGGCAATCTCGGATATCGTTTCTTCGTTCCGGCAAGTCGAGGCGAGCCGCGCATCGTTTCAGTACTATGAACTCAACGTCAGCTGTCCCAACCTGTTCGGAAACGTGGAGTTTTATTCCCCGGGGCATTTGCGTGAACTGCTAAGCGCAGTCACGTCGCTACAGCTTACCCGTCCGGTGTTCGTAAAAATGCCGATCAGCGAAGGCGACGAGGACGTGTCTGCCATGCTCGATGTGATCATGGGCTTCCGTGTGAAGGGCGTGATTTTCGGAAATTTGCAAAAGGACCGGAAGCATCCGTCGTTCGTTCCTGACGAGGTCGTGTCCGCGGACAAAGGACACTTCAGCGGCAAGCCGACGGAGCTGAGGTCGAACGAGTTGATCGCGCTTGCTCGTCGGAAGTGCGGCAGCGCACTTGTTATCATCGGCAGCGGCGGCGTGTTTTCCGCGGAGGATGCGTACGAGAAGATTCGGCTCGGCGCGTCGCTCGTGCAGCTTGCGACCGGGATGATTTTCGAGGGGCCGCAGCTCATCGGTGAAATCAATCGCGGGCTCGTGCGGCTGTTGGAGCGCGACGGGTACAAATCAATTTCCGATGCCGTAGGAACGGCGACCCGGTAACGGGCCGTCGTTTTAGAATGCTCGACGAAAAAAGAAAAAGACGACCATAGCTGGTCGCCAGCCGCGAAGAGTCTATGCCGCGTCGTCGGGCCCGTTGTAGTCCGACTCGCCGAACGTCGCAGGATGATCGAATTTCCACACGAACCGCGGCTCGGCGGGCGTGCCGTGATCGCGCGCCCACTCCATCGCGACACGGACGCGCTCGACTGGCGGGAGAGCCGGCGGCTTTGACCGAAGTGTGACCAGGAGCAGTTTCAGGCCGATGTCCAAAGGATCATGGACGGAGGGAAGAACGTTGAGTTTGACGTATTCGTCGAGCGCATGCGCTGCGCTCCCCGAAAGGTACACGGCCGTCATCTCCATGTCGGGAAACTGATAGGCGACGAGAATGGGTTCCATGGCTGCCTCCGAAGGTTGCGCCATCGTACCAACCAGCACGAATTTGTCAATCGTTGTCCGTGCTACACTGTGCCGGTATGGACGTGGTGGATCTCCCAAACTTATTCGAGGAGACGGCGCGGCGGGCGTGCCTGATGGTGCCTCGACTCGCGCATGTGGATCCCGCGAAGATTCTCGTGCTTGCGCATCGGCTTCCGCACAGGCGTCTGGGCCAGACCGTTGGATTTCGGGCGCAGCGCAGGTTAGTGCGCGCGGTCGGGTCGGATGCCCTGTACGCGATGAGCTTCAGCGCCCGGCTCGTGGCGCTCGGCTCGGTGCGCGAACATGACGCGCTCGACACGGTGATGCACGAGCTTTGGCATGTGGCCGAGGCGTGCGACGGGACCATTCGTCCGATGCGCCACGGGGTCACGTTTGACGCCATCGTGCGGACCATGCGTCGCGCGTATCTGAGGGCAGGCGGGGAACCGTTGCCCGAGCTTGCCCATGACGTTCGCGTTCGCGTCCGCCAAATGGGTCTCCGCGCCGATGCCAGCGGCGCGTTCGACGTGCGCGAGCGCACCACGGCGCTTGGAAAGCTCGTTCCAGTCACGATCGAATACGTTTGTCCGTTCGGCCACGTGGTGGTCCGCAGCAGGCGTCTGGCGCGTCCGAGTTCGTGCGCGTCTTGTTCCAAACGTTTTGATCCGCGCTTTCTCCTTCAACCGTTGGCCGCGAACTGATGACGCGCGCCGTCTAAGAGCCTGTTTAGAATCCTTACAGGTTTTAAAAGAAAAAAGCGACGCGTATCGTCGCCAGTCTGTCAGCCGGACTCGCTCCCGTCGAGCGGATGCGGAGCTCCGTGCGGAGCAAGTATGTGGTACACGCCCAGCCTTCGGGAGCCCGCATTCCAATGGCTGACGAGGTTGAATGCCGCGTTCTCGTGAATTTGCATCGCGTCAACTCCGGCGAGACCCGTCTTGCTCGGAGCGAGGCGTTCCGCGTGAACGCGGTAACCCTTTCCCACCGGGGAAATCCAGCCTTCGTCGACCATCGCCTGGATCTTTCTTCGCGCGGGTACGGGGGATCGCATGATCATTTGCACGATATCCTCGAACAGCTCGGCCGGGATCTGGTCTGACTTGAGTTCCGAGGCCACCTGGAGGGCCAGCTTCAGGATGGCATATTGCTTCTGCGTTTGTTTCATGGTTTCTCCGATCAGTGGAATGTTTCGTTGGTGCCGAGGGAGTTTGCCACGATCGCCCGTGCGCGTCAATCGAAAAACCCTCGCCTACGCGGCGGGGGTTTCCTTTGGTTCGGACTTGGCTTTTTCGTCGGCCGTTGCCTTTCGGCGTTTGTCCGAGAGATGGGTCACGTTGCGCTTCTTGCCATCAACGATCTTCTGTTCCACCAGGATGTTCCAGACGGAGTCAGAGGCCTGCGCGCCCTTGTCGATCCAGTACTTCACGCGGTCGGCGTCCAGGATGGTTTCCCTTGTTCGCGGGTTGCGCGAACCCAGGATCTCGAGGGACTTGCCCCACGGGTCCTTGCGCTTGTCCATGATGACGAAGCGGTACAACGGCTGCTTTTTTTTGCCCACGCGGGAAAGGCGAATGGTCAGCATAGATATTGGTCAAACATGAGCGTGTCTGACGGTGTGCGAACTATAAGGGAAGGAGGATGGGATGTCAACGTGTCGGCCTGGATAATTCGTAGATATTCCGTATACTGGACATGTATCCAATGGTCTTGTTTATGCGTGTCCTGCCAGCCATCGATTTGATGAACGGAGATATCGTCCGCCTAACGCAGGGGGATTTTTCAAGAAAGTCCAGGTATTCCGTGTCTCCAGTCGAAGCCGTACAAAGATGGAAGGAGGTCGGTTTTTCGATGGTCCATATCGTGAGTTTGGATGGAGCCAAGGATGGTACCTCCCTTTATCAGGATATCTTTCCAGCCATTGTCCGCGAGGGAGTAGACATTCAGTTTGGAGGAGGGATTCGATCCGTTGAGCAAATCGGCAGGTACTTTGAACTGGGTGTCAGACGAGTGATCGTGGGAACCCACGCCGTTTCGTCCGATTCATTTTGGGGAGAAGCCGTGGAACGATTCGGGTCAGACCGTCTTGTACTCGCGCTCGATATCAAGGACGGATTTGTCGCGACAAACGGTTGGGCAGTCACTTCCGATCAGACCTTTGGGCAAGCAATCGAACGGATTGGGATTGATCTCGTCAAACACGTCTTGGTTACGGACATCCGCAGGGATGGCGGGCTTTCCGGCATTGACGTAGGATTTTACCGTGACCTGCTGGAAGCGTATCCTGGCCTCAACATGATTCCTGCCGGAGGCGTGACAGGAGCGGAGGACTTGGAACGGCTCGAGGAGATCGGCGTCCGCGAGGTCGTCGTCGGGAAGGCATTGTACGAACGTCCAGAGATCATTGATGTCATCCGTCGGAATAATTACCTTGGATAAGCCATATGGACGCAGTCACGATTACCATTGATTGGGAAAAAGGGAAGGGGTTGGTCCCCGTCATCGTACAGGAAGCGAACATGGGCGGCGTGCTTATGCTCGGATATATGAACCAGGAGGCGTTTGAAACCACCGTTTCCACCGGGGAAGTTGTATTTTTTAGCAGAAGCAAGAATTGCCTTTGGCGGAAGGGGGAAACCTCAGGGAACACGCTAACCGTCGTTGGGATTTCCGTTGATTGCGATCAAGACGCGATCCTTATTCAGGCGGTTCCCGCGGGGCCGACCTGTCACACGGGGCTAGTTTCCTGTTTCGGAGACGGAGAAAATCTTCCGTTTCTTTCACGTCTCGAACGGATTATCGACGAACGGATGAGTCATGGGGATGAAACCAGCTACGTGCGCGCGCTGAAACAGAAAGGGACAAGGCGCATCGCGCAGAAGGTGGGAGAAGAAGGGGTAGAGGTCAGTCTGGCGGCCGTTGGCGGCAGGGTGGAGGAGATCACTGAAGAGTCGGCCGACCTGTTGTTTCACCTCCTGGTTTGTTTGCGCGACCAGTCGATTTCGCTCGGAGACGTGATCCGCGTCCTGCGCGCGCGCCATCGCGCATGATTCTATGCAACACGTTATTCGTAAGAAGAACCAGATCGTCATCGGAATTCCAAGCAAAGGACGTTTGAAAAAGCACGTTCTCGATTTTTTGCACGAAAAGGGATTCGACCTTCCAGCGCGCACGGGCCGGCGTCTGCAATCGCGTCTGAATAACGACTCAAGGTACCGCGTCGTATTTTTGCACCCAAAGGACATTCCGATCATGGTCGAGCGCGGCGCGATCGATGCGGGGTTCAGCGGACTGGATCTCATCCATGACACCCGGTCCAAGGTTCGACCGCTCATCAGGATTCGACGCGGATACGTTCGTATGGCGCTTACCGTTCCGATTGACAGCGCCGTGAGCCATCCGTTCCACCTGATGGACAAAGTCGTCGGGACGTCATTTCCAAATATTGCGCAGGAGTATTTTGAACGTCTCAAGGTTCGGGTCGTGATTCAAGAAATTCGCGGCGCATCCGAAGGCATGCCGTACCTTGGCGTCGTGGATGCCATCATGGACGTCGTGGAAACGGGCAAGTCACTCACCGCGAACCGTTTGAAGATCATCGATGACAACATCTTTTTTTCGGAATGCGTCCTCATGGTCGGGAAGCCGGAGTTTCAAAAAAACTACCTTCTGCTTAATCAGTTTCTACGGAAAATCTATGTCTGAGCCGTTAATCGAAGGAAGCAGCAAAAAGTTTTTTGCGCATGGGGACGGGACACTCCTAATGACATTCAAGGACGACATTCACGGTGCCGACCAGACGGACGTTATTTCCGGAACGGGCGATCTTCGGAAACGCTTTTCCTTTGCCTTCTACCGATTGCTCGAGCAGCATGGAATTTCCACGCATCTCGCGAAGCCAGTCGAGAACGCGCTTTCTGGTCGCGGTATCGTGGTTACGCGCGCGTTTCCGATAAGAATAGAAATTCTCGTTCGAAATGTCGCGCGCGGTTATTGGGTCGATGGGCACAAGGTTCCTGTTTTTCCGGCCGGTGCCATTTTCGAAGAACCGATCGTCGAGCTCTGTCTCAAGGCGAAGGTGATGAGAGAAGACGGATCCGTTGTCGATGACCCTCGCATTTCTCCTGGCATTGCCGTAGCCATGAATGCGCTTGCCACGGATAAGACGATCCGCGGCCACATGCTTCTGAATGTCGCGGAAGCAAATGCGTTGGAGACGCTCGCGAGGGAGATCAACGATTTGTACGCGGCATTTCTGCGGGTCGAGGGATGGGCGCTTGAGGATTTTAAGTTCGAGGTCGGGCTGGATTCGGAACGCCTTGGCCGATCCTTCATGGTTATCGATGAAATTTCGCCGGACTGCTCGCGTATCCGCGATGCGGATGGCAACTCGCTGTCGAAGGACCTGTTTCGCCAGCGCCGACCGCACGAGGACGTCCGCGCAGCATATCTTCTGCTTACGGAGGCGGTTGAACGAGCCGTTGCCTAACGATATGAAAATAGTTTCGGAAAAAATATATCGCATTGACGATTCCAGGCCGTCAGCCCTCGTCGTGCATCCGGGGGAGGAGTTCGTTGTGAAATTGCAAAACGCATTCGGAAGGTCGTTCCGATCCGTGAAGGATTTCGAAACTTTTTTTCTTCCGCGCAACGAGCTGTTGAAAAAGCGCGTCGGGCATCCTTGCACGGGTCCGATCGAGGTGGAGACAAAGGAAAAAAATATTTCGCTTGCCGTTCATGTCGTCGACACGAAGGTCACGAAGGCCTACCAGTGCCTTTCGAAGAGCACGGGATTTTTGAGGGATCGTTTCGAGGCGCGCGCGTGTGAAATCTATCCGATCGAGCCAGGCAACAGAGTCGTTGTCGGCGGCGGCGACCTTCGGCTGAGGACACATCCGAAGATCGGGTTCGTTTCTACGTTCGATTCTGAGTCGAGAAGCTGCGGCAGGGCTTCCAAGAACGGGGGAAACCTGGACTTGAATTTCCTAGACAAGGGAAGCATTATTTATCTTCCGGTCAATGCAAGCAAGGCCCGATTTCTCATCGGGGATCTACACGCCTGTCAGGGGAACGGTGAGGCCGCGGGTATCGCGATCGAGGCTGACGGCGAGGTCACGCTGTGCGTGGAAATAGTGGACAAAATCAATTTTCCCATCATCGATGACAAGATCAGGATGATTGTCGTAGGCTATGGCGAAACGCTCGAGGAATGTGCGAGGGTGGCAACGGAGAATTCCATGATATTTCTCGCCCGAATTTTTCCGTTCTGTGACTGGTCCGAGGAACGGATTTACAAGTTTATCTCAGCAGAAGGAAATCTTGTGATCGGAAACGGGTCGGGAACGATCAAGACGTGCGGTATGGTATTTTACAAGGGGAGAATGTACAACGCGCATGATCTCCCGATATTCTAACGTATGACACACGAGGAAATCATCCGCATGTTTGTTCCAGTTTTTGATGAGCTGAAACCGTTTTTCGAGGGCGATAGTCGGATTCTCAAGGTGATTCCCGATCATCCGGACCTTCTGCTTTCGAGATTAAAGCCGACGATTTTTTCAATGAGGGCGAACGGTGTGGTCCCGTTGTCAGGCATTGATTTGCGCCGGGCGACACTTGATGGAATCTTTTCAGGGATCTTGCGCGCGGCTGGCATTCAAACGTCGACATTGGCCGTTCTCGACGCATACGTTCTGATGAAAAAGGAGTCCGTTCCACCGATTGAAATTGTGGTTAAAGGGGCGTTTATCGGCTCGCCGAAGCATATCTATAAACGCATGCTCGAGACCCCGACGCGATTTGGCAACGCTCTGACGGCCGGAGAACGACATGAACCGTACGTTCGGTTTGATTGGCGCAACCCGTTGCCGGACGAGGATCTCTGCATGCCGGAAGGACTCGCGGATTTATTCATCGATGTGACGATGGCAAAGCGAACGGCACTTGCGGCGTTTCAGGCCCTGCGTTTCCATTTGCGCGCGCACCAACTGGATCTTCTCGACATTTGTTTTTTCATGAGTACGGACGGAATGACCGTTTGCGCGGAGACATCCACGGATAACACGAATATTGTTTATTCAGGCATTGATGTTGATGTGCGGGAGGTGTTCTCGGGGGAGAAAAAGGAGCAGGCCATTGAGCGTGCGGATAAGATCATTCGACTCTTGACGGAATAGCCCGTGGCGCGTATCTACTTCTTTGGAGGTTCCATTGGAAAAAATGTGCGAGCCCGTTTCATCTCGCGAACGCGTTGGCACCCGGCGGGGAGATTTACCCGCTCTGGGCCGATGACGCGACCGTGTCGCGCGCGATCGATTTTCTGCGGCGTGTCATCCGCGATGCGCGGCAATGCGCGGCCGACGAGCGGGCCGACGTGCTGATTTTCGACCGGCATTGGATGACCGTGATGGTCGGACCGATCGTGGAAACGATCGTGACCACAATCCTCGCGCGAAGCTCCTGACCGCCTCTCACGGCGGTTTTTGTTGGGTCAATCGACATTGGCGTTCAGAGGTCGGCTTATTCGTGGTATTCTGTACCCGATATGAAATTCAAGTCGATGCTTCGGAAGGTCGGTCCGGGGTTCGTGACTGGCGCGGCGGACGACGACCCGTCCGGGATCGCGACGTACTCGCAGACCGGCGCGCAGTTTGGCTACGGTCAGCTGTGGGTGGCGCTGTTTTCGTTTCCGTTCATGGCCGTGGTGCAGGAGATGTGCGGCCGCATCGGGCTGGTTGCGCGCGCCGGGCTTTCCGCGACGATCCGCAAGCATTATTCCCGTCGCGTTTTGGCAATCGCCATCCTGCTTTTGGTCGCGGCCAACGTTCTCAATATCGGCGCGGACCTTGGCGCCATGGCCGAGGCCGCCACGCTCGTGTTCGGATTCCCGGCCGCGGTCTGGCTCGTTGCATTTACCGCGCTTACGCTTGCGCTCGAGATCTTCGTTTCCTACAAGCGTTATGGCAAGATTCTCAAGTACCTTACGTTGTCGCTGTTCGCGTACGTTGCCACCGCGTTCGTGGTGCGGCAGGACTGGGGAGCGGTCGCGTGGTCCACGTTTGTTCCGTCGTTCGCATGGTCGCGGGGGTACGTGATGAACATCGTGGCCATCCTGGGTACGACCATTTCGCCATATCTGTTTTTTTGGCAGGCGAGTGAGGAGGTGGAGGAAGAGATCGCCGCGCACCGCACGCATATTTCCAAGCGCAGTCTGACGGACATGCGTCTCGATACCGTCGCCGGGATGTTTTTCTCCAACCTCATCATGTTTTTCATCATTCTGACGGTCGCGTCCACGCTTCATGCCAATGGCATCACGTCCGTGGAAACCGCGGCGCAGGCGGCGGAGGCGCTTCGACCGTTCGCCGGCGACCTCGCCTTTCTCCTTTTTGCGCTCGGGATCATTGGCACTGGATTGCTTGCCGTGCCGATTCTCGCGGGTTCGGCGTCATACGCGATCGCCGAAGCGTTCGGGTGGCACGGTGGGTTGTCTCGCGTGTTTCATGACGCGAAGGGATTTTATGGGGTGATCATCGCGGCCACGCTCGTGGGCCTCGGCCTGACCTTTCTTGGCATCCCCCCGTTTAAGCTTCTCTATCAAACGGCCGTGGTAAACGGTCTTGCAGCGCCGCCGTTGCTCGTGCTGATTCTGCTCGTAGCCAACAACAAGAACATCATGGGCGAGCATACGAATGGCTGGGCTTCGAACGTAGCGGGCTGGACCATTGCGCTTGTCATGGCCGCGGCTGGCATCGCGCTTATCGCGTGGACGTAATTTTGCCGTATGGGATATTCCGAACATCCAGGTTTTTCGCATGTCGAAGGGTCTCGCGAGCGCGAAGCGCCCAAAACGGTTGATGCCGTTTTGTACGACTTCTGGGGAATGGGAAAAATAACGCGCAACTCTCGGCTTACCCCCGCGGAAATTCAACAGTCGACGGAAGAATTAAGGGACGCGTTGTCCGAAGGAACCGAGGATGACGAACGTTCCAATGCCGACGTTTTGCGGGATTACATCGATAAAAAGATGCTTCCACGGGTCGGAGAAGACAGACTCATGTTCGGTTATGCGCGCGTGTTCGCCGAGTCGACCATTGCCATGGATCCGTCGGAATTGGGGGAAATCGAGCGGTTGGCCGTCGGGATCGCATTCCCTCCATCGAGGGCGGGCGCATTTAACGAACGTGACCGCATGGACGCGGTCGTTGAACTGTACAAGGGAGTCAAGGCCATGGAGCCGATGGTTTCAGAAACGTATGGAAGCGGAGAGCGTTCTCAGGGCGAACAAGCCGATTGGGACCGTTTGGAACGGTTGGTTCATGCTTACCGCATCGAGCGGATGCGCAGGCGTGTCCAAAATCGATTCAGTGCTACTGTGGAGCGACCGTTCCTAATGCCAGACGACCGAAAGGAATTCCTAGACGCGTTTGCGGACGTATCCTTGTCCGATCGTCTTCTTTTGCTGACCAAAGACAGCTCGTTTGCGAGTTCTCCAAGCGCGGTCTTTCGAGGAACGAATCAGTTTGGTGCGGAAATTTCGTTTTTTGCGGACGTGGCAAGGCTCGGCCTGGATAAAGACGCAAAACCTGACGCTCACGCGCGTGAAGTCCTGGCGGACCGTATCGTGGATTACCTGTTGTATTGCATGCGAGTCGCGGCGATTCACGACACGACTGACATGATGTTGCCTGAGTTTGGCGAGCTGTTCCCCGGAACGTTGTTTGGAGATATCCGGTCTGACGAACCGTTGCGAAGACGGCTGGGCGAGCATGTCGTGGACGTCATCAGGCGCGAGGAGTTCGCCAATTTCGGAGAACGCGGGCTGGAGCGGTATCAGATTGCGGCACGGGCGTTTGCCGGCATGTTTGGGGTAGACCCGGTCCGGTTGGACGTTTTTCCTTCGTTCGTTCCCGCGCCTCCTTCGGCAGACGCAGCGGCGAGTCCCGACGCGGGGTCATACCGGCCAAGCGTTGTCATCCCCGAGCGGACGGCTCATCGCGAGCCCCGTCCAGCCCCAACTCAGATTTCCGAACCTACCCAAGTTCATCTCGTGCCAGACCATGCGTTGCCGCGCCCGCCCGAAAAACCCGTTGACCCGAAGCTTCGAAGGGAAATCCTTGCGCGACTTTCGGACCGAAGCACGATCGGCCCGCTCGTAGACGCGGTTGAGCGCGAGCACGCGCGGTACGCCGACGCGCTTGCCGACGAGACGGTCGTTGCGGCGGCCGCGGCGCTCATGGCCGAGCTTGTAAACGCTGGCACGTTTGCCGACCTCGAACGACGCGCGCGCGTCCTGCTCGGGGACGGATGGAAGACAAATGATGCATTACAGCGAGCGATTGACGAACGAACGAAGCTCGAGCAAAAGGTCGGCTCGAAGAAAAAACAACGTCCGGCGGCCATGAGAGGGATCGTCCATCCGGTTTCTTTTCTGAACGATGTCCGAACCGCGTTCGGGCTCCCGGAGATCTCGGCGTAGTTCTTTGTCGTCCGGTTCCTTCCAAAAGAAAAATCCCGCCTTTAGAGAGGCGGGCAAAGGGCGGTGATCGCGCAGACGGGCTGGCCGCAGCGCGAGCAGGCGTCGGGGTAGTGGGCGTGGAGCAGGTCGGAGGCCGACGGAATGTTCGACAGCGTGACAAGGCCGAGCCACCAGGCGAACACGTCCGCGATTTCCTCGCGGAACGCCTCGACGTCGAGGTTTGCGATCGCCTCGATGAGTTCCATGAATTCGCCGTTCAGGTGGTCGAATACGGATCTGATCCCCGCGTCCGCGTTTCGCCTGCCGTAGATGCGGGCGAGCATGAGCTGTGTCTCGTCGATCTGCCACCCGTTGGCGATTTCCTCCGCCAGCTCGGTATCAGCGAACGTCTTGGTCCGATCCGAGACTGGACAGCCGCAGAACGACAAGCGCAGACAGTACGGGCACTTGCCGTGATACTTGGTCGCGACCAGGAAGGCCAGGTCCTCGTCGAGGAAGTTCGCGAGCGCGAACAGCCTGGCGCCGAGCCCGGCGAGTGCCTGCTCGTTCATGGGCTCCCCTCGATCCACGCACAGACTGAGGATGCGCAGTTCCAGGCCGACCTGCATGGCGATGCGTGACGGCGAAGAAGTCCAGAGGTTCCGACGGTGGTAGATCGTGCGGAACGTTTCCTGCCACGCGCGGAACGTTCGTTGGCGCGGAAGCATGTTTACGGAATCCATCGTCCTCTCCTGTGGGCCGTTCGGAAACGGCGCTCGTTCGTGAATTGCTTGTCCGAGCGCACGGTGGCGTCGAACGGGAAACCATACCACCCGGCGAGCAGGCGCAGCTGTTCGAGGTCCGTCTCGGTCGGCGCGCGGCGCAGCACGCACCCGTTTCCAATCGCGATAAGATCTGGCACGGCCCATTGGAGCCGCGCGAGCGCGTCCGTTCGGAGCTCGTGCGCGATGACTCGTCGCAGGAGCAGGCAGTCCGGCACCGCGAGCCGGTGCTCGTTCTCGTCCGGGCCCGATTCGAGCGGAACGGGCGAAAGGATAAAGCGATCCACGTCGCCTCCGTGAAATGAGCAGGCGATGAGCATGCCAGAATTCCGGCAGAGTGTCAACGGTGGTATGCTGTCCTCATATGGAGCGGACAAAAGGAGAACCGGCTCGGGAGCGGCCCGACGCGGAAGAACAACCAATGGCCACGGAGGAAGCGGTTTTATTTTTGGCGGCCTACGAACGCGCGCGGCGGAATCCATCTCCCATTCGCGGCCGCATCACGCCGAACGTCCGTGCCGCCCAATGGGCGCGTCGCGCGTTCGTGGAGACGATCTCGCGCGCATTGAGCGCCGACTTATGATCGACATCAACAAAATCGCGATGCTCGTGGCGCAGCTCCCGCTCCAGGACGCGGAGCGTTCGGCCATGCTCAAGCTGATCCCGCGCATGCGGGTGCACCAGCTTCGCGAGCTGCTCAAATATCTCGAAGCCGAGGCTCGCGCCTGGACAGGTCTCGAGGCGTAGACGCATACGAAAAAGCAGGGCTGTTTGCCCGGCTTTTTTTCTGTGTTATCGCCTCGCCGTCGCGCCGGCGGTCACGTCGGTGAGATTGACGGAGAGAAGGTTCGACACGCCGTCGTCGCCCATGGTGACGCCGTAGAGCACGTCGGCCTTTTCCATGGTGGCGCGATTGTGCGTGATGACGATGAACTGGGTGAGCTTGGCGAGTTCCTCGAGAATGCCCGCGAAGCGGAACGTGTTTGCCTCGTCGAGCGCGGCGTCGACCTCGTCGAGCACCACGAACGGCCCAGGGTTCACGGCCATGATGGCGCTTACGAGCGCGATGGAGGTGAGCGCGCGTTCGCCGCCCGAGAGCAGGTTCAGGCCCTTGAGCTTCTTGCCGGGAGGGGTGGCCTGGATGTCGATGCCGACCACGCGGTCCTCGCGCTCCTTGATGCGCGACTTAATGGCCTCAAGCCCGGTGTCTTCCTCGTGATGCCGTTCCTCGCCGGCCGCGCCTCCCTCGGCACGCTCGGGCGTCACCTCGGTTTCTTCCTCGACCTCATCCTTTGTCATCTTCACGAGAGAGCATGATCCGCCCCCGAACAGCATCTTGAAGAACCGCTGGAACTCGTCGTTGATCTTCTTGAACGCCTTCTCGGATTGCTTGTGGATTTCCTCGTCTAGCTCGTCGATGATCTTTTCCGTGTCCTTGATCGCGTCGCGCAGGTCCGTGACCTGTCCGTCGAGGAAGGTAAACCGCGCGTTGGTCTCCTCATATTCCTTCGCGATCTCCGGGTCGATGCCCCCGATGAGTTCGAGCTTGTAGCGCAAACGTTGGATCTCGGGGTAGAGCGCGGGCGCGTCGGCCTTCGCGTTCGCGCGGTTCGCGCGGATCTCGCCGGAGATTTCCTTCAGCTGTTCGTCCATTTCGCGCCCAAGGTTCGCTTGGCGTTCCTCGAGTCGCGCCAGCTCGATGGCAACGGCGTTGCGCTGGTTCTCGAGCAGATGTCGCTGGCTCTGGTGCTCGCGCAGCGCGCGTTGCAGGTCGAAAAATTCGGTCTTTACCTCCTTGTCCCTGGCCGCGTACGACTCAATGGCGCGTTCCGCTGATTTGATTTCTTTCTCGACCGTTTCGAGTTCCTTGCCGAGTTCGGCGACGCGCGCCGCGAGCCTCGGATCCGTTTTTATGTCCTCCGGGCTTGGTCGTTGCAATCGTCCGACGAGCGAGGACGACTGTTCGAATAGCCGGTCGACCGCCTGATGCAGTTCGTCGACGGTCGTGAGGCCCTTGAGTTCCTTCAATCCCTTGTTCATCTCCTCGACGCCCTCGATGATTTTTCCGAGCGGCAGCGGCGACCAGCTCGATTGCGCGCGCACCTTTGCGAGCTCGATTTCCTTTTGTGCCTTGAACTGCTCGTCGCGCAATGTTGAGCGTTTGTGCTGTACCTCGTGATAGGCTTTCTGGAGCGCAGTGAGCCCCGTGTCCTCCTCGGCCTTGTGCTCCGCCTCCATTTGCTTGACGCGTGACTCCAGTTCCTTCATTTGTTCGTCCGCATTCTTCACTTGCAGGTCAAGCGTTTTGAAGCGGTTCCGTACGCCGCCAAGCTCGTCGGCGAGCTGCCACCAGAGCGAACCGTAATATTCCCGCTCGATCGCGCGCAATTCCCTTTCGACTTCTTCGCGCTGCTCCAAACGTGTCACTTGTCGCTTCAGCGAGCGCAGCCGCGGCTCGATTTCAGAAAGCAGCATCTCGACCTCGGACAGGTTCTCATATGTGCGCTTCAGTTTCAGCATGGCCTCGTGGCGCTTGATCTGGAACTGCTTCACGCCCGTCGCGTCGTCAAAGAACGCCTTGCGTTCCTCCGGCGATGACACGAGGATGTGGTCAACCATGCCTTGGCCGATCACAGAGTACGAGCGTTGTCCCACGTTTGCCTGGGCAAGCAGAAGCTGGATGTCTGAAAGGCGCGCGGCCTGGCCGTTTAGGAGATATTCCGAGTTGCCGTCGCGGTAGAGGCGGCGGGTCACGGTGACCTCCGTAAAGTCTACGGGCATGGTTCGGTCCTCGTTGTTGAACGTCATCGAGACTTCCGCGAAACCGGAGCGCCCGCGTCCGGCCGAACCGGAAAAGATGACGTCCTGCGACTCCTTGCCGCGCAAAAGCTTGAGCGATTGTTCGCCGAGCGCCCAACGAATGGCATCAGACAGGTTGGATTTTCCGGAGCCGTTCGGTCCCACCACCGCGGTGAGCGGCGAAATGCCGGCCTTTGGCGGGAGAAAGGAAAGAGCCGTCTTATGGGCAAAGGTCTTGAACCCTTGGAGTTCCAATTTGGTCAAAAACATAACGGATCGATTATAACAGAACGCCTTTGACACCGCGACCGACAACCGGATAGGGTGGTCGCTGAGGAGGGAACATGCATTGGAAGAAAGGAACGAGCCGCGTCGTGTTGGTTGTCCCGAAGCTCGGCATCTGTCTCAAGTTCGCTCGCGTCCAGGTCATGACGGCGCTCACGTCGACGTTCCGCCTGATGTGGACGGATAGGCACGGCTTCAGCCCGCATCTTGTGCGTTGGTACTGGAGCCATCCGGCTTCCGTACGGCTGGGTGGCGGACGCGCGGCTGTTTTCCGCGGCATGCTTGATAACGTCCGTGAGTGGCGGTATTCGCGTTTGCTCGCTCATCCGGTTCTTGCTCGCACCTACCTGTCGATCGGGTTCGTGAACGTCCAGGAAGCCGTTCTGGAAAACCCTCATTCCCTCACGGTGCATACCCGCCAGCTCGAAGACATCGTGGGCTGGCGTACCATCAACGATTCCGGCGACCTCCACGCGTTTTCCTCGAAGAACTTCGGCGTGCGCGACGGCAAGGCCGTGGTCGTCGACTACGCGAGCCTCGCGATGCAAAGGCTGCTCGACGCATACGCCGACCAGATCCACGCGCAACTCGATCTCGTCTCTCCGCCCTGAACAGACCCTCACCTTCGTGCCTCGCCGGCACGTTTTTTTATTGCCCTTTGCCCTGGCTATCACTTGCGTACGTGTGGACGTACCAATGCCCGGTATTGGTATTTTGATTGACCGTCTGCTTCGGCGATGGTAGTGTTGCTCCTCGTTATGGAGTCTTACACGCACAAGCGCATTCACGACATGCTCGTCACTGCCAAGCGGCCGGTTTTTGTTGCGGACGAGCGGCTCGACGGCGATTCGCTCGGGTCGTCGCTCGCGGTCGCGGATTATCTGAAGTCGCGCGGTGTACGCGTGCCAGTGTTCGTTTCCGAGCCGGTTCCCGCGAAGTATCGCTTTCTTCCCAACGTTAATCTTTGCACGACGGACGAAGCAATCTTCGACGATGTTTCCATCGATCTTCTCGTTACGTTCGATTGTTCCGACGCCGCGTTCGTTTCGCGTCTTCATGCCCGCGTCCCCTCGCGTCCCCCAATCGTCAACATCGACCATCACGCCACGAACTCGCGCTACGGCCAGGTGAACCAGGTTGTCACCGATTCTCCGGCAACGGCCGAGGTCGTGCATCGATTCTTTCGAGAGAATCATATCGTCCCGAGTCGAGATGCTGCCACGTGCCTCATGACGGGCATTTGCTTCGACACCACGGTGTTCTCAAACGACGCCACCAACCAGCGCGCGTTTGACGCCGCGTCCGACCTGCTCATGGGCGGCGCGCGCATCCAGGAGGTGATACGCAACATGTATCAGAATCGCAGCGTGAATATGTTGCGCATTTGGGGGGCAGCGCTCGAGCGTTTGCGTCGGCATCCGGAGAAGGGGGTTGTCGCCACGTTTATTACCCGCGCGGACATGGAAGGCGCAGGGGTAACGGACGATGAAGTGGACGGTCTTTCAAACTTCCTCAATCTGGTCACGGACGCGGACGTATTGTTCGTATTTCGCGAAACCGTCGACGGGTCAGTGAAGGCGTCCATGCGCTCGACCGGTCCGGACGTTTCATTGGTCGCCAAGGCCATGGGCGGGGGAGGCCACCGGAAGGCCGCGGGATTCACGGTCCCGTTTGGATCGGCCGTGTGCGATGACGCGGGATGTTGGCAGCTGGTCGAGCGGGCGCTCGTCGTGTTAGAATCCTAGTGCAAAAAAGTAGTTCTCCTAAATTTTTCATTTTGATCTTGCATTGACCATTTTCGCTATGTCTGACATCGCATCCTCCTATCTCATCCCGACCGTTATTGAAAAAAGCCACATGGGCGAGCGCGCATATGACATTTATTCGCGTCTTCTCAAGGATCGCATTATTTTTCTTGGTACGGAAATCGATGACACGATCGCGAACCTTGTGATCGCGCAGCTGCTGTTCCTTGAGTCCGAGGATAAGACCAAGGACATCAAGTTATACGTGAATTCTCCGGGTGGTTCCGTGACCGCGGGCCTCGCCATTTATGACGCCATGCAGTACGTGAAGCCGGACGTCTCTACCATTTGCGTGGGCATGGCGGCAAGCATGGGAGCGGTGTTGCTCGCCTCTGGCGCGCCTGGCAAGCGATTTGCGCTTCCAAATGCGGAGATCATGATCCACCAGGTGCTTGGCGGATTCCAAGGTCAGGCGACCGACATCAAGATTCACGCGGAGCGCATCCTGAAGATCAAGGACCGGTTGAACGAAATCATTGCCAAGCACACGAAGCAAAAGAAGGCGAAGGTTGAGCTTGATACGGAGCGGGATAACTTTATGGATCCGGTGGAAGCTTTGAAATATGGCTTGATCGACAAGGTGATTGACCGTTAATCCTCGTGATCCACAAGTTGATTCTGAAGAGTTTTGACAGAATAAGAGGCGTTTTGGCAAATAAATGACAGGCCCATTGACGGACCTGTCATTTTTTGCGAACATGGAGTCACAGCCAAGGCTTGACAAACATCCTCCAGGTTGTTATTATTTTGTGTCCAAGCGATTGGAAGACGCCCGTTGCACTCTGTAACCTGCAGGCACGACAAGCATGGGATTTCATCTCATGGAAGCATCTGGTCTTCGGACTAGATCTCTCCACGTTTGAAATTTCTTGCCTGCAGATTACAGAGTGCAACGGGCGTTTTGTTTTTATTCTGTTTTTGTTTGAGGGTCCGTCTGGTCTACCGCACCGACGTCGGCGGGCACATCAGAGGTCTGAGATGATGATACGCTGTCTGCATCTTGTTGCAAGTCTTCCGGTGTGGATAATTCCTCCACGCCGACGAGACAGATTTCAGGAAGCGGACGATAGTGGGACGCATACACCGTTTCCTCAACCGTCCCGTCCGGCTTCACGACTGAGTACGTGAAAGTCGTATCCGCGCCGACGTGCGCGCTCTGACATTTTTTTTTGCCGGGAGCGAGGTCCAGCGTTTCCGTGTTCACGGTTTCGCCGACGCCGATCCAGCGAAGAACCACTGGCGGGGAATAGGAGCCCTTCCTCCCGTCGGTCGTTCCCCAAAACGTGAATCGAAGCCCCTGCGTCGCCTCGTCCATTTCTGCTTGGAACAAAATGTAGTGCCCGGTGTCATTCGTGAATTGAAAGTCCGGTGCCGGGTCATAAATGGTGGCATCCGTGCCCGGGTTTCCATTGGACGGGTCGTTGTAATACGAGACGACCAGCGAGTGGTTCGAACGCTTGGTAATCTGCAGGCCGGAGTTCATCACGGCCCGGAAGGTGGTCGTGCCGATTTGGCACAGGCCGCCCCCGATTTCCGGCTCGATCTTGTCGCCCTTGATAACAAGTTCCGACAGATATCCGTTCTCCGTGTCGAACGGCTTGAGAGCGCCTAGGAGCGAAAACGTTTCATCCGGGGCGATCAGGAGCCCATTGAGAAGCCGAACGCCATTCTTGATGTTCTTTATGCGGTTTGACGGAGACCCGCGGTAGCTTGAGGTACCCACCCCGAGCACGTCCCGGATCCCGAGGTCGTTCGCCTCCTCGGTAGTGACATCGGGCTCGACGACCGTGGTCGGGATGGCGACGGTCGTTTCCGCGTCGCCGCGCGCGGCCATCGCGATGCGCCCCCGCAGTTCCTCGCGGTTGATGGAAACCCCGTTCTGCGCGTCGGCGAACTCGGATACGCGGCCGTTCTCAACCGAGAAGCGCGCGTCGAGCGCCTCGGACTCGATCTCTGCCGCAACGGGCTCGAGGAACGCGTCGAGCGCCTCCGTGCCGATCCCGATGCCCGGGAACATTTCGCGTTCGGGAACCAGCATGGTCGCGAGGTCCTCGGCCGTGACTTCCCAGGTGCGCCCGTCGTCCGCTGCTAGGGCGAGCGGCGCGCGCGCGAGCGCGGATAGGGCGTCCTCCGCGACAAAGAGCGCTTCCTCCCGGGACACTTCCGGCTTGCGGTTGGTGATGGTGAGTTGGATCGGGGTCTGGTCGATATCCGCGAGACGGGACATGAGCGCGGTCATGAATGGCTCGAAGTCGAATTCGTTTCCAGCCGCGCCGTCCGTCACCTCCACGGCCCATCCCTCCGCGCCGCTCGCGAACACGAAGGCCGCGTCCTTGGCCGGCGATTCGAGGTCCGGAAACGCGGACCGAACGGACTCCCGGATGCGTTCCTCGTCCGCGGCCACGAACAGCCCGATGCGGTTCTCACGGAACAGCTCCCCGACCAGCCGGAGGACGTTCGCGGATCCGTTTTCGTCGTGCGCGCGGTCGAAGGCCACGTCGACGGACTGGTCCACTAGGAGCTGGACCACATCGAACGAGTCGGACCCAGCCAGGACCGTGAGCGGCACGGTCGCCGGCTTGCCCCGGAGCACGACCGGCATCCCGTTGGCGTACAGCGCGTCCGTCGCCTCGCGCACGGTCCGGGCCGCCCCTTCCAGGTCCATTCCGCTCACCTCGACCGATCCGACGAACGTGTTTGGTCCCAGGCGGCCGTCGTAAGTTTGCGCCCACACGAGCGTTCCTCCGACGGCGAAGAATAATGCGAGCGAACAAAAAACCGCGGCGATCGCGATTTTTGCGTTTCTGGAAAGAATGGGCATAGCATTACTCATCGAGTTCAATGACGGAGACTTTTGACCTCATCTCAACCTTTTTGAGCGTGATCGTCAAGATGCCATTTTTGAGCGTGGCGTCGGATTCTTCCGGACGGATGTGACAGGGGAGCACAATGGATCGTGAAAACGCGCCCCAGTAGCATTCGCGCACATGAACGGTTTTGCTTCCGGTATCCTCGCAGTCATGCGACCGGGTCCCGCGGATCGTTACCGTATCCGTGGTCACGGAGATGTCGAGGTTTTCCGAGGAGACACCGGCGATCGCGGAGCGGATGATCATTTCGTCGGCCGTTTCAATGACATCGACCGAAAGCTGGCCCTCGGTGTCCGAGAACCAGTTTTGTTCTGCCAGTTGGGAAAAAAATTCCGCGTCCGTTGCCATACTTATTTCAGTCGCACGTCACGCATATATTCATAAAGCGGGCCGATGGCGAATCCGACCACGCCGGCCCAAAGGAGCTCCTCGAGGGGGATACCCGCGAGCACGAGCCCGGAGAGGTTGCCTGCTTGCCAATACTGGGAGGCCGCTTCCGGAAACAGCCGCACGAAAAACAGCTGTTCCGACGCAAACACGAGAACGGCCACGAAAACGCCGGAGAGCAGGGCGTCGAACATGAGATCCTTTCGGTCGGCGATCACGTACGTGCCGACAAGCAACCCGCCGACGATCGCTGCCTGCACGGAGGAGAGACCGAGCACGACGGCAAGCGCGACGCCAATGACGGCCCAGATGCCAAGCGCGATGATGATGTGCGCGAGCCAGTGCGTGGCCGGGTGACTGAGCAGGATGCGCCTGCCCCGCAGTTTCTTCGTGTGTTTGCCAAGCGCGAACTGGTAAATGACCGACGCTATTCCGAATACGCAAAAAGAGAACAGGAAGTCCTCGATACCGATCGTCGCGACGGTCACATTGTGATAATCGAGCGCTGCAATGGCCATGGCTCCCGGGGCGAGCACAAGTCCGATCACGCTCATGACGACCTGTTCGTGACGCGTGTTCTTTGACAAAAAGAGCACGATGGCCCAAACAACGAATAGGGCAAGGGACGCGTAAAGAAACGATGACATATGTCGACATGATACACGAAAAAAGAAAAGAGCGCCCGTGTGCAGGCGCCTGGCCTGGCCGTTCATCGCGGCAGGTCGTGGATCGTTCCGTCTTCGAAGGCATCAAGACGATATAGAAGCGTTACATTGACGATTATTTCCGTCACCGGTACCCTCCTGTTTGGAGGAATACATTCGTGACTACCGATCCTTCCCGCGCCGTTTCCCGAATGCGGGATCATGCGCGCGACTTGCTGGCCTACGCGCCGTCCGCGAGGACGCACGCGCACGCGTTCTTTGACGAGGCCGCTCCCGCCCTTGGGGCGTTCTGCGCGACTCCGGCCCTGCAAAGGCTTGGCGGCGTTTCCCATCGCGGACTGAAAAGGTGCGCGCGCAACGTGCCGGAGATCATGGTTCCGCTGTGCGACGGCCAGGCCGACCGCACCACGGCACTTTCCCCGTTCTCGCGCTTGGAGCACTCGGAATGGGTCTGCGCCATGGCGACCGCTTCTTGCGCCTTGCACGGGTTGCCATACGATGACACGTTCTACGCCGCGACCGCCGGACTTTTCCACGACGTCGGCCATGGGGCGTTTTCCCACGCGGTCGAGCCCCTGTTGCATCGGCATGGCGTGGAGGATCATGAGAACACGGGACGACGGATCATCGCGACGGATCCGCACGTCCAGACCGCGTTTTCCGCACATGGGGTGAACACCGAGCGTCTGCTCGGGATCGTTCGCGAGGAAGGGGACTCCGGGCTTCGTCAGAAGTTCGTGGATACGTGCACGTACGTCCGTCATGACGCGACCGCTGCCGGATACGCGTCCATGGACGGTTTATGCTGGAGCGTGCTGCGCTCAATCCGGGCCATGCGCGACGGCATGCTCGAGCTCGATGAGACATTCCTCATCGAGCAGTTCCTCGATCGACGCGCATCCATGTACGCGGACTTCTACGAGCATCCGTACAACAGGCTCTGCAACCTGCTGCTGTGCGAGGCCGCCGACTGGCTGATTCGCGCCGGGAAGCTTTCCATTCGGGCGATTTCGTACGGACGCGACGAGGACGTACTCGGTCCCATGCGATTGGCCGCGCACAACGGCGCTCCCGCCTGGTTCCGCTCCGCGCACCGTCTTTTACTCGAAGACACGGCGGAGACCGGTCGATGGTCCGCGCGGGAGTGCTCCTGCGAGTCCGAGGCGAATGTCCTCGCGAGTCGCGCGAGCGATGAACGCCCCGCGTTCGCGCTTCCGCCCATTGATCTCACGGGCAAGTCGCTGCCGGTTCGTCTTCCGGACGGATCCGTCCGTTCGGTACGAGCGCTTCCGGATTCTCGCCCCGACCACCATCGCAAGTGGCATGTCATTTCTTACACGGGTCCGGTCTGACCGGTCCTTTTTCTTTTTGTGACGCTTGATGGTCGGCTCGTCTTGACAATTCTTGTTTTTTCGCCCAACATTGCGAGGCATCAGCCCTTTCACCATCTGCACGGAGGAATCGATGGCTGGCAAGCGTAACTGGATGCGCGCGGATCCGGAGACGGACGCGGCAAAGGAAGCCGCGTGGCGTGATTTCGCGGGAGGCAAGGCTCCGCATCGCGCCTGGTACTATTCGCTCAGGTTCAGGGGAGACCTCGAGGACCACGCGTTCCGCGGCGCGCTGCGCGACGCGTTCTGGAGCGCGGCGACCAAGAAGCGCCTCGTTCCGAACGTCGACGTCAAAGTCGACCACGTGGGCGTGCTTCCCGGCGTTCCAATTCTGCGGGTGAGCATGCCGGAGCGTCTGGTGGTGAGCTTCACGATCGGGGACATGGCCTTCGCTTTGTACAAGGCCATGGTCGACGATCGGACGCTCGACTTCGGTCGCGACTGGGGAGGTCTGCGTGGCTCCGAGGAGTCTGGCGGTCGTGCCCATACCGTGGTCGGAGACATCGGGATGATGATGGATGGGGAGGATGTGCCTCCTCCCGCGGCAATGCTGCGTGTCAATGAGGATCGGGCCCGCGCCGCCGAGCACGTTCGTGTCCCGTCGCGCGTCCCGCCCGCGCATGTCGTTCGACCCCGGATGCCGCCCAGGCCGCCGCACGACCAGCCCGTGATCGTCGCGCCCAGCCCCAGTCCCAACCCCAGCGCGTCGTCGGCGCTTCCGGTGCCGCGCGCAACCACGCGTGACCCGTGGGCCACGTTCGGTGAGCCGCGCGATGCCGCCGCTGGCGTGCCTCGCGAACCCGATCCCCCGTTCGTTCGACGACCGGAGTCAGATTCCGCGGATCTGTTCTTCCGGGCTCCTCCGCCCGGTCACCCTCTGGTGCTCTTCGTCATCGCGGTTCTCGTCATCGCGGTGCTGTGCCTGTTCGTCATCCTCTCGTCCTTCCCCGCCATCTGACGGCGGGGATTTTTTTAAAAAAATGCCCCGTCATATTGCGGGGCAGCTTACCTTTAGGATTTCGCGCAAGTATTTCAGGACGGAGTACGTCGGGTTTTCGCAGGCCATTTGTGCTGCGTCCCACCTTTCAAATTGGGTCGGCGTCATCCTGACCGTGTACGCGTCCTTGCCATCCTCCGATAAGATGATCGCCACGTAGATGATATTGTGGTCGAGTGCGTGTGATGTTCGCATGATGTAAATGTCTTCCTGGGAGTCGAGAACGAGCTCTCCCTGAACGGCTTGCGGACCCATGAAGACGTCCGTTGCCGGCCTCCAAAAAAATAGTGCGGCCAACAGGCGCCAGTGATCACCGAACACGAACAACTGGAGCATCGGGCCGACAAAAACGGCGATTCCTCCATATCGGCATCGAGATATCAATGGATCGTCCCGTTCATCGTGTCTTCGAGTACTCGGAGAATTTTCTCGTGTACATCCTGCGGATCAAGGAGCTTGGCAACGGCGTTGCGCTCCCTTTTTGTCAGCTTGGTTTTTGCCAGTCGCTTTACGGCGGCGGCTACCTCCTCGGGATCATCGAATGAATCGATGATCATGCGGCCGAGCCGCGCCTTCCTTAAAATTTCGGCGATCCCGACATTTTTTGAAACGAGCACGGACGTGCCATTTACGAGCGCTTCCGCGGCGACATTGCAGAACGTTTCGAAGCGGGATGGCACGACCAAGAGGTCGATCGACCGGTAGAACGTCTTGAGATCCTCCTGGCTCATCGAATCCTTCCGCTCGATCGTTTCCGAGATGCCGAACTGCTCGTCCCAGTACGACGTGACCATTACGGCACGGTGCGGCCATAGGATACGCAACAGTTCTTCGTGCAGGGCAATGAAGGCCTGGAAGTTTTTGATTTTGGTCCAGCGGCCAATCGCGGCGATGGTGAATCGTCCTCTCCGTTTTCCGTTGGTTGACGTCGCCTTGGTTGGGTTTGGAATGACGACGCCATGTTTCGTGGCGTGTCCGAGGATGTCTCGTTCGACGATCGTTCGACACAGGCTCGACGGGTAAATGATGACGTTTGCCGACTCGGCGATCCATCGTTCGTGTACGAGTAGCCGTCGGCGGACGAGCCATCCGTTGTGTTGGATTTCTTGCTGAAGGATTCCGGCGTACCGAAGCACGATCGGGATGCCGAGCTCCTGCGCGGCCCGGGCGAGGATCCACGGCGCGTAATACGTCCCGTTGATCAGCACGACGTCCGGATTTTCCTTGCGCAGAACTTTTTTCGCGGTTTCGACCAAAACGCCCCAGTTTTTTCGGAGATTTCCGCGTTTCTCCCATGGGAATCGCGGAAGGATGTCGATGGCGTTAATGATGTGGTGGGTAAAGAAGGAGGGAAGATACCGTCGAAAAATAATGGCGCCCAGGATATGGCGGGCCGTGACGAATTCGATGCCGACGATCGTATCGTCCTTGTCCTCCATCCAGTCGAACAGGGCAAGATTGGAAATGGTGATGCCACCGAACGCGTCTCGATGGACGTTAGTCGCGATCTTCATGCGGCAATTATAGCAAAAAAAGATCTTGCTTTAAATATTTTTGCGAGTAATGTCATATTCGTTCAATGAACGTTGCAAAAGACGGCGTCATTTTCGGAAGATACATTGACAATCGAGCGAAACGATGGCATGGTAACGCCTTGCCTGCCGTCCGGCATGCTCGCTCCTTTCTTCTCGGCCATAGGAGTTGCCGTGAACATCCTTTTCGAAGATCGTGCCGTGTGCATGGGTGCGCTTGCCGCGCTCGTCGCGTCGGCCGCGTATTTCGTGTACATCGTCGACTTCGTCGGCGGAAGGACCAGGAGCCACCCGCTCACGCGCTGGATGTGGAACAGGTTCGGTCTCACGGGCGACACGCATCCGCGGCTCGTGTCGTGGTTGGTCTGGATGTTGCTCACGCTGACCATGGCGATCATCAACGTGCGGAATGGCTCGCCAGCGACTGCCATCATGTGCGGCGTGTACTGCTGCGGCAACCTTGCGCTGCTCATTGCGTCGCTCAAGTGCGGGACGTGGAAGATCAAGTGGTACGACCCTGTTTGCTTCCTGCTCGGCGGTATCGCGCTCATCCTCCTCTTCGGCGAGGATAGCCCCCGCGCCGCGACCGTGCTCGTGATCGTCGCGGATATCATCGCCGGGATTCCGACGTTCGCGGGTGTTGTCACCAATCCCGAGGGTGAGAGCCGCATTGGATGGCGCATCTTTCTCGCGGGCGGGCTCATCAACGTCCTCGCGTTCGCGCGACCATTCGATCCGTTCGCCTGGGGATTCGTGGAGTCGGCGTACACGCTCTACATCGTGGCCGCCACGCTCTACCTCACCCTCATGACGACCTTCTGGCATTCTTCTCCCCGCCGCTAGCCCCCGTGCCTGGCGGATTTTTTTTCGGAATCACAAAAGCCATCAGTATTTCCAGGCGGCTTTTGAAGTGACCATGCCGAATTTCAATTTTTTACGCTGTACGCCGTAAAGGGGTCAGGTCGGATTATGGACTTTTTGACAGTAAAAAGAAGCCCCTGCGATATGCAGTGGCTTCTTTGGTGAACTACTCTCCAGATTTTTGGAACCGCATCATCGGGGAGCTAAAAATGCTCTATGCTCTGCATATCGAAGAAAACAGGGCTCTTTCATTTGCTGGATAAGACTGCCATGGAGGAGTAGAACCAGCCGGTTAGTAAAGCCAGCATATTGGCTCATAATAGCCACTTTCCGGCCATTTTTCATTGACAAAACCTCATTTTTCTGCTATTATATCTTGTCACAAGTGAGTAAGGTGAAAGGGGGTTTCTATTGGGTAAGTACTAATCGTTGTCACCAAGTTTCCTGGTAAGGGAGACGAGACGGTCGGCCTTCTCGCCGTCCGAAAGCATCCGGACGTTGTACCGCCACGCGAGCTCCGTG
>Ga0156547_118_pt1 | contig 29772 bp, 23 predicted proteins | sample RifOxyB2_FD_111942 | JGI IMG/M metagenome (GOLD analysis project Ga0156547, IMG submission 111942) | Candidatus Uhrbacteria bacterium RIFOXYB2_FULL_57_15
GCATACGAGAAATGGGGGTTTTGGGCAATTCTCACCGCGCTCGTTGCTATCTTGACGGCCTTCCAGCGACACGGTATGATCAGTCATTCCCATGCTTGTCGAGGAGTTTTGACACATTTTTGTCCTGACGCAAAACGTCAGGATCTGGGGACAGCATGGCTTTGAAAGAGACGCAACAGATCTTAGAAACCATCAAGCGTTCCTCGCGACCGCTTATTTGCGTTCCACGCGCCGGCGGGGCGGACGGGTATGCCGCTGCCATCGGACTGGCCCGCGTGCTCGAAAAACTCGATAAAAATGCGGATGTCGTGGCAGCCGATGGAACGACTCCAAAAAATCTTCACTTTCTCCAAAAGCACGAACGCATCCAGCCAAGGCTTGAAAATCTCCGCCGATTCGTAATCGAATTGGACGCGTCGAAGACAAAGGTTGATGAGCTGACGTACGAAATGAAGGACGAGAAACTTCTCATTCATCTGGCGCCGAAAACGGGATCGTGGGAATCAAAGGACGTGACGCTTTCGGCAAGCGGGTACCGGTACGACCTCATCATCTGCCTGGGTTCCGCGGATCTGGAAAGCTGTGCGCACCTGTACGCGGACCACCCCGACTTTTTCTACCGCACGCCCATCATCAACGTGGACCACCGCGCGGAGAACGAACACTACGGCCACATCAACGTGGTAGATCTCACGGCCGTCGCGACGAGCGAGGTGTGCCACGACCTCGTGGAAGCGATCGAGCCTGGACTGCTCGATGAGGATGTCGCGACCGCGTTTTTAACCGGCATGATCGCGAAGACGCGGTCGTTCAAGACGCGCGAGGTTACCCCGAAAACGCTACAGACCGCGAGCAAGCTCGTGGCGCGCGGCGCAAAGCGCGAGCTGATCGTGCACCACCTGTATCGCACTCGTTCCGTTCCGACGCTCCGGCTCTGGGGACGCGCGCTCGCCAGGCTGAAATCCGACGCGGGAGCGCACGTGGTGTGGACGCTCCTGTCGAAGCAGGACTTCCTGCATGCCGGAGCGGAAGAGATGGACCTTCCGGACGTGGTGGACGAGCTGATTGCCTCGTCGCCGGACGCGAAGATCGTGGCGCTTTTGTACGAGACGGACGATCGGGGCATTGTCGGGATCCTGCGGGCCGAACGCCCGTTCGACATCCTCGCGCTCGCCGCCCCGCTCAAGCCGAACGGAACGCGAGAGGAAGCGCGCGTCGCCTTCCCTGGCAAGACGATCGTCCAGGCCGAGCGCGAGACACTCGCGTGCCTGACGGGCAAAACCTAAAACGCACGGGAAACGGAATGATGAATCCTTCTCCCGTGCGTTTTGATTTTCTAGTCGTTCCCGGCGTTCGTGTCCACGACACCAAGCCCGTCGACCGATGATGCGTCCGTGACGCTTCCGTCGACGGCCGTGGCCCCTTCCGTCCCCTCCTCAACCGGAGGCGGAATCGTTGCGGCCGCCTTGCCGGCCTTCAATGCCTCCACCCGACGAAGAACGGCCGAGTTTCCCGGGTTCAAATCCGCCACGCGTTCGGCCATGAGAATCGCCCGGTCCGTCTCTCCCGCACGCTCATACAGGGCCGAGAGGTACCAAAGCGCGTTTGAATAGTTCGGGGAAACCTGGAGGATGCGCTCGAGCTCGACGCGCGCGAGATCGTCATGCTCGCCGCGAATGTACAGCATGGCAAGCTGGAATCCGATTCCAACGTCGTTCGGGCTGGCATTGCGCAACGCGACCAGGCGGGAAATGGCGTCGTCCACGCGTCCTTGCCGCTCATACGTCGCGGCGAGGTAGTAGTGTGCCGGTCCGAAATCCGGCTTCAGCTGCAAGGCGGCGAGCAGCGCCTTCTCTGCGTTCGCGAGCTGGTCGACTTCCGACTGCGCGGCCGCCGCGGCAAGTTCCTCGTTTTCCGCGGAAAGGAGGAGATGCGCGCGATCGGAAACCACGAGATACACGCGACCAAGGTTCACCTGATGCGACGGATTGGACGGTTCGAGAACAATCGCCTGCTGGAACGTGGCGGCTGCGAAGTCCTCCGCATTCGACACGAAGGACATCACGTCGCGATAAATGGAACCGCGCACCACCCAGTTCGAAACGTTATTCGGCTCAATGTCCGTCGCATGCTTCGCGGCATTGATGGCTCCTGCGACTTGGGCCGATATCTCGGCGCGTTGCTCCGGGGTCAGCTCCGCTCCGGACGCGGCGGCAACGCCTTGGCGCGCCTGAACCAAAAGCGCCGACGACAGGTTGCGCGCATAAACGTCGGACCACCCGTTGCGAGACACGGCATACTGCAGTTCCCCGACCACGCCCGTGATGTCCACTCCGGAACGATCAAGCTTAACGGCCTTCGCAAAGGCAACCTCGGCGGCGTAACGGTCCGACGTAATGAACAGCGTCGCGAGCACGCCGACGGCGACGATGACGAACGCGAAGGAAAATCCGAGACCCATGCGCGGCGAATGGCCAAAGTCGGCCGCGCGCGTTGCCCGAGCCGTCTGTGCCGCGATCAAACCGGTGAGACCCCACAGCAGAAAGGTCAGGGTCAGGTTCGACGAGTACAAAAGGTGGGCAACGAACAGGGTCATCCAACCCACGAACGTCACGTATGCCATTTTCCACGCCTCGCTGTCACGATCGGCCTTCAAAAGACGCGAGAGCGCGCTCAGGCCGGCGGCGAGCATCACGAGCAGCCAGGACGCCAAGCCGACGACTCCCATGGTCGCGAGCGCCGTGATGGCGTACGACTTTGCGCGGTCGAACCGAAGGTTCCAAAACACGGTCTGGTTCACCTCGACCGGATGGTACTTCGCATAATCGATCGTGAACGTTCCCGGGCCAGAGCCAAGAAGCAGCCGAGGGACCCCTTCCGAAAGAACGGAGCGCGCGATCGTCCAGCTCGCCCCATAGGACGGCGATACGACCATCGGCAGACTCAGGCGCAATGGAGTGCGGACAAACAGCAGCAGCACGGACACGAACAACACCACGAGCGGAAAAGCGAAACGGCGCGGTTCCGGAAAGGCACTCGACTGCACGAAGGCAAAGACGGCAATAAGCAAAACGCCAAGAATGTTCAGCGCCCAAATGACCCAGAAATCCACGGCCAGGGCCGTGACGAGCGCCGTCATCGTAACAAGGACGATGAGGACGCGCATGAGAAGGCCCTTGCCGCCCACGGGAATCACACGCCCGGCCGTATCCGAAGACACGATCCATGCCGCAAGCCCCATGAACATGACGGCCGTAAGATAGACGGCAAATCCGTTCAGCGTGCCGACCGTGTTAAAGCCTGACGCGTGGGCGAAATCAAACGGAAGATTAAACCATCCAAGCATCGCGAGGACGCCTAACGATCCGGAAATGGCACCGGAGACAAGCACGCACAAAAGGACATTGCGCTGAATCTCCACGGCCTCGGTCGCGTTCATGATCACGTACAAAAGAAGAACCAGGACCGCGCTCGTCAAAAATCCCACATACTCCTGACTCACCTGTCCGACCCACGTCTGATAACCGGCGAGAGAAAAGAGAGAGGAAACGAACGTGGCAGCCAGAAACAATGCCGGGAAGAGATTCATCAAGCCGGTTCGAAACTGCAGCCGCTTGGTGAGCACCATGGATCCGAGCCATGCCGTCAACGCGACCAAGGCAAGCAAAACGAGAACGAACTGCTTGTTGATCTCAAGCGCGTTCGTGGTCCACGGGAGAAAAAAGACCGGGATGAGCACGAAGAGCAGATAAACGGACCAACGTGTCACCGTGCCGAACAAAGATGTCAATTTCATAGGCCTTCAGGATTTTTAGCAGAATACTCGGCAATGGCCTGGGCGATCTTGGAGTCGCCGCGCAGGTCCTCGACATACAAAACATGATCCGCGTTCACGTCCATGAAATCCTCGGGGCCGTGCACCTCGCCGCCGAGCTTCGTAAGCTTCAGGTCGGACGCGCTGACAGACGGATCTTGTGGATTCTGGCGAAAATCCAGGTAGTAAACTTCTCGCAGGCGGACATATCCTTCATGAGGAGAGTCCCTCCAATCCAACCGGCCAAAGTAGGTCTGCCCGTTATCAAGAAAGACGGCCTGATAGGTGCCAGACGGGATGCTTGATTCCGGCCGCGACGTCCACCAATACCACGCGCCTGCCGCAAGTACTGCAAGCAGGAATAAAACGGCGACAAGGCGCCATGGTCCGGAGGATCCTTCCTTGGTCTGTCCGAACGCGGATGGGCGGCGCATCTTTGACTCAATGGCCATAAGGGAATTTTGACGTACCAATGTCATTGATTTTATCAGCTCAAGCCGCTCGCAACAAGCCGACCAGAAATGAATCAAAAGAGTCCTGACCTTCCATCAGGACTCTTGTTCGTTACAAAACAGCTTCTTCAACCGGTTCGACAACGGCCGGTGCCTCGACGACGGGCTCGACGACTGGCTCGACCGCTGGCTCTTCCGACGGGGCCGGTGCCTCGACGACGGGCTCGACGACTGGCTCGACCGCTGGCTCTTCCGACGGGGCCGGTGCCTCGACGACGGCCGGAATCTCAAGTTCCAAAGCCGCGCCGCCGCCGACCACATAGACGTTAATCTCACGACTCGATCCGTCCGACACGCTGACTCGGCCCGCCTCGACGCCGAGCGCAATCCAGTTGAACTCCACGTCATAGCCAAGCGTCCCGTCGAGCACGAGGTCAAACCCGGTCGTGTTTTCTTCCTCCACCCACCAATAACCAGGAATGTCTGTGGCCGTACGCAAGGTCGCGGTCACAATCGGCTGCGACGCGTATTCGTTCGTGAACGGAATGTGCACGCGGGAGTCGCCTGAGACGATTCGGGCGCGACCAGCCATGTCGGCACTGCCATACATGTGTCCTTCTACGGTCACCGACCCTTCGAATACGGCGTTCCCGCTCACGACCACCGCATCGGCCGAGAGCACGCCTGCCGAAAGGGCGGCACCGTCGGAACCCTGCAACGAGCTCGCGGACGACGTTGGCGGCGTGTACCAGAAGTTCGCGATCTTCACGATCACCTGGCCGGACGCCCCGCTCGACGAGCTCATCGCGATCCCGATGACCTGACCGGCCTCCGTTGCCTTCATGGCAAATCCGTGGGTAGAAGACGAGGCCAAATAGTCTCCGGAATGGATCGCTCCATTTTCTTCGGTCACGTTTACCGGCACGCGGCCGGCAAGGGCGATTTGCGACGCGTACCCGACCGCGGGCTCACCGAGCGTGAGGCCCGGAGCCGTTGAAACGATTCCGATGACCGTCGATTCGTACGCGCCTTGTGACTTCCGTACCGTCTCATCGGCGTTCGGATCCACGGACGCCACATCCCCGGCCGACAGCGCCTCCGACGACGGGAACCACTCCGCGAGGTCGAAACCGCTACCCGCGTTTTGGTTATCGGAGTCGTCCATGAGAGAAACGAGCTGCCAATTTCCGGGGCTGTCCCGGAAAAACGTAACGAAATCATCTGATGCGAGCGTAATGTCCGTTGTCCCGCAATTAAGGTTCGACGCCGTACAATCAAGCGACGTATTGTTGTCCGCGACACGGATAAAAATGATCTGTCCAGGATGGCCGTTGGTAAAATTCGTGATTGCCGTTGGAACGCCGTTGTTCGTGTTCCAATGCACGCCACCGCTCACGTCCGGAGTCGCGCCGGTCATAACCTGCTCCGAACCAAGGCTGACAACTCCGTCAAAGAAGGTGTCTCCGTCGACTCCGAGGTCGTCCTCCACATACAGATCGTCTCCCCCGCTGATGGCAAACCCGGCCGCGGTGATGTTTTCGGCAACGGTTCCGTCCACGCCGACCGAAAGGCTGCTGTTGATGGCGAGATGGTTCGCTGCGCTCGTTGTGATGGTCGGAATGGCATCCACGGCACCGTCAAGGTCGAGCGTAAACTGCGCGTTATTCGTCCCGTCATTCCCGCTAAACGTGATCATGTCGTCAGCTTGGTTTGAGATCGTCTCCGTATTTCCAAGCTTGAAATCCGCATCCCAATTATTTCCAATCCTGACCGCGTACTCCTGTCCATCGGAGTTATTTCCATTCGTCGCCGAACCAGCCGTGACACCCGAAAGGCTCGCGACCATGAGGCCATAAATGATGTCGTCCGTTCCGGCGTCATACGCGTTGTTCGCCACAACGATATCGGCGCCAATACGGGTGTCCGACGTACCGTCGTCATTATAATTTTCTAACGTCTGGTTGACGGCAAATCCTTCGGAATCCGCATCGTTGACGTAGGAGTTGGTCACGACGAGCGCGCCAAGCTGGCTTTGCGCGCCCGAATTCGTAATGGAAGCCGAATCGTTCGCGTCGAGCACCACGTTAAAGTCACCTCCGGATAGATCGAGATCTCCGTTTGAAACGAGGATGTCGCCTGTCGTCAACGTAAGCGCGTCCGTTCCGTCAGCGGTTCCGGCGATGGTCACGCTCGCGCCAAGTTGTGCGACACCGGCGTTGGTGATCGACCAGGTCGCTCCGGAATTGTCGGTAAGAGCGATGTCACCAGCGGAAACAGTCAACCCGCCGTTTGTGTCGATCAAGCCGGTCGCGCTCACGTTCCAATTCTCAGAGTCGATGACAACGTCATCCCCCGCATCGGTTCCATTGTCGCCGCCGGTCAGCGTGACCGCCATACCGGACGCACTTAAAATCGACGCTGCGCCGATAAACGCGAGGCTGTCAATGTCGAGCTGCGTCCCTTCGACCGTAAGCACGCCAAAGTTACCGTCGTCGTCGATGGTCACGGACCCGGTCGAGGATGCGACGTCGAACTCGGAAAAGTCTATGGCCGCATCCGTGCCAAGAATGACATTCGGACCAACATTGACCGCATTCACGATTGACGTGGCCGAAACGTCGATCGCATCGGTGATCATGCCTGTCGCAAACATGATCATTCCATCCGTCACCGCGTCACCGTCCGCGTTATTCAGAGTAAGGAGGGATTCGGTCGTCGAGACGGCGGCGTTTGACGCGTTCGTGATAACGAGGCCGCGTTGCGCTGCCGCGGTCGTATCCGTATTCGTAACCTGAAGAGAAACGACGTCCACGGCCGCGTCACCGGTTGTATTCTGAATCACGAGATTTTCCGTTCCCGTGAAAAACGCGTCCATGTCCGAAGTGAACGTGACCGACCCGTCATACCGCGACGAGCCGTCTGCTTCGAAGTCTCCCACGACATAGAGGTCGCCGTCGCCGTCGGCCAAATTTCCGTCCGCGACACCGCCAACTACGACCAGCTCTCCGTCCATGGACATCACGCCAAGCAGGTCAATGTTAAATCCGCCAGTGCCCGTATAGGCATTGATGACCGTCGCGCCGCTCGTGTTTCCAAGGATTACGTCATTCGCATTGGTCGCGCCGACCGAAACTGATCCGGCGGCATTCGCATCAATACCCTGTCCCGTCGCAACGGTAATGAGACCGGAGGAATTCACGTCGAAGTTCGTAAAATTGATCGCCGCGGTCGTGCCGATGATGTCGTTGTCGCCGATCGAAAGCGCGTTTGTGTAATCCGTGTCAGTAATTACGAGCGCGGTCGCCTCGGCGAGAGACGCGCTGAGCGTCAGGACGCCGGTCGCGGTCATGTTCCAATCGTCGCCGCCCGTGAGAGCGAGCATCGTCGCGGCGTTCGAGTTGCCGACGGCGATCACGTCCGCGGACGTTCCTTCGGTCGCGATCGAAATGGTGTCCGCGCCATCGTTCGTGACGCCGCCAATGTCGATGGCCTTTGCCGTGGCGTTGTCCCCGAAGTTGATGCCGCCCGTGCCGACATTGATGTTTACCGCGGTCGTTCCTGTCGCGTTTCCGATATTTACCGTGTCGGAATCCGAGTTAATCGCGATATTCACCGTATCGCAGTTCTCGCTGTTGCAGATATTAATCGACGTTGCGAACGCCGAGGCGATTTCAAGCGGTCCGCCGACGACATTCATATCAAGCCCCATGCCCGGCGCTACATAAATCTGGCCGGTCGAGCTCACGTCGAAGTTCGTAAAGTCGATCGCCGCGGTCGTGCCAAGAATGATGTTGTCGCCGATAGAGAGCGCATTGGTGTAATCGGTGTCGGTGATCACTAGGGCGGTCGTCTGCGCCGCGGACGAGGAGAGGGTGAGGACGCCGGTCGCGGCCATGTTCCAATCGTCGCCGCCAGTAAGCGCGAGCGTCGTCGCGGCGTTCGAGTTGCCGACAGCGATCACGTCCGCGGACGTTCCCTCGGTCGCGATCGAAATGGTGTCCGCGCCATCGTTCGTGACTCCGCCAATGTCGATGGCCTTGGTGTTCGCGCTGTCCCCAAGGTTAATGCCGCCAGTACCCGTGTCGAGATTCAAGGCGGACGCACCAACGGTATTCCCAACGTTCACGGTGCGCACGCCAGCGGTTCCAACGTTGATGCTCTGCGCGTCCGAGTCGTTACCGATGGAAATGGCGCCCGCGGACGCATTGATCTCAATTCCGCTGAGCGCGTCGAGCGTCAAGGAGCTGCCGGTCGAGGAGAGACTCACCAGGCCCGACCCGTCCGCGTCAAACGTCGTCCCGTCGAAATCGAACGACCCGTCGAAATCAGCGATGCCGTCCGCCTCAAGGTCGCCGACCACGTAGAGGTCGCCGTCGCCCGTGGCCGTGTTGCCGTCCGCGGCACCGCCAACTACGACCAGTTCCCCATCGATGGACATGGCTCCAAGCAAATCGATGTCCATGCCGCCCGTGCCGGTATCAATGTTCAAAACCGTGGCACTGATCGCATTCCCGATCGTAATGGTCTTCGTGGCCGCGCCCGTGCCGATGTTGATGGACTCGGCATCGGCGTCGTTGCCGATGTTGATGGCGTCGACGTCGCCCGAGTTGAGCGTCAGGGCAGAACCGAGCTGGGTCGTAATACCCCCGTTTGCCTCGATAGCCCCGTCGGCAGTAATCGTCGAATTGAAAACGGGTGACGCGTTAAACGTCGTTACGGCGTTCACCGCGGTCGTTCCGTTCAGCTCCACCCCGCCGTCAAACACCGATGTCCCGTCCACCTCAAGGTCGTCTTGAATATACAGGTCGTTGTCAGCCGCGACGTTCACGCTGTCGGCAACGCCGCCCAAATTCGAGATGGCATTATACGCCGCGCCGGTGATTCCCCCGATGTTGAAAACGTTGGAGTCCGCGAGCAGGAGCTGGCCGCCCGTGACCGTGATCGTCAAATCGCCGTCGGAGCTGATGTCATCGCCGTTTACTGCCAAATCGCCGGTCAACGTCGTGTTGCCGGTCACCGCGAGCGTCGAGGTGAACGCGACGGCACCGTCCGCGGTTATCGCCCCGATTCCCGTCATGTCCCCCGTGGCATTGATGTCCCAGTCGGAAGAATTGATTGTCACGGTATCCCCGTTGTCGCCCAGCGCGACCGTTCCGTTGGCGACCAGTCCCTTCGCGATCGTCGTGACCCCATCGTCACCGAATGTCACGAAGGTCTCGGCAGCGGAGTCCACCATGATGAGATCCGCGCCGTTCATGGTGAACGACAGATTTCCCTGCCCCTGCGCATTGTCGACGTTCACGACCGCCGCGGCCGCGCCAAAATTATTGTACGCGTCATCGAGATCCTCGGAACCGGCCGCCGCGGTCGTGTCCACCCAATCGGACGCGACCGAGTCATACGCGTACAGGTTGCCGTCCGTGGTGTTGAAATACATCCGTCCTCCGAAATTTTCCGCGTCAGCTTCGGCCGCGGCCTCGCTCGCGTACGATTCGATGGAACGACTCGAGAAGGAATACGCGACCGCATTGATCGCGACCCGCGGAGAAAGCGTTTCCCCTTCTACGTTGACCGCCAACCAAAGCGGGACCGTAAAATCCGCTTCCTCCCCCGCCGCGTCAAGAAATCCGTCAACGGAACCGAGCTGCGCGCTAAAATATCCGTCCGTCACGGTCAGCGTCTGGCTTTCGGTCCAATCAGCCGTCCCTCCGGAAAGCGCGGTGTACAACGTGAAAACGAAATCATAGCTGCCGTCGGCAACAGCCACCCCATCGTCGTCCTTCAGCCTTCCTTGATAAGAAAGCTCGTTGGGCGAAGCCGCGTGTACGATCCCGACCAATAATGGTACTGGTCCGATTGTGCCAAGGACCGTAAGCGCGGCCAGCACCAGGTGAAAGATTTTTTTCAACATACGCACAGGAAACGAACGATTAGGAAACGCGACGGCGTTTCCGATATGAACCCAAAATTATTATAGCAAGAATAAGCAAAATCGCCGAGACAATCGTCATCAACGTATGATTTCCCGGAACCGCGGACTCGGACGCGACGATTTCTCGAATCCGTTCCTGCTCCAACGTCCGCGCCGACTCGTCCTCCGGCCCAAGCGTCGTCCCTTTGGGATACACGCGGATTCCCGTCTTCCCATATCGCTCATTTCCCGCGCGATCGACAGCTTTCACCTCGATGAAAAGATCGCCTGCCTCAAGATTCAAAAGAACGTACGGACTCGTGGCGACAAAGAACGGTTCGCCGTCGAGGGAAAGCTCATAATGACCGATGCCGGAACCGTCATCGGTCGTCCCAAACTCGACGAGCGCGTCTTCCCCCTCGACGTAACGTAATCTGGGCGTATACGGCACAATCGGGTTCGGCGGCGTGACATCCGCGTCCGTGGAAATCGCGGCTGAATCCCGTTGCGTCAACCCGCCCCCCTCGCCAATTCGCACCGAGAGGCCAACGTGTCCGGACGCGTCGGACCTCTCTTCCCCGTTTGAAATGAGTCGTGATGCCGCGCTGACGCCAATGTCGGCCGCTCCCGCTTCTTTCGCCTCGAACGTAACCGTCGCGAGCAGGCCGCGAACCCGCACAACGGGCCCGACCGTAAACGCGCCGATCGAAACGGTCCCCTCATCGTTGTCAAAGCCGTTCCCGGGTGAAACGCGGGGAAATAATGAGCCAACCTCCACGCCGACGACCCGCAGTCGATCATTCGGAAACGAAAGGTACGCACGAACCGTATCAAGGTCCTCTTCTCCGGGATTCACCCAAACCTCCACGAGAAATCGTTCGCCCGCCTCAACGACTGGCGACGCGGTGGCCAACGAAAACGTCGCAGTCCCGGCTGCGCGCGCGAGCGACGGCATGAGCAGGAAGGCGACGAATGCAAATATGCCGAGACGTTTCATATCCTATCCTTGCTCGGACCAACGCGATACGAACATCGAAAAGTCATAATCATCCACGATGTTGTCCTGGTTGAAATCCGCGGCGTCAGAGTCCCTTCCCCATGACCTAACCAATAACGAAAGGTCATAGTCGTCAACGACGAAGTCATCGTTTACGTCCCCGATCAGGTTATACGAAACGACCACGAGCAGCGCGTTGGACTCCGCACCGCCGGATGAGACGGCAACGACGTAGAGATAATTCATTCCGAGCGATAACGACACGTTCGCCTGCCACGACGTGGACGTCGGATATGATACGCCGGAAGAATCTCCGTTGACCTCGACGGAATAACCGCTCGCCATTCCTCCATAAAGGAGGATGGTCCCATCAAAACTTATCATCCCCTCCTCGGACAGCTCGTCGCTGAGCGTCGGCGTGGTAGACGTGCTCGTACTTCCGCCTCCGCCTCCGCCGCCTCCGCCTCCGCCTCCGCCGCCATCATCATTCTCACAGGAGGACGTATCATAAGAACAGGAAGAACCGCAGGCAAGCGTCCCGCTATCAAAACCCTCTGTGGAACACGTGCCGCCGTCCAAATCGCCGGAATCGCAATCTTCTCCGGGATCGACAAACCCGTCGCCGCAACTCGCACCCGACTGCAAGGATGACTCAAGCGCATAGCCGGCAGAGGTTGTGAGCCCTCCGGCGTTGCCAAGCGACCCGGTGATCTCAAAACTCCCGGAAGTGATCGTTGCGCCGCTTGAAAAGGCATCGTCCGCCGGATCAATTTCATAACTCGCGCTCGATGCGGCCAAAAGCGAATGGAACGGCAATGCAAATACGAGCGCCGTGACCGCAAAAGAAATGATTCGCTTCTTACTCATACCCTAGGATCCGTTCGCGGCGTCAATCGCGGACCAGTCGTAAAAGATATCCGTGTACGCAATGGCATGCAGAGCGCGCCAATCCGCGGGCGTAGACGGAATATGCGCGTACTTCGCCCCGAAGACAACGAGCGACTGTGCCTCATGCGCGACGTCGCGGTCGGCGATGTCCGCCGGGTAGCAGGTGTCATATGCCATGCAGTGGAGTGCCTCCCAATCCACGGAGGAGGAAGGCATGCGTCCGGCAAACGCGCCAAAGTAGATAAGCGCCGTTTCCTCAAGCGACTTGTCAGTCGTCGTGATCCCTTCTCCCACCGTCACGGTCTTTACGCCAGCCTCCGTCGTTCCGGCAGCGTCGATCATCTCAACGCCGTCGTCGATAAGCCGCGAGTCGTCCTCAATGGTGATTGCGGTCGAGCCGGCTGCCTTGCCCTTGAACGTAACGGTCATGGCGACGGTGCTGTCCGTGACGCGGTCGCCATACTTGAACGCGCCGACGTCAACGGACCCAGCGTCATTGTCAATGGTATATGCCGGCGACAAGGACGGGAACGCCGTTCCGATATCAAACCAGGTTGCCTCGACGACCGCGGGATCGAACGAAAGATGCACGCGAATCGTATCGATCGCCTCGCCGTTCGGGTTCACCCACACCTTTGCCGTAAAATCTTCTCCAGTTGCGACCGAGGAGGATGAAAGAGCTAGACCAAAGGTCGCCAGTCCGGACGCGTTAGCCGGAATGGATCCCAGAACCGGCGCAAGAAGGACGCAGACGGCAATCATTGCAAAAAAACGTCTCATAAAAACAGGCAATGGTTTGAAAATCACTGAGGTGAGTATAACAGAAAATTATCCACATTAAAACGCGCCGACGAATGTCGGCGCGTTTTGGTGGGCGGCAGAGGATTCGAACCTCTGACCTTCACAATGTCAATGTGACGCTCTAACCAACTGAGCTAGCCGCCCCTAAATCGTGGGCACAATGTACAAGACGACCGAACCCGTGTCAATCGTGCTTCTCTTCCGCCTCATCGAGGTTGATCCAGGGCCTCGTTTCTGTCGTGGAAATCCTAAGCAGAATCGACCCGATAGAAACCAGCACGATGAGACCGAGCAGGAACGCGCTAAAGATTCCGACAAATCCGCAGCCAAAAATCGCCGTGATCGCCTCGGCTTTGGTCTCCGAATCGACAAGGCAATGGCTTACCGCCTCGTCCGCCAGCCGAATGCCTCCCCACGCGGCTCCGGACGCGCATCCGAGCGCGAGAATCGTAAACAAGCAACTAAACCGAACTTTTCGGATCGTAACAAGCCTAAGCAGGGCCATCACGGAAAAAAAGACCCCGCCAAGCACCCAATAGACGAGAAACCAGATAAGCGCGATCAGCCACGCGAATAACCCAAGTTCAGATTCCATAATACGAGAAGGGTAGCACGTTTCATGGTATGATGATACTATTCCCGCCTGACCGGCAGGCATGTTAACCAATAAATCCGCAGGCCCGTAGCTCAGCTGGTTAGAGCGCCGAGCTTATACCTCGGTGGTCGATGGTTCGAATCCATCCGGGCCTACCACAACACGCTATGCCTTTTCTTCTTCTCGGAATCATTCTCGTTCTCCTTGGACTCTTCATGTTCCGCCTGGGAAAGAAAAAGCACAGCCACGAGTTCGAGCTCGGATCCATGGGCCTGTTCATTGGCGGCATCGTCCTCATTTTGCTCTATGGATTCTTCTACCGCGGCCTCACCTTATTCGGAGGCTAAGGCGCCTATGGAACGACTTGACATCTTCCTCACAAAAAAACTCGCGACGTCCCGGGCTCAAATTCAGAAGCTCATCAAATCCGGCGCCGTAACCATAGGCGGCAAGGCCGCGACGGCACACACCCTCGTTCGCGAGGGTGATGTTGTCGTGCATCCTCCCCTTTCGAAGCCGACGAAAAAAAAGGCACTTACGGTTGACATTCCCGTCATCTACGAGGACGACGACGTTCTCGTGATCGACAAGCCCGCGGGAATTATCGTGCACCCCATGAACGAGACGGACAAGCGCACGAGCGTCATCGGGTCGCTCGTCCAATCGCGTCCTGCGCTCAAGAAAGTCGGAGAAAGCAAGCTGAGGCCCGGCATCGTCCACCGTCTGGACAAGGCTGTTTCCGGCGTCATGGTCATCGCAAAAAACAATGCGACGTTCGAGGACCTGAAACGCCAGTTCGCCGAACGCAAAGTAGAAAAGGAATACGTCGCACTCGTGTACGGCCGCATGGCGAAAGACCTTGGCACCATCGATTTTAAAATCGCGCGGTCAAAAACGCTCGGCCGCATGGTGAGCCGTCCGGAAGGACAGGAAGGAAAGGAAGCGAGTACCGAATATGAGGTTGTCGATCGCTTCAAGACGGCGACGCTCGTGGACGTAAAAATTCACACGGGGCGCACGCACCAAATCCGCACGCACTTCAAGGCGATCGGCCATCCGGTCGTCGGCGACATGCTGTACCACACCAAAATCGTAAACATTCGCCCGATCAAAATGGACCGCCTTTTCCTACATGCGAAACGACTATCCATGACCCTACCCGACCAGTCGCGAAAAACATTCGAGGTACCTCTACCAGAGCCGCTCATGCAGATCCTCGCCAACCTACCGCGCGTATGATCATTAGCATCACCGGCATGCCAGGATCTGGAAAGTCCACCATAGCATCGATGCTCTCGGAACATTACAAAATTCCGTGGTTTTCGGTCGGTGCCATGCGCGGCAAAATGGCGCTTGATCGCGGGATGACCATCGACGAACTGAACGTGCTCGGCGAAACCGAATCGTTTACAGACACTGAAGTTGACGAGTACCAACGTAGACTTGGCCAGTCCGGCGAATCGTTCATTGCCGAGGGACGCACTTCATGGCACTTCATCCCGCACTCGATCAAAGTGTTTCTTGACGCTGATCCGGACGTTGCCGCAACGCGTATCTTTCATGTCCCGAAGAGCGAGCGGGAAGACGAAAGAATATACGCCTCCGCCGAAGACTTGAAACGAGCGCTCGCAAAACGCACGCAACAAGACCAGAACCGCTATCGAAAGTACTACGATATCGACTACTTAGACCGATCGAACTACGACTTAGTGATCGATACCACGATGCTAACCCGCCAAGAGGCGTTCGAAAGGGTACGTGATTTCGTCGACCAGCGACGGAATGCCGCCACTTGACCAAAAACCTACCTTCCGTTATCATTCCCACACTTTTAGCAGCCTGCGAACGAGTCCTGATCCCAAGGGATGGGCTCCTCTGGCACGGTGAAGTTATTGAAACGTATGTCCGACGAAGAAACGAAGGATACGCAGGCGGAAGCCCCGGTTGAAACCACGCCGGAAGCCGCACCGGAAGAAATCACCCAGGCCGTCGAGGCAAAGCAAGAAGAACTGCGCCCGGGCATGACGGTGCGCGTCCACGAACGCATCGAGGATGTGACGCCGAAGGGCGAAAAACGAGTCCGCGTGCAGATCTTCGAGGGTCTCATCCTCGGCATCCGCGGATCAGGCCCGTCGAAAACCATGACCATTCGCAAGGTGAGCGGAGGAATCGGAGTGGAAAAGATCTATCCCCTCGCCTCCCCGGTCATCGCGAAAGTTGAAATCGTCAAAACGGCCAAGGTTCGCCGAGCGAAACTTTCGTTCATTACGAGCAAGCGATCCGGATGGCGCCGTAAGCTCAAGGAAGTCTGGAAAAAATAACGACAACGTTCGGAACCGACGCGGACAGGACCTCGATGTCCTGTCTGTTGTTTTCGATTGAAACACCGGCTGAGGGACCACCATCGAGGTTGCCGGCGATTACGAAACGCTCCGGCTGACTCGCGAGCCATTGGGACAATTCAAAAAGCGACATGGTCCCCCGTTCCGTCACGATCAGGTAATCCGTCCCATCCGCATCTTCCGCCACGGCCGTTCTGCGGGCGAGCTGCCCGGAATCAGACTCAACCATCGCCATCCCATTTGCCACAAGGGTCGGAAACGAAAGGAGCGTCTCGCCGACGGGCTCCGTGATCGGGTCCCATGGAAGATATCTTGTTTCCAATCCGCCATTCATGATGGACAGCGCGAACGTGTATCCATACGGATCGGCCTGCTCCACAGGCGACGGCCACGGAACGACGCTTGTTCCCTTCCCGGTCTTCCAGTACCCGGCCGGCGTTCCGTCTTCCATAAAATATGAGCCGTTGAACACAACGTCGGCCCCAAGCTCCTCGCGCCACGCGCGAACGGACTTCGGACGCGATGGATCTCCGACAAGCGCGTATTCGCGCAAGGAGGATGGCAGCCGATAGACAAGCAATCCGATCTCACGATCGCCGATCCTAATGGTTCGTCGAGAGAGACCATCCGGAAGCCGGGGCCAAAAACACCAAGCAATCACGCTCGCCCCCGCGAAAACGAACATAAACGACAAACCGATGACAGGCATTCTCATAGGCTCCCATGATACCAAAACGCCCTCCCGTTTTCACGTGAGGGCGTTTTATTTTTCTCTTATGCCGACTGCAGGTCGCGCTCGGTGGAAACCGAGGCGCCGAGCGGGTTGGTGACGAGGTCCTGCTGGGTGATCGATACGATCCCCTTGTTCCAAGTCGACCCGAAGATCGAATAGGCGACCGTCTCAGTCATGAGCCAATGAAGCTTGCCGTCGTCGCCGACGACATACACCTTGGGATCATACGCGAGCTTCACCTTCGTTCCCGGGGCAAAGGTGGCCGTGCCACCGTCCTCGTATGCGCTAAGCGTCGAGGCGGAAACCGTGTCCACGTCGTTCCACGAGGAAAACCAGGTAAAGTAGGTCTTCTCGCTTGGAACGGCGAGCCTTTCCCCATCCACGATGAGATACACCGTGTTATCGCCCAAAACCTTCACCGCGCGGACGTCGCCAACGGACTTGGCCGACGGAAGGGACACGGTCCCCTCGTAAATCGAGCCGTCCATGCCCATCCAGTATACGTGCATGTCATCGGACAGGACCGGAGCGGAGCCGAAGCCAAGCTCATAGGAACGGTCGGTTGCCATGTCGAGATACTGCACGTTGCCGCCGGCGTCGAGGCCGACCACGACCTCATCGCCGTCCGAGTCCGTGACCGCGAACGGGAGAGAGGTCGTTTTGCCGGAATCGACGTCATACATCTTCCCTTCCAATCCGGACGCATAGAAAAGGCGCCCGTCCTCGAGCAGGAACTGGCCGTCCTTCGCGGTATCGATTTCCTCGGCAACGCCGTCGACGGAAAGATACAGGGTGTCGGACGGATCAACCCATGCCATGAGGCCGCCGTTCACCTGGTACGAATCGGCCGCGTCGCGATACCAGTTGAGGTACTCGCCGTCAAAGGCGGTCAGCGTCTCGCTGTCGATGTCGTAGGTGTAACGTACGTAGTTCATGAAGAACTCTACCGTGTTATCGTTCACGAAGTGGCCGGCAAAGATGTCGGCGTCCGGATCAATCCACGTTCCGGAGATGGCCTCGCGGGTCATGCCGAGGTTGTTGTAGTTATGCGTGTCGCCGAGCCAAAGCTGCTTATTGCCGGAATCGAATTCCATCTTGATGAGCGCAACTCCGTCCGTGGCATCGAGCAGCTGCTCGTTACGCAGCTCATAGTGCTTGCCGATAATGTCGGCATCGCCCTCGGCCGCGTCGTACAAATACACTCCGGCTTGGTTCACAGACGTCTTGCCTGTGTAGTCATGGGCAACGGTAAAATACGTGTCGTAGCCGTCGATAATCACGCTGATGTCCTCCACGCCTGAGAAAAACACGTCGTCCACGATTTGGCCGGCATTGCCGTCCGAATCAAGCTCAGTCACGGCGTAGTGATCGCCCTTCCAGTCAATCTGGGACACGAACACGAACCTGCCGTCATTGATGGAAAACCGCTGCGCGTCAAACGCCTCGGCGGGAACGTTCGTGAGAAGGCGCTTCATGCCGTCTTTGAGCATGTACACGTCGTACACGCCGCAGTCGTTCGGCTTGCACGAATCAACCGGCTCCGCGACCAAGGCGAAATCGCCAAGGCTGATGGGACCGACCGCGTCGGAAGCGAAGGCGATCCGCTCGACGCGGTAATCGCCATAATTCCAGGCCGCCGCGGAAATGGCAGCGTCCCAGTTTCCGTTGTCGGCGTTGACCGACAGGAACGGAGAAACCGCCATCGCCAGAGCGATGACGGAGAAAACAAGTTTCTTCGTCATAAAATGGATAATAATGATTGTTTATCCCCAGACCTGGAACCAGATCATGAGGGAGGATGATACCAAAAATCGGGGGTTTTGTCAATCCCAGACCATGGATAATTGGCTTTGTTAAGCCATCCGCTACAAAATCTTCTTCAAATACTGCCCCGTGAGGGACGTTTTCACCTTCACGATGTCCTTCGGGGTTCCCTCCGCGACCACGTAGCCGCCCTTCATGCCGCCCTCGGGGCCCATGTCGATGATCCAGTCCGCGGTCTTGATAACGTCGAGATTGTGCTCGATGATGAGCACCGAGTTCCCCTTTTCAACGAGCAGCTGGAGCACGCCGAGCAAACGCTTGATGTCCTCGAAGTGCAGACCCGTGGTCGGCTCGTCAAGAATGTACAGCGTCTTGCCGGTCGCGCGTCGACTCAATTCCGTCGCGAGCTTCACGCGCTGCGCCTCGCCGCCGGAGAGCGTCGTCGCGCTCTGTCCGAGACGAATGTAGCCAAGCCCCACCTCGTGCAAAATGTTCAGCTTGTCGAAGATCATCGGCTGGTCCGCGAAGAACCTACGTGCCTCCTCGACCGTCATATTCAGGATCTCCGAAATGTTCTTGTCCTTGTAATGGACGTCGAGTACCTCGACGACGTAACGCGTTCCATGGCACTCGGGACATTCCACGTACACGTCGGGCATGAACTGCATCTCAATGCGGCGCACCCCTTCCCCGGCGCACGGCTCGCAGCGGCCGCCACCCTTTACGTTAAAGGAAAACTTGCCCGCGTCAAAGTTGCGCATCTTGGCCTCGGGAACGTTCGTGAACAGATCGCGTACCGCGGTAAACACGCCAGTATACGTCGCCGGGTTTGACCTTGGCGTACGGCCGATCGGCGACTGGTCGATGGCGACCACCTTGTCGATGTGTTCGAGTCCCTTGATGGCCTTGTGCGCGCCCGGGTACAGCTTGGCGCGATAAAAGTGACGTGACAGCGCCTTGCCGATGATGTCGAGAATGAGGGTCGACTTGCCGGAACCGGAAACGCCGGTCACGCACACGAGCTTGCCAAGCGGGATGTCCACGTCCACGTTCTTCAGGTTGAATGCCGACGCGCCGACCACGGTCAGCTTCTTCCCATTCCCCTTGCGGTACGACTTCGGCATCGGGATTTCCTTTTTGCCCGAGAGATACGCTCCAGTCAAAGAATCCTTGTCCTTCACGATTTCCTTCGGCGTGCCTTCGGCGATGATCTCGCCGCCGTATTCGCCGGCACCCGGCCCTACGTCGAACACATAGTCCGCGGCCTCGATGACGGCCTGGTCATGCTCGACCACGATCACCGAGTTGCCCACGTCGCGCAGACGCTTCATCGTGTCGATGAGGCGGTCGTTGTCACGCGGATGCAGGCCGATGGACGGTTCGTCCAAAATATAAATCACGCCGGAGAGCGAGGACCCGAGCTGGGACGCGAGCCGCACGCGCTGCGCCTCGCCGCCGGAGAGCGTCATGGCCGCGCGGTCAAGCGTGAGATAGCCCACGCCGACGTCGAGTAGGTGCGACAAACGCGACACGACTTCCTTTGCCACGCGCTCCACGACCATGCCCGCCTCTGTCGACAGGTCTCCGAACGCCGTGCCTCCTCCCTTCGCCCCTTTCGCCATCTTTACCCCGCCCGCCTTTGCCACGTACGGCTTGAAGAACGCGTGCACGTCCTCGATGGGCATGTTCACGACGTCCGAAACGTTCTTGTCGCCAATCTTGATCGCGAGCACCTCCGGACGCAGGCGCTTCCCGTCGCACGCCGGACACAGCATGGTGCGCATATACCCCTCGAGCTCATGCCGCACATATTCGGAATCCGTTTCCTTGTACTTGGCCTCGAGCTGCGCGAGGACTCCCGGGAACGCCACCTCCTGCCCTTCGAACGAATACGTCGTGTCGCCCGTGCCATTGAAAACCAGCTCAAGCTTGTCCTTCGCGATCTTTTCGACCGGAACATGAATGGAAAACTTCTGCTTTTTGCCGACGGCCTCGAGCAGGCGCAAGTAACTGGTCTGGTTGCCGGCGATGCGCGTCCACGGGCGCACGGCGCCTTCCGCGAAGGTCAGGCGCTTGTTCGGAATCACGAGCTCGGGCTCAAGCACGAGCTTTACGCCAAGCCCCGTGCACCCCGGACAGGCGCCGAACGGCGAGTTAAAGGAAAACAAACGCGGCTCCGGCTTTGGCAGGTTAGAACCGCAGCGGGCGCAGCTGAACGACTGAGAAAATAACATCTCGTCGCCGTTGTCGTCGTTGATTGCGATCAGGAGGCCGTTTCCGTAATCAAGTGCCTTCTTCGCCAGGTCTTTCAAGCGCGACAAGCCGGCGGCATTCGCGACCAAATCCTCCGCGGTCTTAGCCACCACTACCTCGACCGTATGCTCCTTCTTCTTGTCCTTCTTCATGGTAATCGCCTCGTCCGCGTCCATGATCAGGCCGTCGAAACGCACCCGCGCAAACCCGCCGTTCTGCGCGGCGACCAACACGCTCTTGTGTTCGCCCTTCTGCTCCTGCACCACCGGCGCGAGCAACAGCACCGCGGACGCGCCCTTCGAAAATTCCGCGATGCGCGACACGATCTGCTCGAGCGTCTGTTCCTTCACGGGGTCCCCGCACTTGGGGCAGTGCGGCACGCCGGCGCGCGCGAATAACACGCGCAAATAATCATAGATCTCCGTCACCGTGCCGACGGTAGAACGAGGATTGTGCGACGACGACTTCTGGTCAATGGCAATGGTCGGCGAAAGCCCGAGAATCTCATCGACGTCAGGCTTGTCTTGAAGCTCTAAAAATTGTCGCGCGTAAGAGGAAAGAGACTCCATGTAACGCCGCTGCCCTTCGGCATAGATGGTATCAAAGGCAAGGGACGACTTTCCGGAGCCGGAAAGACCGGTCACGACGACAAGCTTGTTCTTCGGAATGTCGACGGAAATGTTTTTCAAATTGTGAACCCTCGCCCCGCGAACGGAGATGAACTCCTGTGGCATAAGAAAACATCGCAAGCGTGATCAAAGTGCTTGCGATGCTACCATCTCGTTCGCGAGGGGTCAAGGGCGAACGGAGAACGAGCTTATTTACTCACGCAGTCGCTCTTCACTTTTCCTTCGACGAACGTGCAGGTTTTTCCAGTCTTCTTCCCGATCTGGCACGGATCCTGGGAACAAATCTCCACAATGCTCGGCGTTCCGAGCGAGGAATAGTTCAGGTCGTCGAGCTCCTGCCCGTTCGTGACGATGGAATTGTAAGCCTTCATGCCGTCATAGGATTCGCAAGCCGTCACTTCGTTGCAATTGAGGGACATGTAGGCGCACGTTCCAGTGATCGCGTCGGCGGAAACGGCCGCTCCGTAAATGGCGGTAATCGCTCCACCTCCGACCAAGGCCGCGGCTGTCGCTGCCGTGACCCCGGTGGCCGTGGAAACCATCGACGGCGAATGCGTAAACCCGCACAGGTTCAGCCTGTCGTACGGCGGATTGGCCGCGCCCGTGTTCACGAACGAATCCGCCGGATCCAACGACGAGCACAGCCCTGCCGAGGGCGCGATGTTACAAGAGTTCCCTGGTGTTATCTGCCCACACTGTACGCAACGATAATCATTTCCAGCCGACACGCACAGGGCGTTTGCATGGTTATCGGACGGGGCTTCGCCGCAGGTCGGATCCGGCGCCGCACAAGCGTTATATACGCACGTTTTGCCTTCTGGGATCACGGACCCAGCAGGGTCTTTGGTCACAGCCGCGACCGTCCCACAAAGAAACTTTGCATATTTTCCCTTCACCGCGTTCGCGTCATCGACTGTATACCCCTTATCCTTGAGGCTCTTGCAATCCTCACCCCCCTCCAAAAGAAGCACCTGGCGAATCATCGGCAGCTTGGGAACCTGAAGCCTGATGAGCTCCGGGTTCACGGTATAGAGGATGACGTAGGCGAACAGGAGCAGCACAAGCCCGCTCACCGCCTTTACGATCATGTCCTTGGCCTTGCCAATTTCGCCGGTGGACGCGCCGACAACATAGCGAATGCCGCCGACCATCACGAACACAATGGCAGTGGTCACGGCGAAGCCAAGCAGGTACTTATATATCGCCCCTACGTACTCACCGTAGTTGGAAACCTGCGTCACTTCCCCTCCGCTCTGGCTTGGGATGGAAATCTGAAGCGTATATTTTTCCGTGTCGACCGGGTAGCAGTAATGCCATCCGCTCGGGCATTCCGCAGGCTGCTTGCTATCGAACTTCCCGCCGGCCGAATCGCACAGCTCCTTCTTCGAAAAACATTGCAACAACGAGCTCGGATACTGAGTCACGTCGAGCGCGTACAAATATCCGACGGATTTCTCCACCCCGTCGCAAGACGTTTGACAGGCGGCGGCATCGACCGGATTGCCATTCTGGGTCGCGCCCGCTCCCTCGATATTGCAAAAGCATGCCCCGGCAAGCACGGGCAACGCATGACCGAATACAAATACGAAGGAAAGCAGGACAAGAACGAGCGATCGCGCGAGCCGCATAAATGAGTCGTTAAGACGAAACGGTAAACCGTTCGATCAGTTTCATGAAGGTGTCCTCCGGAATGGCGCCGGGAATGCGAATGCCATTGAAGAAGAAAGTGGGCGTGCCGCGCACCCCTGCCTCCACGCCGTCGGCGTAATCCTCGTCGATCTCACGCAGGTTGCGATTGCTCGAAAGGCACCGCTTAAACTCGCCCGCGTTCAGGTTCAGCTCCGTCGCGTAGCGAATGAGCGCGTCGTCCGAATGGTCGGTTTGGTTGGCGTACAGCTTGTCGTGGTACTCCCAAAATCGACCTTGTTCTGCCGCGCACTCGGCAGCCTCGGAAGCGACGAGTGCCTCTGGGTGAAGCTCGAGGATAGGAAAGTCCCTATAGACGATTCGCACGCGGTCGCCGAACAACGCGGCCATCGAACGAACGACGAAACTCTCCTCGCGCGAGTACGGGCAACCGAAATCCGCGAACTCGACGATGGTCAACGCGGCGTTTTCCGAACCGAGGGAAGGATCGTCGGACGTCACTACGTCGAACTCCCCTTCCGAGATCGGCGCGCTCGCGATTGCCTCGCTTGCGGTGTACCGCTGCGTAAATACGAGGTCCGCCTCGGTAAGCTCTCCCGACTGGATGAGCGATGCATAGTGGTAAACGCGCCAGGCAAAGCCGGAGAGGAGGGTAAGCACAAGCACGGTCACCACGGCGGCGACGGCGTTTCGACGCGAATGAATCGCGTGGTCTTCAAGAGGAATGGCCATATTCACGAAAAAAGTATATCATAGGTAGGTGCATTGACGGAAAAGATAGTTTCTGCTAGTTTCTTGGCAACACGTATGAATCTCAACAACATCCTTTCCATTGTTCAGGTCGTCCTCGCCGCCTTGCTCGTCGCATCCATTTTGCTTCAGGCGCGCGGAACCGGTCTCGGTTCCTCATTCGGCGGGGAAGGCAACGTCTACCGCACCAAGCGGGGCGTTGAAAAGCGTCTATTCCAGGCGACGATCGTACTCGCCATTCTCTTTTTCGGCGTTTCGCTCGCCAATGCCCTGGTCTAAGTTGTGACCAATCCGCTCAAAACGTTGTTTTCGAAATTTGCCGGAAAGACAGGCCATCATACGAAGGACCTGACGCTCCGGCAGGTTTTGACTGTGACGAAAAACGAAGGGATGCCATCGTGGCAACAGTGGAAGCAACTCCCGCGTGTTCTCACGGCGGGCGAACACAAGGTTCTCCTGTTCGCTTCCCTCGCCATTTTTGCCTCCCTTGCTTCCCTCCTCTCCTGGTACGTCGTCGCCCACCAGGTCGACATTCCGGCGGTCGGCGGCGAATACACCGAGGCGTTGATCGGCGAGCCGCAATTCGTGAATCCGCTCTACGCGGCCGCCTCGGACGTGGACGCGGACCTGACGCGGCTTGTGTACTCCGGCCTTCTCAAGTGGGACCCGGAACGGGGGCTCGTGAACGATCTCGCGTCCGACGTCCAGGTATCGGAAGATGAAAAAACATACACGGTCGCGATCCGCGACGACGCGAAGTTCCACAATGGAGAAAACGTGCGCGCCGCGGATGTAATCTTCACCATTGAGGCGATTCAGAACCCGCAATACCGCTCCCCGCTCGCAGTCAGCTTCCAGGGCGTTGCCGTGTCGCAGGTAGACGAAAAGACGGTCGCGTTCACGCTCGAGCAGCCGTTCGCGCCCTTCCTTTCCACGCTCACGGTCGGCATCCTGCCATCGAGCGTTTGGGGAGCAATCACGCCGCGCAACGCGCCGCTGGCCTCGCGCAACCTGGAGCCGGTCGGAAGCGGCCCGTACCGCTTCGCGGAATTCGCCAAGGACAAATCGGGAAACATTCTCTCCTATACCCTCGAACGGAATGCGTCCTATTACGGGGAAGCCGCGCACATCGAACGAATCACTTTCAAGTTTTACGCCAGCGCGCAAGAGGCCGTCCATGCGCTTGAAAACAAAAATGCCGAAGGGGTGAGCTTCGTTCCCGCCGATCTCGAGGAAGAGGTCGAACGCGTCCGCTCGGTGGCGCTCCTCCACCCGAATATTCCGCGCGAGGTCGCCCTTTACTTCAACCAAACGACGTACGGACCACTTAAGGACAAGGCCGTGCGCACGGCCTTCGCGGAGGCCATCGACAAGCAGGCCGTCGTGAAGGAGGCGCTCGGCGGAAACGGACGTGCCATTGACGCGCCGATCCTCCCGGAAATGCTCGGCGAACATGCGGAGGTGGCAAAAATCGCCTATGACGTCGCGGCCGCGAACGAGACGCTCGAATCCGCCGGATACAAACTTACGGAAGGCGAAACGATCCGATCGCTCAAAAAGGCGCCGACGGACGAAACGCCAAACGAGCTCATGGTCACCATCACCACGGTGCAGAGCCCCGAGTTCGTTCGCGCGGCAGAACTGATCGTAACCCAGTTGGCCGCCGTCGGCATCAAGGCGGAGGTGCGACCAGTCGAGAGCTCGAGCTTCTTCGACTCCGTGATCCAACCGAAGGATTATCAGGTCCTTTTGACCGGTACCCTGCTCGGGATCGACCCGGACCCGTACCCGTTCTGGCACTCTTCACAAACGAAGGCGGGCGGGCTAAACTTGGCCCTCTACGCGAACCGCAACGCGGATACGCTGCTTGAAACGGCCAGAATCACGACCGACCAGGAAGAACGGGCCAAAACATACCGAGATTTCCAAGACCTGATCGCGGCGGACGTCCCGGCGGTGTTCCTCTATCAGTCGACCTACGCGTATGCGATCAGCAACAAAATCAAGAACGTTGACATCACGCGCGTCGTCTCGCCGTCGAATCGGTTCGCGAAGATAACCGAGTGGTACATAAAGACGAAGAAGGCCCTCAGATAGCATCAGACAAGTCTCGAGCGAGACCTCGTCATCTGGATGAGATTTCGTTGAACGGCGAGGACCGCAAACGAGCCGTACCTGGATGGTACGGTGAGTGCGGACCAGAGTCGTGAAACGAAAGGTCGCCAGATGACGAGGCCGAGCCCACGCGGATGTGGCGGAACTGGTATACGCGCAGGTCTCAGAAGCCTGTGCCAGCAATGGCTTGAGGGTTCGAGTCCCTCCATCCGCACCAGGTGATTTTTTCAAGGACACGACCTGTCGCGTCCTGAATAAAAATTGCGTGGAAGCTCCACAATTTAATATAGGACTCCACAACTCCTTTTTATGGTTGAACAAACCAAACCAAATTCCGGCGGCGCCTCGCGCTCGACCGGTCCGCGCCCGCAAGGACGCGCAGGCGCGCCACGCGGCGCTGCGCCCGCCGCTCGGCAAGGCTTCGACAAATTCCGCGGAAAGGTCTTTCGACGTCCTTCGACGGGCTCGGGATCTCCGACCACGACAAAATCCGTGACGGTTCCGCCGGCTCCGGCGGGTGACAAGCTGCGCGTCATCGTGCTCGGCGGATGCGAGGAAGTCGGCCGCAACTGCACGCTGCTCGAGTACAAGAACGACATCGTCATCATCGACATGGGACTTGAGTTCCCGAACGAGGAAATGCCTGGGGTGGACTACATCATCCCGAACATGTCGTACCTGAAGGGCAAGGAAAAGAACGTGCGCGGCATCATTATCACGCACGGCCACTACGACCACATCGGCGCGATCCCGCACACGGTTCCCTACATTGGGAACCCGCCGATCTTCGCGTTGCCGGTTTCGGCCGCCATCATCAAGCGCCGCCAAACGGACTTCCAGACGCGGCCGCTGAACGTGAAGGTCACCAAGGTCGACGACACGCTCCAGCTCGGCCAATTCAAGGTTTCCTTCTTTCACATCAACCACAACATTCCGGATTCGGCCGGCATCGTGGTAGAGACTCCGGTCGGCACGGTGTGCCACACGGGCGACTGGAAGTTCGACTTCCACCCGACCGGCACGCAGCATGCCGACTTCCAGCGCATTGCCGAGCTCGGCAAAAAGGGCGTGCTCTGTCTCATGGGCGACTCCACCAACTCCATGAACCCCGGCCACCAGGTTTCGGAAAAGGTGATCGGCGAGGAGCTGGAGCGCATCATCGAGAAGGCTCCGGGCCGCATCATCTTCGGAACGTTCGCCTCCCTGCTCTCCCGCGTGAAGCAGATCATCGAGATCTCGGAGCGTCTCGGAAAAAAGGTGGTGCTCGACGGCTTTTCCATGAAGACCAACGTCGAGATCGCCAAGGAGCTCGGCTTCATCAAGGTGTCGACGTCCACGCTCATCACCATGGAGCAAATTGACACGGTGCCGCAAAACAAGATCGTGGTCGTGTGTACCGGCGCGCAGGGCGAAAAAAACGCCGCGCTCAACCGCATCGCGTCCGACGAACACCGCGCCATCCGCATCGACCCGACCGACACGGTCGTGTTCTCCTCCTCGGTGATCCCGGGCAACGAGAACGCGGTGCAGCGCCTGAAGGACATCTTCTACCGCAAGCGCGCCAAGGTGATCCACAAGGACATCATGGACGTGCACGCCGGCGGGCACGCCTTCAAGGAGGACATCAAGCTGATGCTCGCGCTGTTCAAGCCGAGATACTACGTCCCGATAGAGGGCAACCACTTCATGCTCCGCGAGAACGCCTCGGTCGCGTACTCGATGGGCTGGAAGGAAGAAAACGTGTTCGTGACGGACAACGGGCAGATCATGGAATTCTGGAAGGATGGCGGACGCCTCACCAAGGAAAAGATTCCGGCGGAGCACGTGTTCGTCGACGGGCTCGGCGTGGGCGACGTCAGCCACGTGGTGCTGCGCGACCGCAAGGCCCTGTCCGAGGACGGCATGGTGGTGGTCGTGGTCCAATATGACGGCAAGTCCGGAAAAATGATCGGCACGCCGAACATCATCAGCCGAGGATTTATCTTCATGAAGGACCAGAAGGAACTCGCGGACGCGACGACCGGCGTCGTGAAGAAAATGATCGAGGGCCGAAAGTCCGACAGCGCGGACCCGGGCGAACTCCGCGACAAAATTCGCGATGAGGTTGGCAACTTCCTCTTCGCGAAGACCGAGCGCCGCCCGATGGTAGTGCCGGTGATCATCGAGGTGTAATCGAACGAAAAAAAAGCCTACGGAAGACGGTCGAGCTCTTCCTCGAAGACCAGCCAAAGCACTGCCTGTTCCTTTCCCGTTCGCGTCCGATCGTGACCACGATGCAGATCACGCATGTCTGACACGATCTCCGGATTCGGCTTTGTTGTCATCAACCAAAAAGGCAGCCACGTGAAGCTGCAACGCAAGGACGGCAGACGAACGATCACGACGATCGTTCCTACGCTCAGCGAGCTGGGGCCTGGAACGCTGCATGGCGCGCTGAAACTTGCGGAAGTCGACAACGACGCGTTTTGAAGCCATCTATAATCTCACAATCCCCCGGCCGCAATCGCGGCCGGGGGATTCGGTTATACACAGTCCATTTGCCCCCCTCCCCGATATCCGTGCTACTATTTCCGCAGAGTCGCGAGGATCGTAATGCACTGACGCCATTGCCAACCCGATGTACTCCGCTCACATTCCGCCCGAAACGGCGCGGCGTTGAGCTGGCCATATCATTATGAACGAGACACCGGACAGCGGACCTCCGGAAAAGCGTGCAAAAGGAACCAAATACGTTTATAATTCATCGCTAGGAAATTAGCGGCATAAACAACCACGCTTATATGAGGAACCGAGAAACAGGAACGGACATGGGGGGGTCACGGAATGTGACGGTCGATGCGATCGGTGAACTGCTTCAGGAGCTTGACGCAGAAAAGACCGCAATGTTGACCCCAGAACGTCTCTCTATTGAAATCGACAGGTTGCTTAAGGACTACGAAAATAAACTTCGCCGGTTCGCGACGCTAATGAAGGACCCGAACAAATACTCAAATGACGGGAAATGGGTAGAAGGTGCTGGCGGTCAACCAACGCAAGAGCCAAGCAGCATAAGGGTGGCCGAAAAGAATCTAAATGAAGCCGCAACGAACCTCTGGTCAGTGCTCAGTAGTGCGAGCAGAGAAGAAGATAAAATTAGGGTGAACGGTTCGGATAGTTACATCAAGATACCGGATACCAATCTTGCCATTTTCGAACACCGCGATGAGTGGTCTTTTGAGAAAAGGTATGAGATCAAACGCAAGGCAGAGTAACGTAATCTCCGTCAGTATGTAGTCCCATCCTAGCTAACGTCATGGTGGGGATAAGGACCCGTGGACAAACCCCCCGGTCGTGAATACGACCGGGGGGTTTTGGACAAAAGGGTCCCATCGATATAAATTGTTCGGGTATGAAGGAATCGGAGCGACAATCCTGCACGTATTGCGGCCATCCGCCAGGCGGGCACATGAACGGCTGCCCCACGCAAAACGAGATGGTCGGCGAGATGCGTGACCTCGTGTGGGCCGAGACGGGGCGGGCGCTGACGGACGGTGATTTTTCGACGACTGGCGCCGAGCCGTCGGTTCCCGCGGAACTGCTGCGGCCGGTAATCGCGCGCGGCGATGGGATGGACGGGACAGCGATCACGATCCGGGAAATACCGACGATGGGAAAGGCGGCGTTCGTGGAACGGCCGGTGACGGTCGACGGCGTGGCGTACCGGTTCGTGCAGTGGAAGGGCGTGGGCGCGAACTTCGCGAACGACCGCATGGCCGGGGCCGTGTCGTACCCGCTCGGCCAGCGCGGGATGGCACCGCTGTTTCGAATGGACGCGTTCGGCAAGCGGATCCTCCGCTTCAAGGGCGGCGCGTTCTACGAGGATCTGCTGCACGAGGCGAGGAAGTCCGAGGAGTTCGCGAGCTACAGGCTGCGGATGCCGAGGATCCTCGCCACGATCAAGTTCACGCGTTCCTTCTGCGAACGCAACGGTCTTCCCCTTCCCGACAACGACGATCCGAATGACGCGGGAGGACAGACGCTCGGAGCATTCGTTGAATCGCGCCGAGACGAAATCGACGCGGAGGAGTATGACGCGATACAG
>Ga0156547_127_pt1 | contig 28729 bp, 20 predicted proteins | sample RifOxyB2_FD_111942 | JGI IMG/M metagenome (GOLD analysis project Ga0156547, IMG submission 111942) | Candidatus Uhrbacteria bacterium RIFOXYB2_FULL_57_15
CCTCGGCTCCCGCGTCGATCACCGCGAGATCGAACGCGTCGCGATCCTTCACGGTTGACCCGTCAGCGATGGTAACGATTCCCTTTTTTTCGAACATCCACATGACGGATCCGGAAGACCCGATAAGTCCTCCCGCCTTGGACGCCGCAAGCTTTACTTCCGAAACCGTACGATTGCGGTTGTCCGTAAGACACACCACGAGCGCGGCCACGCCGCCGGGAGCGAACCCCTCGTAAACGACTTCCTCGATTGTGCCTCCCTCCCAGGTTCCAGACCCGCGCGCAATGGCCCGGTCGATATTCTCCTTCGGCACCGACGCGGCCTTTGCCGCATCCACGGCCATGCGTAACTTAAAATTAAACGCCGCGTCTCCTCCCTCGCGAGCCGCAACTGTAATATTCTTCACTAATTTCGAAAATGCCCCGGCCCGTCGAGCATCCGATTTCCCCTTCTTCAGTTGAATGTTGTGCCAATGAGAATGTCCTGACATATCGCGGATATCCTACCAAAAAATGGCTGAATTGACTATACTTTACAAGAATCGCGTGACAGGCCTTTTCTTTGGACTCCACACGTTCGACATTGATAACGCTCGTGTCGCAAAATATTCAATCTTCTCAAGGCCAATTGAAAAAATATCCTTACATTGGTAGGATTGTGAAGAATTCAGATAATAATCATATGTCACGTCCAGAACAAGGAAGCTCAGGAACTATCTGCAGCGTCCACAACGTACCAACTTATACATGCCCTCGTGAATGCAGCGCTGCTTCGAATGGATCAAGTGAGCGCGTTGAGGACGACACCCGGGCAATGGAACACCTCATACAAAGCGTGAATGAAATAGGAAATGGATACAATCGACTCCAACAATTAATTTCTGAGTCTGATCCGCCTGGCGCGGATGTCGCTTCTGTCCCGCTGAATCAACCTGACCCAACTGGCAAAGTCAATGTGAGCCTGACGGTTTCATACGCACGCGGTTCCGAACCGCATGCGGTTTCTATTTCAGGAAGTCAGAATTCTGACGATGGTATCGTGGTCAAGCTTTATGTGAACACGAGTGGCGTTACAATCCTCAAGGAGGTCAGGGCGCCAGGACGTCGTATCGACTATGTTCTCAAGGTACAGGACGATGGCATCCACCTTGCAAACCCCGCCATTACAGCTTGGAGCAATCAGCGTCTCCGGCTGGAACAAAAGGTTCTTCAAAGTGATCGGGTCAAGAGCCATTTGAAAAAAAATTCTGCCTTGGCAGAGAAGATTGAAGACAACTATCAATTTTCGCCACGGGAACTTAAGGAAATTTGGGACGATGCGCATTCCGATAAAACTCTTTTGGATCGCGTAATGGGGGCGCCTAAATTTCCAACGGAATTGGATCCGGGAGCATATCCGCCCGAAACCATTCTGGAGACACGCCTTGTTCAACCTGTTATCGACGCAATCAACGCGGTGATTCAGCTCGAGATCAAAAAAGCAGAGACATCTCGCAAGTAGTTTCAAATGATCAAAAATACCGCGACACGGGTCGCGGCAGGCTAGAGGTCGGGCCAAACTTTGCGAAGCACCGCCCGAGTGGCAGGCCCCATTGGGAGCCGCGCCGCTTCCGCGCGATCGAACCACCCGCCGCCGACGATTTCGGACCCGTCGGGAACGAACGCGAGCTCGACCACCGTGCGAACGAGCACGTTGGTAACGCGAGTTCCAACCTCGCGTCCGTCCGGCGTCAGGTAGCCGGTATAGTGCACCGTGACGTCGCCGGGTGCGGGCTCGGTGAGCCCTTCGAGATCAAGACCCCCTTCCTCACCGGGCTCGCGAACGATGGTCGCGAGGAAGTCGCGGTCATCGGGGTCGATCTTCCCGCCCAGATGGCAGTAGAGCCCCCCGTAGGAGACGTCAGGGCTGCGAAGTGCCAGCAGCAGGCGGTCCGTGGTCGTGCAGTGCAGGCACACGGTTGCCGCGTCCCGAAGGTCGTCGCGCACCGAGGGCGGGTCGAGAATCAGGAGACCCTCGGCTTCGCGCCGTTCCACGGTCTTGAACCCGCGCTTGCGGTAGAAGTCCACGACCTTGCACCGGTCATGCGCGGCGATCCGCGTGCCACGACGGTTGACGAGCTCGACGAGCTGTTCGCCGAGTCCCAGTCCACGCACGTCCTGGATCAAGAAGAAGGAGCGCAGGCCGTCCATGAGTGCGGTCACGCCCACGATCTCGGTTTCGAGCCAGACGGGCTGGAGCGCGACCTTTTCGATGAGGTCCGGGCGCCCGATGTCCACGAGATGCGCGTGATAGGCGGCACGCGCGCTTTCCCACTGGATAGCGACGGCCGTGACGTCGCGGACATAGAGGATGTGCCCGTGGTCGCGAAGCTCCAGCATCTGCCGGGTTGCCGGGCCGTTCCAATCGGTTCCCGTCTCCTGTTGCCAGTGCGCCACGGCCTCCTCGATGTTGCGTGCCTGCTGAAGCGTCCCGCACGGGTACGCCAGGCGTGTGCGCGGAACGGAGCCGAGCACCCATCCGCCATGGAAGTGGATGGCGACCGGGTGGCGCAACGACCCCATGGTGGAGAGATGCACCGAGCTGTCGATGCTCGGCTTGCCGTCGACCGGGCCGTAGAAGCACACCTCGCGCGTGGCACGATCGAGCCGGGCGACGAGCAGGTCTTCCGCGCGCATCGCGCTCTTGTCCACGCCGCGCGGAGAAACGAGCATCACGCCGTCGCCTGCGCGAACCGCGATATTTCCTTCCGGGCCGGTCAGCAGCCCGGCATCCTGCGCGAAATGGATCGCCTGGTGCGCCAGCGCGACCGCCGCGTGGTGGGGAGTGCCGTCCGATTCCACGCGCACGCTGCGGTGCCACGTGGTATGCGCGTAGCGCACCAGGATCTTGGCGAGCTGGTCCGTGACGTCGCCGCGCCACCCGTCGAGGCGCAGCGTGCCGCCGTCGGGCGTGATCCACCACACGGGATGCTTGCCGCCGCCGATCTCCTCCTTGAAGTTCCCGACGGTGCCGTTCAGGTGGGCGCGCGCGTTCTGCCTCCGTGCCGCGTCGAACAGGTCGTACAGCGAGGCGTTTGCGCGCGTGAGGAACTTGAATCCCACGATCACGCACTCGCGCCCCATTTTTCCCCGCCAGGTGTCGAGCACCTTGGGAAGCGCGGGAATCGTGAGGGTCAGCGCGTCAGTCGCGGAACTCATCTTGCCTTTCGGCACGTCCCCGTCGAGGTAGCCATAGTCGTTCACCGCGACCATGGAGAGCGCCCACGCGGGCTTGCCGTGCTCGACCAGAATCGTATCGATGAGCGCCACGTACTCGGAGAACGTCTTGAAGACGTACGCCACCGCGTCCTTCGGCAGGTTGTCGCGATGCTTGTAGTACGCCAGGCGGCTCAGACCGAGCACGCACCGAACGCCGAGCTTCGCAAACGACCAGGCGAACGCGACCGCGATGTCGCCCTCCGCGTCGTTGGTCATGGACCGAACGCCGTCGATCGGCGCGGACGTCCCGCCTCCGAACAGCAACGCGTATCCTTTTTGAATCATCGGATCCTCCGTTCCCATCGGCAACTTGCTTGTACCGACAGGCAAGTACCCTACCAAATTAGCCTATTTTGTCAATCGGTCAGATTACAACTCGACGAAAGGTTTAGATATTTCTTATTTGTTGAACGGTCCGTTCAACAATTGTTCGATGAGTGCACGGAACGTTTTGAAATAGACGGCACCCCAGATCGGGGTTTTTTTATAGGAGTAGATTTTGCTGTTTGCGATATCAACAATGACCGGCATTTCAAATGCCGCAATATGCTTGTTCGGGCAGTTTTGTACGAGCTGTTTTGCCGCATCATCCGCGTGCTGAGTGACAAGAACCGCGAACGCAACGATGGCGGACTGCATGGCACGTGGCAGGCCCACGTGGTTTTTGATCGCGTGTTCGATCGATTGACGCGAGTATTCCGCCGCGAGTTCGGCCGTTACGTTTTCCACCCCGGCAATGTAGACGTGCATACTGAGTTGGGTAGCGAACCACGAAAACTTAAACTGCTTTTTCTTTGCCACGATCACATTTAATTGCCCGACCGTGTCCGAGCTGATCTCAAACCCGTTTTCCGCGAGTGTACGCCTGACTAACCCTAGATAGGTTTGTTGGTCCATATACGTACATTTTCTCTCATCTTAACGCATTCTGTCCAATCAATCCTCGAACATGGGGGCGCGGTATACCCAATTCTTCCTATTCCAAGTTTCTATGATTTGCGCATAAAGGCACCCGCTACAACCAATTTGCACTTGATTGCAAAAATCCTGTCAAATCTCACGATTTTGTCAATCGACTAAATTGACATTCGGCACAACAACTGATAAAAGTAGCGGACGGAGGAATCATGAGCAAGCCTATTTGGCCGCTCCTTGGCCAAACCCCGCTTTTTCCGGACGCACCCGGCCAGTTCGCCGCCTTGCGGACCCACGAGACGCACACTGGCGTCGACTTGTACTGCGACGTCGCCCAATCTGTCGTCGCCATGGAGGACGGCGTTGTCGCGAACGTCGAGCCCTTCACTGGCGCCCACGTGGTCGACGCACCCTCTCCCTGGTGGAACAACACCTGGGCCGTGCTCGTGGAAGGGCCGTCGGGAGTGATTGCCTACGGGGAAATCCAACCCTGCGTGGCCATCGGCCAATGCGTGGTCGCGGGCGAGCGCGTCGGAACTATCCTTCCCGTGCTGCGCACGTTCAAGGGCCGTCCCATGGTCATGCTCCACCTGGAGCTACTCAGGTCGGGGACGCTCGCCACAACCACTTGGTGGAACGACACGACACGCCCCGACCACCTGCTCGATCCGACGCCGCTCCTTCGCCGCGCCTCGGGCGAGCTGTTTCCGCGCACGTTCGACCTCGGCCACTACGATGGCCGCCGATTCCGCGACGCACTCGCGCCAACGAACATCAGGTATCGTTTCGGCGACAAACTCCAACGCTAGCGTCCTTACAACGGGCGCGTTTTTCTTTTTCGGCGCGTGCGGTACACTGCCGGACATATGGCAGAAACGCGAGCGCGAAAAACCTATCGTGACAACGACCTTATCGGGACGGAGATCGAGGACGTAACGTTCGACGTCTGCCAGTTCGTCGCGACCGACCTCACGAACGCGCGGCTTTCCGGAGTCACGTTCGAGGGGTGCAAGCTCGTCGGCGTCGACTTTCGCAAGTGCCGCGCGTTCCCTGGCGTTGACATGCGATTTTTCAACTGCGTCATGGAAGGATGCAATTTCTCCGACCTGACGCTGAAGAACCAGAAGTTCGTGTCCTGCGACCTGCGCCGCTGCACGTTCGTCCGTACGAACCTCGCGGGCGCGGACTTCTCGCACACGGATCTCACCGAAACCATGTTCCATGCATGCGACCTTACCCGCGCGGACTTTTCCCGTGCCAAGAATTACGCCATTGACCCGAATGGCAATACGCTTTGCAAAACCAAGTTCTCCATCCCCGATGCCATTTCCCTCCTGCGCGGGTTTGACATCGAGCTGATGTCTTAACCCAAAACGACGTACCAATACTACCAATACCGGACATTGGTACTTGGTACTTTTTTAAAAAACCGCTTCCTCAGGACGAGGAGCGGGATTTGCTGGCGACCGGCTTGCGCGTGCCGTAGGCTAGCAGCAGAGCGGCCGAGAGGATGAGGGTCGCGCCTACAAGCGTGACCGGATGCGGAACGTGTCGTTGCAGGATCGTCTGGACAATCCACACGACCACGAGGTCGAACGGGAACCACATGCGGGCCTCGGTTCCGATCCGCTTGAACGCGAGCATGCCAAGCGCGACCATGCCGGCCCCGCTCACGATCCCCATCCCAACGGCGGGAGGGGCGGAAGCGAGGGTCCATGGTGCGTCCGCAAGCGTCCAACCGAACGTCAGCATGCCGGCGAACATCCCGACGCAGGCGATGACCGGCGGAGGAACGCTCCTGGTCGCTCGCGTGCCCGCGATGGTGAACGCGGCGTTCATGAGGCCGGCAAGCGCCGCAGCGGCGATACCAGGCCAGGTGTCCCCGTTGCCGCCCGGACCAACCACGCACGCGACACCGAGGAGCAGCATGGCCGTGGCCAGGATGTCGTAACGCTCCGGAGTGCCTCGCATGCGCTGGTACGTCGTGACCCACGCGGGTGCCAGGTACACGAGCGACACGGCAGTGCCCATGGAACAACGTGACACCGAAAACACGTATGCGGCCATGCCCACGGTCATCGAGGCCATGACCACCATGGACCCGCGCCAGTCCCGGCGCACCAGCAGCAGGTCCCGGCGCAGCCAAATCGCGAGCGCGAAGAACCCGATGGCGAACCGCGCGCCGATCACCTGCCACGGCGACCAGCCGGCTTCGTACAACATTCGCGCGAACACGGGCGTCCCGCTTGAGGCCAACGCCGCGAACAGGGCAAACAACCGACCAAAGAACATCTCGTCCTCCTCCGATTCGAGAGGAGGCACGGTACCACAAAACAAAGACGGGGTCAACGAACCCCGTCTTTGCGTTTTCTATTCCCTGTCCGTCACTGGCATGGCGATTGGTTCGAGGTCGACCTTGTGTTCGACGCCGAAGCCGGTGCCGGCCGGGATGAGCCGGCCAATGATGACGTTTTCCTTGAGACCGATCAGGTTGTCCACCTTGCCGGTACACGCGGCGTTAATGAGCACGCGCGCGGTTTCCTGGAAAGACGCGGCGGAAAGCCACGAGTCGGTCGAAAGGGAAATCTTGGTGATTCCGAGGAACAGTTCCTCGGCAACCGCCTTGTTCGCCACTTCCTCGTCCTCGTTCGCTTCCATCCACGTGGCCTTTTCAACGATTTCGCCGGGAAGCAGGTCTGTGTCGCCCGGGTCGCTCACCCGGACGCGCGAAAACATCTGCTTGATGATGATCTCAATATGCTTGTTGTTGACCTTTTGGCCCTGCGAGGCGTAGATGAACTGAATTTCCTTCGACAGGTATCGCTGCACGGCCTCCTTGCCCTTGTGCTTATAGAGAAGCTGGAGATCCATGTTGCCGTCCGTGAGCGCGTCGCCGGCGGTCACTTCATCGCCGTCCTTCACATAAAGGGTATAGCCCGGCGGGATGATGTATTCGCGCAGCTTCGGCGTTTCGTACACCACGGTTACCACGCCGACCTTCTTGAGAGCCACGATGCCGTCGTACTCGCTCACGACCTCGGTGCCGTTCTTCTTGGTCGCAATAACCTGTCCGATTTTCACCTTGCCGCCATCTTTTACCTTGAGGTCGGGATCCTTGCCCACGACGTAGCTCTGCTCGTCCGTGGAATCATGCTCAATCCTCACGGTCTTCTGGCCCGGACGCGTATCCATAATCTGTTTGCCGGTGACCGCCTGCACGATTTCACGCGGCGCCGTCTCAACCGTGATCTTGCCGGACACCTCGGCCATGATGGCCTTCTGCTTCGGCGGGCGGGCCTCGAACAATTCCTCCACGCGCGGGAGACCCTGCGTGATATCCTTGCCGGCCACACCACCGGTGTGGAAAGTACGCATGGTGAGCTGAGTGCCAGGCTCGCCGATCGATTGCGCGGCCATGATGCCGACGGACGTACCCGTTTTCACGAGCTTATTGTACGCGAGGTCGTATCCATAACACTTCTGACAGACACCGCGGAACAAACGGCAGGTCATCACGGAACGCACGTGCGCTTCCTCAAGATCCTCGCCTACTTCCTCGAGGTCACGGATGTGCTGCTCGGTAATGAGCTCTCCGGCCGGAACAATGATCTTGCGACCGCCCGGTTTTTTCACGTCGGAGAGAACAATGCGGCCGAGGATGCGCACAAGGAGCGGTTCGCCGATTTCATCGGACTCCGCCTTGGTGAGCACTACGCCCACGTCGTCGCCACAGTCTTCCTCGCGCACCACCACGTCTTGCGAAACGTCCACGAGACGGCGGGTGAGATACCCGGCGTTCGCGGTACGCAGTGCCGTGTCAGTCAAACCCTTGCGGGTTCCGTGAGAGGAGATGAAGAATTCCAGCACGTCATAGCCATCCTTAAAGGAGGATTTGACCGGAAGCTCGATGATGTCGCCGGACGGGTTGGCCACAAGCCCCTTCATACCGATCATCTGGGTCATCTGGCCCCACGAACCGCGGGCGCCGGACTCGATCATGGTGTAGGCCGGGTTGTCCTTTGGGAGCGACTTCTTGGCGAATTCCGCGATGCGGTCCTTGATCTCGTTCCAAACCTTGATAATGGCCTCGTGTCGCTCCGACGCGGTCAGAAGGCCCTGTGAGAAGTAGCTATCGACCTCGAGAACACGCTGGTTTCCCTCCTGGATGAGAGCCTCCTTTTCCGGAATCTCCGGCAGGTTGGACATTCCCCACGAGTATCCGGTCGCGGTCGAGTACTTGAAACCGGCGACCTTCAATCGGTCGAGCAGGCCCGCGGTAAACTCAGAGCCGTGCTTTTCGAGCGTGAACTTTACGATGTTCGACAACTCCTTCTTTCCCATCGTCTGGTTCATGAACGGCACCTCTTCCGGGAACAGCTGGTTGGCAATGAGACGACCAGGCGTGGTTTCCACGATGACCCCGTTATCGAGCCGCACGCGAACCCATTCGCGCATTCCCACGCCCCCGGTCTGCTGGGCATACAGCGCGTCCGTTTCGGTCGCGAATAGCTTCATGTTCTTCGTATCCGGCTCAGTCGACGTGAGCGTGATCGAAAAGATGCCCCAGGCAATGTCCTTTCCGGGAGTCGCCACCGGTCCGCCATGGGCCGGCTTCAACAGGTTCTTGGTCGCGAGCATGAGCTCGGCGGCCTCGCGCTTGGCTTCTTCGGTCAGCGGCACGTGCACGGCCATCTGGTCACCGTCGAAGTCGGCATTATATGCCTCACATACGAGCGGGTGAATCTGAATCGCCTTGCCTTCGATGAGCACCGGGCGGAACGCCTGAATGCCAAGGCGGTGAAGGGTTGGGGCGCGGTTCAGCAGGACGAACGCATCCTTGGTGATTTCCTCAAGTATGTCCCACACCTCCGCGCGGTCCGTTTCGATGAATCGGTTGGCGGAACGAATGTTGTGGACGAACTCCCGATCAATGAGCTTCGCGATAATAAACGGGCGGAACAGCTCGAGCGCCATTTTTTTCGGGATGCCGCACTGGTCGAGCCTCAGATTCGGACCGACCACAATCACGGAACGCCCGGAGTAGTCGATGCGCTTTCCAAGCAAGTTCTGACGGAAGCGTCCCTGCTTGCCCTTCAGCTGGTCGGCGAGCGACTTCAACTGGCGCTTCTTCCCCGTGGCCGCAATGACCGTCTTCGAGGAACGCGCGCTGTTGTCGATGAGCGCGTCCACCGCTTCTTGAAGCATGCGCTTCTCGTTGCGCGAAATGACCTCAGGGGCGTTAAGCTCCTTGAGGCGCTTCAGGCGGTTGTTGCGGTTGATGACGCGACGGTACAGGTCGTTGAGGTCGGAGGTCGCAAAGCGGCCGCCATCGAGCGCCACCATCGGGCGCAGGTCCGGCGGGATAACCGGGATCGCGCCGAGCATCATCCACCAGGGCTCCAGCTTGTTGATGTGGAGCGACTTCAACAGCTTCAGGCGACGCATCAGGCGATCGCGCTTGGCCGTCGGTGCATCCACCATGCTCTCCTCGATTTGCGCCATGGTCGCCTCGAGGTTGGTGCGGCGGAGCATTTCCTGCACGGCCTCCGCGCCAATGCCGGCCTCAAAGATGTGGCCGTATTTGAGCGACCAGTCATGAAACGTTTCCTCGGAAATGATCTTGAGCGGCTTAAGCTCCTTCAGCTCCTTGTCGACCATCGTAAAGTCCTCCTCAAGCTCCTCGACCTTGTGGTCGCGGATTTCCTCAAGGTGCTTCAACTCGGCCTTGATTTTCTTTTCGTCGCCCTCGAACTTGGCGTTCAGTCGCTCAACGTCGCGCTTGAATTCGCCCTCGATCATTTTCTGCTTGCTCTTGTATTCCTGCTTCACCTGTTCTTGCGTCAGAACCTTGGCTTCCTCGTTGACGTCCGTGACGATGAACGACGCGAAGTAGATGACCTTTTCGAGCGACTGGACCGAAAGATCGAGCACCGTGCCGATCTTTGACGGGACGCCGCGCAAAAACCAGATGTGAGAAACCGGCGCGGCAAGCTCAATGTGCCCCATGCGCTCGCGGCGCACGATCGAATGCGTGACTTCCACGCCGCACTTGTCGCACACGATCCCCTTGAAACGGATCTTCTTATACTTGCCGCAGTAACACTCCCAGTCCTTGGACGGCCCGAAGATTTCCTCCGCGAAAAGACCGCCCTTTTCCGGCTTCTGGGTGCGGTAATTGATGGTTTCCGGTTTTTCGATCTCCCCATGGCTCCAGGAGCGAATCGTATCCGGCGACGCGATGCGCAGGCGAATCGCGTCGAAGTCGGTGATCTTCAATGTGTCTTGTTTTTGAAACATATCGTTATTTCACCTTCTTCTCACCGGAAAGTTCAACTTTCTTTCCGCCCTTTAGGAGTTCGACGTCGAGACAGAGACCCTTCAGCTCACGGATAAGCACGTTGAAGGATTCAGGGATGTTCACCTTGCGAATGACATCGCCCTTAATGATAGACTCATACGCCTTGGCGCGGCCCGTGGTGTCGTCAGACTTGATGGTGAGAATTTCCTGGAGCATGTGCGCGGCGCCGTATGCCTCGAGCGCCCACACTTCCATTTCTCCGAAGCGCTGGCCGCCGAACTGCGCGCGGCCGCCGAGCGGCTGCTGCGTGATGAGCGAATACGGGCCGATGGAGCGCTGATGGATCTTGTCCTCGACCATGTGCGAGAGTTTGAGCACGTACATGTAGCCGACCGTGATCTGATGGCCGAACTGGTCGCCGGTGCGCCCGTCGCATAGCGTGGACTGCGCGCTCTTCGAGAATCCTGCGCGCTCGAGCTCGCCGTGGATCTGGGTTTCCTTCACGCCGTTAAGCACCGGGGTCGCAACGCGATAGCCAAGCGCGTTCGCGGCGAGGCCAAGGTGAACCTCGAGGATCTGCCCAAGGTTCATGCGGGACACGACGCCAAGCGGGGTAAGGATTACGTCGACCGGGGTTCCGTCCGGAAGGAACGGCATATCCTCGATCGGAACGATCTTCGAGATAACGCCCTTGTTGCCGTGGCGGCCGGCGACCTTGTCGCCCACCTGGATCTTGCGCATGTCTGCCACCGACACCTGGATCTGCTTGATAACGCCCGGGTTCAGTTTGTCGCCGGCCTCGCGGGAAAACACCTTGATGTCCACCACCTTTCCGTGCTCGCCGTGCTCGAGGTACAGCGAAGAATCGCGCACGTCGCGCGCCTTCTCGCCGAAAATGGCGCGCAAAAGCTTTTCTTCCGCGGACAGTTCCGTTTCGCCCTTCGGCGTGATCTTTCCAACCAGGATGTCGCCGGACTTCACTTCCGCGCCGATGCGGATCACGCCTTCCGAGTCGAGATTCTTCAGCTTGTCCTCGGACACGTTCGGGATGTCGGAGGTGACGACCTCCGGGCCAAGCTTGGTATCGCGCACGTCGATAAGGTAATTCTCAATGTGAACGCTCGTGTACCGGTCGTCATGAACCAACCGCTCGCTCATGATGACGGCGTCCTCGAAGTTGTAGCCGTCCCAGCTCATGAACGCGACCAGCACGTTCTGGCCGAGCGCGAGCTCGCCCTTGTCGACGGCGGAAGAGTCCGCGACGACGTCGCCGCGCTTCACCTTGTCACCCGGCATGACCACCGGCCGCTGGTTGATGGACGTGGAGTTGTTGGAACGCAGGAACTTCTTGAGCTCGTAGGCGTACACGTTGTTCTGCTTGTCCGTAATCTGAATTTGGCCGCCGTCCACCTTTGAGATGACGCCGTCCTGTTCCGCCACGATGACGTGGCCGGAGTCCTTGGCCGCGCGGTACTCGATGCCCGTGCCGACGATCGGCGCGTCCGGCTTGATGGTCGGGACGGCCTGGCGTTGCATGTTGGTACCCATGAGCGCGCGCGTGGCATCGTCATGCTCGAGGAACGGGATGAGCGCCGTGCCGACCGAGACGATCTGGCGGCTCGACACGTCCATGTAATCCACCTCGCTCTGGTTCACGACCTTCGGCTCGCCGAACTTACGGCCGCCGACCATTTCCTCGGCGATGTAGCCGTTCTCATCCACCGGGACCGTTGCCGGAATCGTCACGGAACGCTCTTCCTTGAAGGCGTTGATGTACTCGATTTCGTCCGTGACCTTCGCGATCGTCCTTCCGCCCTTCTGTTCCTTCAGAACCTTTCGGTACGGCGTTTCAATGAACCCGTAGTCGTTGATAATGGCATAGGAGGCAAGGTGGGCGACGAGTCCGATGTTCGGTCCTTCCGGGGTGGCAATCGGGCAGATGCGGCCGTAGTGGGTCGGGTGCACGTCGCGAACCTCGAATCCGGCGCGCTCGCGGCTCAAACCACCAGGGCCCATGGCCGAGAGACGTCGCTTGTGCTCAAGCTCGGAGAGCGGGTTGGTTTGGTCCATGAACTGAGAGAGCTGCGACGACATGAAGAACTCTCGCACCGCGCCGATGACCGGACGGGCGTTGATAAGTCGGCCCGGGCTGAGCGTTTCCATGTCCATAGTGGACATGCGATCCTTGATGATGCGCTCCATGCGGGCAAGACCAACGCGGAAGCGACCCTGGATGAGCTCGCCGACCGCGCGGACGCGGCGGTTGCCAAGGTGGTCGACGTCATCCGGCTCTTCCTGCGTAATGTTCAGGCGAATGACCTCCTTCACGATATGAACAAGGTCTTCCTTCGAAATGATGCGGTTGTTCTCCGGCGCCACCGCGGCGTCCGTGGTGTCGAGACTGAAACGCAGGTTGAACTTATAGCGACCAACCTTGCCGAGATCGTAGCGGTCGAAGTTGAAGAACATGGAGTGGATGAGTCCGCGCGCGTTGTCCGGGGTCGCCAAATCGCCCGGGCGGATGCGGCGATACACCTCCGTAAGGCCCTCTTCCTCGTTCTTTGCCGCGTCCTTGGCAATGGTCGACTCGATGTAATGGTTGGTCGGGTGCGTGTCCACGTCCTTGAAAATCTCGATGATCTCCTCGTCCGTGGTGATGCCAAACGCGCGCATGAGCGAGGTCACCGCGACCTTGCGCTTGCGGTCGATCTTCACCCAAATGACGTTCTTCGGATCCGTCTCGAACTCAAGCCATGCCCCGCGGTTCGGGATGATCTTCGCGCCGTAATAGCGGCGGCCGCGATACACGTCGGCCGTAAAAAAGGCGCCGGCCGAACGAACGAGCTGCGCGACGATCACGCGCTCGATGCCATTGATGATGAACGTGCCGCGCGGCGTCATGATCGGGAGGTCGCCAAGATAAATCTCCTGTTCCTTCACCGTGCCCGCGCGCTTGTTGGAAAGCTTGGTGCGCACGCGAAGCGGGGCCTCGTACGTGACATTTTTCTCACGCGAGGTCTTTTCGTCGAACTTCGGCTCGTCAAGAAAATAATCCTCGAACGTCAGCTCGATGTCGCGCCCGATAAAGTCCTTGATCGGGGAGATCTCATGGAAGAGCTCCTTCAATCCATCCTCGAAAAACCACCGGTACGAGCGCAGCTGCACCTCGATGAGGTCAGGCAGCTCCATCGCGTCCGGCACGGAACCCGGGAAAAATTTTCGGGCGGGCTCCGTCTTATATTGACGTCGGTAAGTGGGCATAGACTCGTTAGGAAACAAAAACGTCACCGATCGCCTCGGTGCGTTCCATTAATAGTTTGCGCTGCGGTGCGACATGGAGGGTGGTTAATTCCTTCTTCTGTCGGCACCCCTGGACAATTCAGCAGCAAACGGGGTGAGTTGCGCGCGAATCTTAGCAATCCTTAGGGTTTTCGTCAAGTGGAGAACCCGTGGATTGTCAAGGAGGTAAAATTCTTGGCTATAATTAGCCAAAAAGAAAATATTTTTGCCTGTCAAACTTGATAAATAAACAAGATATCCACATCCTCTGTCCCCTGTGTCCCATTTGTCCCCTCCGTCCCCTGCGTCTTACAAATACCCTCCCGCAAGCTGCAAGGCACGGCCACGATTACGAAGAGTCAAAACGCTGTGTTTGAGCGAGAGGAGAGAGATTTTTCCCGACGCCCGTGGGCACCAGGGAACGCTCGCGACATCGTCCTGACAAGATCGTGCCATCCCTCGCAGCTTGCGAAAGGGTAATTACTCTACGTTCAAGATTACACTCTCCCCTTTCTTCCGTCCAGAATCGCTTCTGAGCGAGAGAAAAAGTGCCAGGTAGGGATCCTGGCAGAGAGGATCTAATTCGTCAGCGGTCCAAGCAGGCCGACGAGCTCGATCGCGCGCGCGGGACGCGCACGCGATCCCTGAGCGTGACTGTGAATCTCGTAGAGAAAATCGTATGCCGGATGGCGCTCGGTGACCTCACGGTCGTGGATGTACTTCAGTGCACGTGCATCCACGTCCTCGGGGATGACCGCGACCCGAAGGACCTGACGAACCTCGTTCTCGAACTCCGCCCCATTCATCGGCGAGATCAGAGGGAGGATGGCGTGTGTCGCAACCATGTCCTCCAGCCATCTGATCGTGGGCGCGGCCACGACCTTCGTCGTAATGGACACTTTGATCCCGTCACGCAGAAAAATGGACAGGATCGGGTGGAGGAGTTCCTGGGATTCCCGAAGGAAATCCTGAACCGGCTGCGGAAGCCTGGAGTGATCCCCTCCCATCAGGTGCATGTACTGGCAGATGCCAGGCAGAATTTGGCCACCTGGTATTCCAAGATCCCGAACAAGAAACTGGACGATCAGGGATGATTGTCCGTTCATCGGGTACCAGCACTTCAGAAGAACTCCGGCTAAGGCCAGGGCCAGCCGTGCCTCCTCAGGCATTACCATTGAACTCATGTTCTTCACCTTCCGGGCGCGAGGGGCTGGATGCCTTTCGCGCGCGGGAGAAAAGCGGGGTTCGAGTCGCAGGGCGACGGGAACCCAGAGGGTGGGTCAGGATCGGTTGAACTGTTCTATCATGGATGCTGCATCACCAGCTGATGCGCAGATGCAGAACCTCCGAAAGAACGCCCCCATCTGTCCCTCCACGACAGTTCCATCCGGAGGGACGGTTATCTCCGGATCATCTGGTCTATTGATGGGGTAGAGAACGAGCGAACCGTTCATCCTATGACTCAAAGTAAACCCACACTGCTCGTCCCGAAACTCCTGCCTCCAGCCCGTGAGTTTGATCGCGAGCGGGCTGAGAGCGCAGTAGGCCACAAGATACCTGTTGTTCGTAGACATGCTTCACCTTCCGGGCGCGAGGGGCTGGATGCCTTTCGCGCGCGGGAGAAAAGCGGGGTTCGAGTCGCAGGGCGACGGGAACCCCGAGGTTGTGGTCACGCGTGGAGCGTGACCGGGGTGTTCTCGGTGGCCGGGGATTCGGCACTGGGATCGCGAGCTGCCGCGCGCGTTCCCATCCAGGCACGGTATGCCATGGTGCGGTTGGGGTTCAGCTCGTCGAGCGCGGCGCTCACGTCGAGCGCCGTGTCCCAGAGCCTCCCGAGTCGCACGAGGCCGACCGTGGCGATGGTCTGGCTCATCCAGTCCTGCACCGCCGAATCTTCTTCCATTGTGGCGTCCAGCGCGGCAAGCAGTATCGACGAGAACCCGTCGAACCCGATCCGACGCGGAGCCGCGCCGCTCGTGTTGTCCACCACGCCGGCGTCCTCGGTGGGGACGTTGCGGCGCTGCCAGGCCGGCGGCTCCGGAGAGCGGAACCACACGGTCGGCACGGTCAGCTGGAGCTGCTTCTTGTGGATCACTCCACTCGAATCGCAGTGCATGACCGTGACCGGCGTTCCATTGTCGTCGATCTGGGTCACTGCGCGGGCCCACTTCCAACGAGCACTTGCCAGGTCGAGAGCCACAGCGAGACTCCGGCGAACGAGCGCGGGCGACTCCTCGGCTCCAACGAACGTCTTGCCTTCCCCGACGATGACGCCGGTGATGCCGCCGTCGTAAAACACCGGCTCGCCCTTGTGGACGAGCAGCACGCCGTCGGCCGCGGGGCGGGTTCCTGCGACGCGGTAAATGCCACGAGCGCAGGCCTCGGCCAGCCATTTTGCATCGGCCTCGGCCTCGCGCGCAGCCTCGAAGGCCTTGCGCTCGGCTTCGTCCTTGAACGTGGTCTTCACGCCCTTGAGGGCGATGGACAACTCCGTGACCGGAGCTGGCCGCGCGCTTCGGTCCTGACCCGTGCGCGCGGGGGCACGGTCTTCGCGACGTTCCCGGCGCGGGGCCGGGGGCGCGGTGTGGGCGCGGGGGCGCTCGCTCACCACTGCCGCCGTCGGCATTGAAGCGCGGGCCGGGACTGCGGGCGGGGGGGCCTTGGCGCGGGCCGGGACGGCGGGTGCCGGGGCCTTGGGCTGGTTGCCGCGGGCCTGGGCGCGAGGCGCCTCGACCTTGGGAGCCCGGACGCGAGACGCGTCCGGAGCCGGTGCCTTGGGCCGCTCGCCCACCACTGGCGCCGTCGGCACTGCACCGCGCGGCGGGGGAACGCGCGCGGGCCTCGGCGCGGGAGCCTGGGCCGGAACGCTCGGTGCCTTCGGCGCCGGGGCCTTGGCGCGGGCCGGGACGGCGAGCGCGGGGGCCTTGGGAGCCTGAACGCGTGGCACGGCAGCCTGGCGCGGGGCCCTGCCACGCGGCCGCGCGATGAACGCGACGGTCGGCGGCGGCTGGAACTCGGGGATCTCCCCGCGCGCCAGCCCGTGCTCGCGCACGAGAAAGCTCGCGTAGTCCTCGACGCCGCCGCCGTAGTGCGACCGGTAGCACATGTAGCATACCGGCGCATCCATGCCGTCCACGTGGACAAGCAGCGGGACGACCTGTCCCGAGCCGCCCTCCACGTAGCTGACGCCGAGCCCGATCTTGTTGGATCGGCACCCGGGGTGGGAGCAGCCCGTCCAGACGTCGTCGGCCAAACCGTCTGGATACTGGCCCTTCAGCCAGTTGATGAAATCGGAAAGGTCGAACCTCATGGTTCCTCCTGATAATCGGGGTGAAATTTCAGACTCTAGCGCTCGGAGTACTTCTCCGACGAACACCGTTGTGCGACCGTGACAACGACACTCGTCGAAAAACCTCTGAACAACATTCCCTTCCCAGCCCCCGACATCGTCGGAACCTAAGAACGGGTGCCTTGGCCTTTTCCTTCGCGCCCTTGCGGCGGCGAAGGAGCTCCGCCGACACCATGATCGCCAGTCCGCCGACGAGCATGTCGTCGACGAGCGGGATCAGGTCGAACATCGCGGTCGCGACGTCGACCACGGCGAGGGCGGCGATGGCCGACCACAATTGCCAGGTCTTCCACCTCCTCAACCAGGCATCGATCGCATCGAGCCCGGCGTGTTTCAAGAGGGCGAGCGGATTCATCCGCACCTCCGTTGGACGTTGTTTCTCCAACGACTCTCTCCTCTCTGAGAGTGCCGTTAAAGGTCGCAATGTAGCAGAAAAATGCGGGTTTGTCAATTGACGAACCATATATTTGGCCAAGCTTTGCGACATTTTCGATTCCTAACCAAAAACGTGGTAGAATAATGTCGATTTCAGAGGTTTTGATTCTTGAATATTGGATCTTGGATCTTTCGTCTGCTATGGCACGCAAACATAAGGGGAAACGCAGAAACGAAGCGCGCGAGGAAAGGCCGCACATGGAACTAGACCCGGAAACCCGGCGTGGCATCTCAGCCGTTTTGCTACTTGCGGTTGCGGCGCTCTTGTTTCTGTCGTTCTTCAATATCGCCGGGACGCTCGGCACGTTTGTCGATCATTATGCGTCGCTGCTGTTCGGTTGGGACCGATTTCTGGTGCCGATCATGTGCATCATTATTGGCGCGACCGCGATGTATCCTGACCGAGGCCGGCTTTCGACATGGAACCACCTTGGGCTTCTTTTTTTCTTTCTGTCCTTTAACGCGCTCCTGAACCTCCTGCTCGTAAACCGCCCGAACCCGTACACGACCGATATCACGCTTGCAGGCGGATACATCGGCCAGTTCCTCGGAACTATCCTGCCAAGCGTCATCGGATTTTGGGGAGCCATCGTGGTTGTGTGCGCGCTGCTCGTCGTGGCCGTGATGCTCGCGTTCAACACGTCGCTTCGAAACCTCATGGGCGTACACCAGCACCTGACCGGATGGTTCGGTGAACGCATCCACCGAGGCATGGTTCAAAAGACAGTCGAATTCGAGTCAGTGGCACAGGAAAATGAGGATGACGACATCGAGGAAATCGAGAAACCGGAGGATGAGGAAGACGAGGAAGACGAGCCGGAACCAACTGCCATCTTCCGGTCAAAGCCGCTCATCGAGGCGGAACGCGCGCAACCAGAACGCGCGCTGACCATCAAAAAAATTCGCAAGGTCACAATCCCGCTTGACCTGCTCGAATACCGCGTGAACAACGCGAATTCTGGCGACACGGAACGCAGCATCGAAATCATTTACAAGACGTTCGAGCAGTTCGGTATCCCAGTAGAAATGGGAGAGACGGCGACCGGGCCAACGGTCACGCAATTTACCCTTCGCCCAGCCCAGGGCGTAAAGCTCGCGCGCATCGTCGGGCTGCAAAATGATCTCGCACTTGCGCTTGCCGCGCACCCGATTCGCATTGAGGCGCCGATTCCTGGCAAGTCGCTGGTCGGCATCGAGGTGCCGAACCAAACCATTGCCACAGTTTCGCTTCGCGATCTCATGGAGTCGAAGCCGTTCAAGGCGCGGTCAAACAACACGGCAATCCCGCTTGGCAAGGACGTTTCCGGCATCACATGGACGGCAGCGCTCGAAAAAATGCCGCACCTGCTTGTTGCTGGCGCGACTGGTTCCGGAAAATCTGTATGCTTGAATACCATCATCATCTCGCTGCTCTATGAGAATGGTCCGGACGAGCTGAAGTTCATCATGGTCGATCCGAAGCGCGTCGAAATGAAGCAGTTCGAGGGCATTCCACACCTGCTCATTCCGCCAATCACCAAGGCAGATGATACGGTAAATGCCCTGAAGTGGACCGTACGCGAGATGGAACGACGTCTCGACGTCCTTTCGAAGTTCGGCGCCAGGGACATCACGGGATACAACGAGCGAGCAGAAGAAAAAATGCCGAAGATCGTCGTGATCATCGACGAGCTCGCCGACCTGATGTCCGCTTCCGGCCGTGAGGTGGAAAGTACCATTGTCCGCATTGCGCAAATGGCGCGCGCGGTCGGAATTCACCTGGTGCTTGCGACACAACGGCCATCGGTGGACGTCATCACGGGCCTGATCAAGGCGAACTTCCCGGCGCGCATCGCGTTCGCGGTCGCGTCACAGATGGATTCTCGCACCATTCTCGATTGCGCGGGCGCGGAAAAGCTGCTTGGCCGCGGCGACATGCTCTACACGAGCGCGGAGCTTTCAAAGCCGAAGCGTCTCCAAGGCGCCTACCTCTCGGACGCGGAAATAGAACGGGTCGTGAGCTTCCTTAAAAAGGAAGGGGCACCCGATTACAACTACGCCATCACGGAAACGCTTCGATCCGGAACCGTTCTCGATGACGGCGGAGATGACGATCCGTTGCTCGAGGAGGCGATACAGGCCATTATCCAGGCCGGCCGCGCATCCACATCCCTGTTGCAGCGCCGTCTCAAGATAGGATACGGGCGGGCCGCGCGCATCATGGACCTGCTCGAGGAGAAAGGCGTGATCGGACCGGGAGAGGGCGCGAAGCCGCGCGAGGTGCTTGTCAACGAGTGGCCGCCGGGCGGCGATTTCGAGGAATCCGTCCCAACCGTGCAAAATGACCTTGACGAAGCCATGGAAGTGAACGAAGCTATAGAAGAAAATGAAAGAAAAGGGGAGAAGGGCTTCCCGGAACAGCCTTCATTGCCAGAGCAACCCGAATAACGCACATCATGCCATTTGTCATCCGCAAACTGAACGACGCCCAAACCCTTGGGGGAGAATTACGTGAGCTCCGGCGCGCGACCGGGTTGACGCTCTCCGAAATGGAGGCGCGCACGAAAATCCGGAAAGCGTTCATCGAGGCGTTTGAAAGCGATCGCGTCTGTGACCTTCCGGAATCCTTGTACGCGCGTAATTATCTGCGCATTTACTTGCGCGGGCTCGGCGTCGCAAATCCGACCTATTTCATCCAGCGATGGGAGGAGGCTCGTGGAACGTGCGACTTCGTGGACGCGTCACGCCTTCCGCGCCAGCGCGTCCGTCCCGTCGCGCTGCTCGTCACGAGCAGACTCATGAAGGTGGCAGGAGTGGTCGCGGTTCTCCTTGCCGTGTCGCTCTACGTCGGAAACGAAGTGCGATCTATTACGTCCGCGCCGCCGCTCGTTGTCATGGGACCCGAGGACGGTCTCGCCACCACGACCGCGACAATCACCGTGCGAGGCGAAACCAAGCCGGGGACCGCCATAAAGGTAAACGGCGAATCCGTCCTTCTTAACTCCGACGGAACGTTCGAAACCGCAATCTCGCTGGAACGCGGACTCAATGTCATCAAGGTTGAGGGCGCAAAACGATATTCCCGCGTTTCCACCGAATACCGGCGCGTGGTCCTCGAGGCCGAGAAGAACACGGCGTTGCTTCCATCCGGATTCAATTATCTTCCATAAAAAATACGGGGCGGCGATGGCCGACCCGTATTTTGTTTTCGCGCTATTCCGCGTCCGGTGGTGTCGCGGGAGCGGCAACGAGCGATTCGCCTGCTTCCACCTTTTTCTCGATCTCTTTTCGAATCTGCTTCATGGTTTTTGGGTGCTCCTTGAGATACGCCTTCGCGTTCTCACGTCCGAGCCCAAGCTTTTCCTCGCCGAACGAATAGGAATTACCGCTCTTTCCGACCACGCCGGCCGGTACGCCCACATCGAGGAGGTCGCCGGCAATGGAGATACCCTCGTTGTACATGATGTCGAACTCGCAGGTGCGAAATGGCGGCGCAACCTTGTTCTTTACGATCTTCACCTTCGTGCGGTTGCCAATGATCTTTTCGGCCTGTTTGATCTGCGCGCTTCGACGGATCTCGATGCGTATCGAGGCATAGAACTTCAGCGCGTTGCCGCCAGTGGTGGTTTCCGGATTCCCGAACATCACGCCAATCTTCATGCGAATCTGATTGATGAAAATGACCGTGCAATGCGACTTGTTGATGATGGCCGCGAGCTTGCGGAGCGCCTGCGACATGAGCCGCGCCTGCAAGCCCATATGCGAATCGCCCATGTCGCCCTCGATTTCCGCCTTCGGGGTGAGCGCGGCAACCGAGTCGATGACGATCACGTCCACCGCGTTCGATCGCACAAGCGTCTCGACGATTTCAAGCGCCTGTTCCCCGTTGTCCGGCTGCGAAATGAAGAGCTCGTTGATGTTCACGCCGATCTTTTGCGCATATTCCGGATCGAGCGCGTGCTCGGCGTCGACGTACGCGGCCAGGCCTCCCGCCTTCTGAATCTCCGCCACGATGTGCTGCGCGAGCGTCGACTTTCCGGACGACTCCGGACCGTACACCTCGATGATGCGCCCGCGCGGAACGCCCATCACGCCGAGTGCAAGATCAAGCGAGAGACAACCCGTCGTGATCGCGTCGACCTGCATGGTCTTTGCCTCGCCAAGACGCATGATTGAGCCCTCGCCGAACTTTTGCTTAATCTGCGAAATGGCCTCGAGCGCGGCCTTCGTGCGAACGTCACCTGCGTTTACTTCCTCCAAAACCTGTTTTGCCATAAATGTTCGGGCTCGCGCCCCTAAGTTTCAACGGGATCAGCTCTCACAGGGTAACAGAACCCTCTTGTATCGACAATCTATCAAATTTTGGCTAATCTTTCAAGCGTTTTGTCTGCGAAAGAAAACAAGGCTCCAGTGAAACATCAAGATAACGACCTTGTTCAGCCAACAATTAATTGTCAGAAATTTAAAACAAATCATCCGTCGCGCGAACTTATCCACCGTGCTATACTTTTTCTAATATGAGCAACGAAATTCAAAAAAACGCAGGCGAGGATACGCCTGTCGCTTCCGCCTTGCGCTCAGTAGAAAAGGCGCGCGCGAATCTTGATGGGGAGCAGCGGGCCGCCGCGCGGAGAGAAATGGGCGGCTGGCTCCAAAGGATGAAAGAAAGTGCACGGCTCCGTGGCCCAGTCAGGGCACTTGCCGCGTTGTTCCTTGGAGTTCCGTTGTCCGCGGCCGCGTCGGAAACGAACCATCCGCCGGAACAGGCGCAAACCGTGGAAGTTTCCGCGATGATTGACGTGGAATCTCCGAATCCGCTTCCGGAAGCATTCGAAGAACTGCCATCAACGAACAACGTTGACGTTCGAACGAACCAGCTCATCGCGGACCTTGTCGCCGAACGGCCAATTGTTCATTCCGTCATCGAGCAGGAAGCGATGCTGGAGCCGCGCTATCCGGAAACGGACCAATTTTACCTCTTTGAACTGGTCCAGGTCGCAAAGGCAATTGAAGGAGGGCAGGCCGCGCCAGAATACTACGCACGCGTCGGACGTCCGGAATGGACCCCGTACCAGCGGTCACTTTTTTCGGAGGCGCCAGTGCAGGAACGGTTTACGGAACTGCACCCGGAATATCGAGGTCTTTCCGGGGAACAATTTCTCGACGCGTATCCGGACATGATGAAACTCGCGACGACGGAATTCCGTTTTTCGAATCAGGCGCGCTTCCTTTCCGACGATGCAATCGACATTTTTGTTTCCACGGTCGGAACCATGGAGCCGACAAAGTCGGTCGAACGCTACGAATTGCTACTCACGGAAATGGGGCGCGACATCGGACTCGCGCAAATCGTAAAATTGACGGACGCGCTCTCAGAAATTCTTTCTCCGGATCATCCGGTCCTTGCCAGAGCCGCGGAACTTGGAGTGGAAGATGCAAAATCCCTCGTCGGACGAAGCAAGGACAACGTCGTTCACATGGACCAGGCGCGCGGACAGCTCCGCGTTCTCAGGCCGATTGAGGGCGAGTATCTGCTCATCGACACCTTCCCTGCCATCGGCGGCCCGCTTAATTCGCCCGAAATGGGCGTGTCCGGAACGTCCGCGGTCAGCGAATTCGTACACGTTCCGAACACGGTCCTCAGGGTGAGCTACATTGACCGCGCAAAGACGTCCTGGTCCTGGCACAACTCATGGGTCCCGCAAGGTGCGCCAATTCGCGAGGCCGGCGACCAGCTGCAATACCAACATCCGACCACGAAACAATGGTATTACCTCACCGGTTCGAACGCGGGCTTCTTCCCGGACAAAACCGGGCATACGCTCAAACCGTTCGACAAAACAGTCGAGCCAATGGACCTTGGGCTGATCCGCGCGGCATCAAAACGCACCCCGAACGGAACGAAATCCGTCCCGAACACATGGACAAAAGACGAAATCTTGAACAGAAATCACGGCGTGCTTCCGACCGAATGGAGATGGAACGACTTTGGCTCCATGTCCGCGCGACTTAATACCGCGTCCGGGGAGCGGACAAATATCAACATCCACTCACGGCCGAATGAGGATCCAGACGGTTTTCTTGGCAGCCGAACGCATGGGTGTCTGGCAACCTTTGGAGATTACATGAAGGCGCTCACGGACGAGTACGGCATGGGCAGCGGAACGACCGTGTTTGTCACGACCGAGTACGGATTCGACCTCAACGCATTGAAGGACAGAAAATAAAAAAGGCGCGGACCTGTCATTGGTCTGCGCTTTCGTTTTCCCCGAGCGTGGGGAGAATGAGAACCGGCGTGCCAGGGTCGCCGAGCTGGTAGAGGACGTCCATGTCGCGGTTCTGAACCGCGACGCATCCCCAGGTCCAGTCGTTCATCCATCCATTAGGGTTCCCGTGAATGAACAGGTCACCGCCGAGCGCGGTCGACTGGTTCGGAAGACGGCCGGCGTTGATCGCGGCCGCAAGCTCGTTGCCTGTCGCATGATCGATCACGCCGTGCTCGATGCCGTACATGACGTCATCGAAGTTCGGGTAATTGATCGCAAGCGAGCGGTAGAACTGCGAGTCCGGGTTGCGATGGGAGACCGCGTACCAGCCCTCGGGCGTACGCATGTCACCCTTCTTCGCCTTCGGCCCGTCGTCTGCGGCCGGTCCGAGCTGGACCGTGAAGCAGGCGCCGGGAAGCAGCGTGTCGTTCTCATAGACGCCGACGAAGCGTTCGTCCTTCACGACCAGGAACACCCGGCCGGAAGAGCGCGCGTCATCGGCGTACTCATCTGGCAGCCGTTCTGGGCACTGGGCCCAGGAAGAGGCGGCGAGCATCAGCAGGCCAATCATTGGACCCTCCGTGTTTGGGTGGCTGAAGGGAGCAAATATATACGGTTTCTTGGTCTTTGTCAACTCCAGCCTTGCATGCTAAGCTCATCTCGCCCTCGCTCTACCACGGAGGACAAGTGAGAGCTCCACGAGGATCATCCTTCCGAAACGCCGAAGCGCGTCGTCGCAGCGGCGCAAAGCAGTCCCGAACCGCGCGGAGGATTCGGTACGAACGTCGCGCGCTTCTGCGCGGACGACGTGACGAACCGACCGAAAAGCGGTTCGGCATCCTTCTCAAGGAGGCTGTTGCCAAGCAGCTTGCCCGCCTGGGCGTTCCGCACACCCTTTACGATTTCAAGGGAGACTACGCCCGCGCCGAACGCGTGGAGCTCGCGATCCTCAACCGGGATGGAAGCACGACGATCATGGAAATCGACTGGACCCTGCGTCGGGGCGTCCGCGGAAAGATCACGGACTTCGTCCGCGCGGCGACCATGCGCGATGATTGGTCGGTCCCTCGCGTCTACCTCGAGATCGAGGATCGCGTCGGGTTCGCGCTCAAGCCCATGGCCGAGCGCGTGGCGCATGCCATCCGCGAGATCACGAGCGGGCTCGACCGCTTCCTGAAGCGCATCGAGCAGGGCAACGTCATCGGACTCGCGCTGGTGCTCGACCACGAGCGCAAGGCGGAACTCATCCCCATGCGACTCATGCGCATGATCGGCTCGCGTGCCCGCGACTGGCTCGAGGGACTCCTCATCGCGAGGGAGGCCGAGGAAGAGCTGCGGGCGCGGAAGTCTCCCGCCACGACACGGCCGCTCCCCCACCAGACGGCCACTGCCCCGACGCGGCACGCGCCGCACTTCTGGCGAGCGTTCATCCGCGAGGTCGCGTTCCACACCGGATTCACACCCAATCCGACGCCAGTCTACGCCCAAGCGCAACGGAACCACCCCCTGCGCATGCCGTACCGCCGGTAGCGCAACTCAAAAGCCGACCCGTCCGGGGCCGGCTCTTTTCATAGAGTGGAAACTGGCGAAACGGCTTGGTCGAAATCAATCACGTAAACTCTTGGCACTCGGTCAATATCAGGATTGCCGTTTTTGTCTCGAAAAAATCGGAGGACAAAATTGTCTCTGTGCGTATGGCCATGAGCCACACCCTCTTGTTTGAGCACGTTGATAATCTTGTCTCGTTGATTTTCAAGCTCTTGCTCGTACATGTCTCCGGATATCCGCAACCAGGAGGCTAGGCTCAGGTCTAGGACGCCGGAAAAGACGTCGACCATCCCCTTTTTTTTATCAAGCAGATAGGAATGAATCGGCTCAACGGGCACGTAGTCGAAGCCGTTCCTTTGCCATGCCCCATGGTCTTCATAAATCTTTTGCCAGGCAATGAATGGCCCAGGGGAGATATGCCTGACAATGAGTTTGTCCTTCAGCGCCCCTCCGACGAGGGTCGTTTCCGAGCCCGTCTTGGCGAATTTTGCCAGTTTGAACCGACCTCCGTCTAGTGTGCTGCCCTCATAGAGCGCCGGCTTGATGATTTCGTTTCCCAAACCCACGTCGAACGATTTTCGAACGAGCTCGGCCCGCGATTCCTCCGGGACATGCTGTATCATCCCAGCCGCCGCCATGCGCGCCCCGGGGTCATCCTGCGACAGGGCAAGGCGAACGAGCTCGGCCCGCGATGCCACCGGGGCATGCCGGATCGCCCACGCCGCTTCCTTGCGCGCCCCGGGGTCATCCTGCGACAGGGCAAGGCGAATTCCATTTTCGACCAATTCCCAGAGCTCGGCCCGCGATGCCTCCGGGACATACTCGATCATCCCAGCCGCCGCCCTGCGCGCCCCGGGGTCATCCTGCGACAGGCCAAGGCGAATTCCATTTTCGACCAATTCCCAGAGCTCGGCCCGCCGCGATGCCACAGGGGACATACTCGATCATCCCAGCCGCCGCCATGCGCGCCCCTGGGTCATCCTGCGACAGGCCAAGGCGAACGAGCTCGGCCCGCGATGCCACCGGGGCATGCCGGATCGCCCACGCCGCTTCCTTGCGCGCCCCGGGGTCATCCTGCGACAGGGCAAGGCGAATTCCATTTTCGACCAATTCCCAGAGCTCGGCCCGCCGCGATGCCACAGGGGACATACTCGATCATCCCAGCCGCCGCCATGCGCGCCCCTGGGTCATCCTGCGACAGGCCAAGGCGAACGAGCTCGGCCCGCGATGCCTCCGGGACAAGTTGGATATTCTTAATTCTCCTAACTCTCTCTTCGGCCTGTTTAATACGCGCATCCTGACCTTTGTCTCTGAAATATTGTTCTGTATTGGGAAATCCAAACCCGGAAATCTGGTACATCTCAATTGGCACACCCGTTGGTCGATGTTCCCCGCATGTTTCTGTTCTTCGCATAATAATGTTGGCGAATAGACATGAGGCCCGGATACAAAATGATCCCGTGGGCTACAAACCCACATATTTCTGTCTAAGAATATCATGCGGGTCTAAATTGCTCACTCTGCTTCAAGCATTTAACGCGACGGGGCCATTAAATTTTTCTACGGCTTGTAGAAGCCGAGAGCGGCTCTGCGTCGATGTTCCTTACACACACAAAAGATATAATCCCGCATCCTGGTGGGACGTATCTGGCATATGGGACACCATCCGAAGTGACTGTTTGCATACGAGGTAATGATATTACCCAGTTGCGCTAGAGTATTTACTCCAAGTTCACTATTTGCTCACCCGTTCCGCGTACGACCCGTCGGTAGTCGCAATCATGACATCGTCGCCTTCCCCGACGAAAATCGGGACGCGAATCCTGAGTCCGTTGTCGACGACGGCGTCCTTCAGGACGTTGCCAGATGCAGTATCCCCTTTTACCGCGGGCTCCGTCTCGACGATCTTGTACTGAATCTTCATCGGGAGCTGAATGGTGAGCGGAATGTCGCCGTGCATGACGATCGTTACCTCCACTCCTTCCTTCAGATACTTTATATCATCTCCGATATCATCCTTTCCGATGGAAATCTGCTCGTATGTCTGGTTGTCCATGAAGGTATAGAGCATCCCGTCGTTAAACAGGTACTGCATCTTCTTGTACTGAACCTCCTCGACCTCCACGTTTTCGGACGACTTGAAATTGTTCTCAAACACCTTCCCCGTCTTTACGCTTTTGATCTTTGTTCGCACGAACGAAGATCCCTTTCCCGGAGAAACGCGCTGGAAGTCAATCACAACGCAGAGATCGCCGTCATAGCGGATAACCGTGCCTTTGCGGAGTTCGTTTGGGGATGGCATAGCTGGAATGAATCGTGCAAAAAACAAAATCCAAAATTTTGGTATTTGCATTTTGCATTAAGAATTTTTGAACAACTGCCTCGCTGGGAACAGCAGAACGTCCTCTATCAATGTCTTGCCGGTCGCGACCATGTGCAAACGGTCTATTCCGAGCGCGTTTCCAAACGTCGGTTGACGGACGGATGGTAACAGGGCAAGCAGTTCCTCGTCAACGGGGAAGATTGTTTTTCCGAGCGTATGGCGTTCTTCTGCCTCGATCGCGAACCGACGGCGCTGCTCGTTGCTATCGACGAGTTCGGTAAACGCGTTGCAAAGCTCCAAGCCGCCGATATACAACTCGAATCGCTCCCCATACTTTCCATCGGCCGTCAGACGCGACAGGGCCGCCTGATGGATCGGATAATCGAAAACAAAGACGGGATCGGAACCGAGGTTTGGCTCCACGCGCGCAAGAAACAGTCGGTAGAATAAATCGGATTCCGTGTCGGAAGCGTCAATATGGATTCCGTGCGCAGCGCACGCCGCGCGAAGGTTCTCCGCGGTCGCGATGTCGAGATCAATCCCGACGCGCTCCAAAAAAAGATCGCGCACGCGCACGCGGCGAAACGCCGGAAGGCCTCGACCGAATGCGGAACACGTCATCCGCACGAGCGCTTCCGTCTCGTTCATGCACTCGACGTAATCCGCGCCCTGCCGGTACCACTCAAGCATCGAGAACTCAGGATTGTGCTTTCCTCCGAGCTCCTCGTCGTTGCGGAAGACCTTGGCGAGCGTGAAGATTTTTTCGAAGCCGAGCCCAAGGAGCTTTTTCATCGAATACTCCGGACTCGTGATAAGGGCCGCGGCACGGCGCGTCCCATCCGGCTCAAGAATTGTCGTCTCAAGGGGCATCAGGTTCGGTTCCATGCCCGGACTGCGCACCACGATCGGCGTTTCAACTTCCACATACCCCCGACCATGAAAAAAAGAACGGATCGTGTTGTTCACGATCTCGCGTTCCTTTGCGATTTCTTTCGAATCGCGCTGCATATCCTAGCGCTGGATGAACGGAACGAGCGCCATGATGCGCGCGCGCTTGATCGCGTTGTCGAGCTTGCGCTG
>Ga0156547_117_pt2 | contig 22239 bp, 16 predicted proteins | sample RifOxyB2_FD_111942 | JGI IMG/M metagenome (GOLD analysis project Ga0156547, IMG submission 111942) | Candidatus Uhrbacteria bacterium RIFOXYB2_FULL_57_15
GCTCGCGGCGGAGCATGAGCTCGCGTTCGTCGGGAACGACCCGGTGCGGAAGATGCGGGTGGTCGCGGACCCGGGCAACGGCATGGGCGCGCAGTATCTCGACGAGTTGTTTAAGCGCGTTCCGCTCGACGTGACGCGGATGTATTGGGAGTTCGACGGAAATTTTCCGAATCATGAGGCCGATCCTCTCAAGGAGGAGAATACGCGCGATTTGAGACGCCAGGTGCTCGCGCACGGCGCGGACATCGGCATCGCCACCGACGGCGACGGCGACCGTATCTTCTTCGTGGACGACAAGGGCGACGTTGTCGAGCCGTCCATTGTGCGCGGACTCATCGCGCAGGTCATGCTGCGGAGACATCCGGGCGCGCGGGTGTGCTATGACATCCGGCCCGGGAAGATCACGGAGGACATGATTCGCGAGGCTGGCGGCGAGCCGTGCATCACGCGCGTGGGCCACTCGCTTATCAAGGAGCAGATGATCAGGGAGGAAGCGATTTTCGCCGGGGAGTCGTCCGGGCACTTTTTCTATGCGTTTCCGAACGGGTGCTACGAGGGGCCCGTCGCGGTCGCGTCGATGATGCTGCAGGAGATGACGCGCCTTGGCAAATCCCTTTCCGACATCGTTGCCCCGTTGCGCCGGTATGCGCATTCGGGCGAGATTAACTTCCAGGTGAGCGACAAAGCCGGGGTTCTCGCGGCGATCAAGCAGGCATTTTCGGAAGGAACGCTGCTTGAAATCGACGGCGTGACGATCACGTATCCCGACTTCTGGTTTAACGTCCGGGCGTCGAACACCGAGTCGCTGATTCGCCTGACCGTCGAGGCGATCGACCGCGCGGCCATGGAATCGCGCCGCGACGAGATCACGGCGATTATCAAACAATTCGTATGAACGTGAACGTAAACGAGGAAACTGTCGCAGAGCTGCTCGATCGCGGCGTGGAGGAGGCGATCGTGCGCGAGCATCTGGAGAAATGTCTGAAGGAAGGTCGGGTTCTGCGCGTTAAGTTTGGCATCGACCCGACGTCGCCGAACATGCATCTTGGCCACACCGTGCCGCTGCGGAAACTCCGACAGTTTCAGGATGCGGGACACCAGGCCGTACTTATTATCGGAGACGCGACCGCGATGATCGGCGATCCGACGGGACGCACGGAGGCGCGGCAGAAGTTGTCGCGCGCGGACATCGACGTAAACAAGCAGACCTACTTGGAACAAGCGGGAAAGATTTTGGATCTTGAGAAGCTTGAGGTGCATCACAACGGAGAGTGGTTCGACTCGATGTCGGCGGCCGGATTTTTGGAATTGACGTCCCTCGTCACGGTCCAGCAGGTTTTGCAGCGCGAGGATTTTCAGAAGCGCGTGGACGATCCCGATCACCCGCTCTCCGCACTCGAATTGGCATATCCGGTGATGCAGGGTTACGATTCCGTGATGGTCACGTCTGACGTCGAGCTTGGCGGGGCGGACCAGAAGCTCAACTTGCTGATGGGGCGCCGCATGCAGCGAAAGTTTGATCAGGAAGAACAAGACGTGATGACGGTTCCTCTGCTTGTCGGCACGGACGGAGAGCGCAAGATGTCCAAGAGTTTCGGGAACGCGATCTTGCTTGCGGACTCGCCGGAGGATAAGTTCGCGAAGACGATGTCGATTCCCGACGGATTGATCGTCAATTGGTTCACGTTGCTGACCGATCTTCCAATGAGCGAGGTGTCGGCGATTTCGAAGTCGCTTATTCGTGACGAGGTAAATCCGCGCGACGTGAAGGCGCGGCTCGGGTTCGAGATCGTCAAGGGCTTTCATGGCTATGCGGCCGCGCAGGCGGCACAGGACGCGTTCAACGCGTTGTTCCGCGACAAGAAGGGCCCGGACGCGGAACAGGTTATCGAGGTAAGGGTAGACGCGGCGCCGGCGCGGTTGCTTGAGGTGCTGGTGGCGGCCGGGTTCGTGCAGTCGAAGGGCGACGCGCGCCGGCAAATCGAGCAGGGCGGGGTGAAGGTGGACGGCGAGGTGGTGCGCGACCTGAACGCGACCGTGCCGCCCGGGGCCATCATCCAAAAAGGCCCGCGCCATTTCGCACGCGTCACCAAGTAATATGGACACCTGCATCTTCTGCAAAATCGTCGCGGGCGAACTTCCGTGCCACCGGGTGTGGGAGGACGAGAACCATCTCGCGTTTCTTGACATCCATCCCATGCGCGAGGGACACACGCTCGTGGTTCCGAAGGCGCATGCGTCGGAATTGTTCGAGATGGACGCCGCGGCGTATGAGGCGCTGATGCGCGCGTCGCGGACCGTTGCATCCAGGCTCAAGCCCGCGATGGGTGTGCCGCGCGTGGGCGTCGCGGTCGAAGGGTTCGAGGCGGACCACGTGCACGTGCATCTCGTCCCCATGGACCACGGATTCACAAAAGACGACTTCGGCCGCCCGCGCGTCGATCCGGACCACGCGAAGCTTGCCACAACCGTTGACAAAATCGTCCGGTTGTGATTTGCTAGAACCAGTATGAACAACGTCTGCCACAAGCTTACGCAGGATTCGATCGGCCTCGATATGCCGTGGGGATTTGCGTTCTCGTGCCAGACAGCGCTGATTTCGTGAGCCACTCACGGAAAAAAGCGTTTGAACGGCCCGGGAATCCACCTGGGCCGTTTTCGTTCGGAGACCCTATGCGCGTTGAGAAAACGTACTATCTGTTTACCATCCTTCTAGCGCTCGGGATGGGAATGACCGTGTCCTCATACGGTCCGTTCCTTCGGGAAATCGGCCTGTCGCTTGGGCAGATCGCCCTTGTGAACGCCGTGTTCTGGCTGGTTCTCAGCGTGTCGGAGATCCCGACCGGGCTGGTCGCGGACGGCCGCGGGCGCGCCTGGTCGCTTCGGCTTGGTACGTTATTCGAAGTAGCCGGCGCGTTCACGTACTTTTTCGCGAGTGGCGTCTGGAGCGCAATGCTCGCGGAAGTGCTCTTTGGAATCGGCATGGCGTTCCTGTCGGGCGCGCAGCAGGCGTGGCTCGTGGATGCGCTGCGCGCTGAGAAGCGCGGCGAGCAGGTTCGTCACGCGTTCGCGACAGCCGGAATTCTGTCCGGCGTCGGGATGCTCGTCGGCGGCGGGCTCGGGGCGCTCGTGTCCATGTGGCGGCCTCACTTCATCTGGCTGCCGATGGTCGCGTGCGGGCTTGCCGCCTCGTGGCTTGCCGCGCGCCACATGGAAGGGTGGGGGAATCCGGAGACGGCGATGACGGAACGCGAGGCGTTCCGCCAGGCCGTGCGCACGCTCCGGTCCAACTCCTCGCTCTGGTGGCTGACCGGAACCATGCTCGTCTTCGGGCTCGTGATCCCGTTCAACAACTACTGGAGCGTGTACTTCGAGGAGGACGCGGGACGACTCGGCCTCGCGGGCGTGTGGACGGTCATTTATCTGTCCGTGATGGCGGGAAGCTGGCTCGTGCGCCGCGTGCGGTTCGCCGATCATCACGAGGGAACGGGCGCGCTCGTCGCACTCGGAACCACGGCCGTCGGGCTGTTGGTTCTGCCCGCCGTCGGGTTCCCGTTGTCATTTGCGCCGCTCGTCCTGCACGAGCTCGGTCGCGGTGCGCTCCAGCCGCTTTCGGACAGCTTTGTCCAGCGCCGCGTAGAAAGCGGATGCCGTGCAACGTTCGGTTCGCTGCTCTCGCTCATCGCGAAGGCGGGCAACGTCTCGGCTCCGCTCGCGGCGTGGTGGTTCACACGCGGGATGGGGAACTCCCAGGCGACGATCGCTGGAGTGTGGATCACGGCCGGCGCCATCATGCTGGCATTCGTGTTTCTGCTCTGGGTGTTTCGGCCCAGGGAAGCTTATCCCATCTCCAGCTAGCCATCCGGCGCCATCCCGTCCAACACCGGGCCATGTCGGAGCGTTAGCGGTTGATGGTATTCGTCAGCACGTCGCTTCTGCGGCGTGTTTTTTCGTTGGGATAAGAAAAACCGTCCGCTCACTCGGACGGGAAGAAGAGGCGGCTCCGTGTTTCCTTGATCCACTGGGAGCGTTCATCGTCACCGCATTCGTCGAGCCGTCTGAGGGTCTCGGCGACGATTTCGAATTTGATTTCTCGTTCGCGTTCGAGGAGCGACTCGGGCGTGGCGCATCCTGGGTACAGGAGCAGCCGCATCCCGGATACCCACAGGAGCTCGGCGTCCATCTCCTCGCGCGTACGGCACATTTCCGTCATGAAGCGGACGAAGGCCTCCTGGTACTGCGTTCTCGTCTTGCAGTTCAGAAATCGTTGCGTATCCGATCCGAGCAGTGCGCGGTGGCGTTCCTGCGCCTCGCAGAGGGTGGTCGCGAATGTCGCTTCCGGCGCGCCGGGCGCGTCCGTTCCGACGCGGCGGTACAGCGGGCAGGAATCACACCGCGAACCGCAGTCCGATGTGTACGGGCCGGCGTAGATGATTCGCACGGTCTTGGATTCTGGGAGACCGTTCCATTCGTCGAGAAACGCGGTCTCAAGCGGGATGTCCTGGTGCGCCAGGACGAAGTCCGCGGCCGCTTGGAAGAACGGATTGACGTCTCTTGGCATGTCAGCAGGCATGGGAACCTCCGTTGGAATCCGAATGACATGTTCAGTATGTCATTGTTTGTCAGGGAAAAGAAAAACCGGCTCGTGGGAAGCCGGCGGCGAGCGTGAGCGTTTCACGTCCGTTTTGCGCTTTTTGCGCTCTGTGAAGGGACGATGGTGGGAGGGACGGGATTCGAACCCGCGACATCCAGGGCCACAACCTGGCGCTCTGACCAACTGAGCTACCCACCCGAACCATCGTTGCCTCACGATCCTACGCCGAACGGCCGAGAACCGTCAAGACCTTGGCCACCAGCTCGGAACGGGGTACCGATTCCTGGGCCTTGGTCGCCGTGTTTTTCACGCCGACCGTGCCCTTGGCCGCGTCACCGGTGCCGTAGAACAGGAGGATCGGCGCGCGCCGGGACAGGCCGAAGCCCATTTGTGCCCGGTTGGACGAATCCTGGTAGTTCATGTTGATCTCGACTGACACGCCGGCCGCGCGGAGTTCCGCGGCCATGGCGAAGTAGTCGGCCATGAGCGACCGGTCCATGGTGATGATGAACACGTCGACGTCAGGCTCGGTGTCGTCCACCGCGCCGAGCGATTCGAGGGCGGCAAAAAGGCGATCCACGCCCACGGACGCTCCCACGGAGGGGAGCGATTCGCCGGTGAAGCGTGCCACCAGGTCGTCGAACCTGCCGCCGGAATACACGCTGCCGAATTCTGGCTTCTCGAGCAGCACGGTTTCGAACACCGGCCCCGTGTAGTACCCGAGCCCACGAGCGACCATCGCGTCGATCACCCATGCATCCTCCGGCACACCGGAAGCAGTGACGAGCATGGCGATGAGCTCGAGCTCGGCCACGCCTTCCGCGCCGACGCCTTCGCCGCCGAAGTACTCTTTGAGCGCAGAGAGGCGGTCGGCGTTGGTTGCGAGTCCTTCGGTGAGCGCCATGAATCGCGACACCATGTCGAGCTTGGCCGCGTCGAAGCTGAACACTTCTTCCTCGCCCTCTGGCGCCTCCTTCGCAGAAAGCTCGGCGAGTACGCCATCGAGTCCAATCTTGTCCGCTTTGTCCATGACGCGCAGGAGTGCGGCCGCGGACTTGGAGCCGGACTGGAACCCGACACGCTCCGCAAAGCCGTTCAGCACCTTGCGGTCGTTCACCTTGATCAGGAATCGTTCGATCCCGAGCGCGCGCATCACGGCGTACATACACGCGATGATCTCCGCGTCGGCCGGGCCGAGTGCGGCACCCACGATGTCCGCGTCGAACTGCATGAACTCGCAGTAGCGGCCGGCCTGTGGGGTTTCGCCCCGGAACACGTCGCCGAACTCGTAGCGCCGGAACGGGAACACGATGGTCCCGATGTTCGCGGCCACGTACCGCGCGAGCGGCACGGTGAGGTCGAAGCGCGCGGTGACCGTGAGGTCCGGGTCCGTGGTGATGGCCGACTTGTCGACGCGCATGTCCCACAGGCGGTTCTCGATCGACTTTCCTCCGGTCAGAACCGGTCGGCGCTGGGCGATGGACGTCTGCAGCGGCACGAAGCCGAAGCGCCGGTACACCGTTTCGATTGAGCGCATCATGCGCTGGCGTGCCAGGACCTGTCGCGACGAATAGTCCTTGAATCCGCCGGGAAGTTCCGGCTTGACGAGTGGTTCGGTCATAGGAGTGTCCTCGTGAGGTCCGTGAAAGGAGCCGAGAGCATCATTCCCCGTATGACACTCGATGTCAAGCAGCTATTGACGGAGGGGAGTGAAGGGGGAAAGATGCCAGTAACCTAACATCTCTTCGTATGAGCATCATCCTTTCCGGAGAAACGCTGAGCATTGAGGAGGTCGTTCGCATTGCCCGCCATCGCGAACGCGTTCAAATTACGGAAACGGCACGCGCCAATCTTCAGAAATCGCGCGACTTCGTGGATAAGTTGGTCGCGGATGGCAAGGTCGTGTATGGCGTGTCTACCGGATTCGGACAATTTAAGAACGTGGTCATCTCGCCGGATCAAACTGCCACCTTGCAAGCCAACCTGATTCGTTCCCATGCCACGGGCGTTGGGGCGCCGCTTTCCGAGGAAGCCGTTCGAGCGTCCGTCGTGGTGCGCATAAACTCGCTTTTGCGCGGACATTCGGGCGTGCGCCAAACCGTAATTGACCGATTGGTTGATCTGTTAAACCACGACGTATACCCGTTCGTTCCGAGCAAGGGTTCGGTCGGATCTTCCGGCGATCTTGCTCCGCTTTCCCACATCATGCTTGTGATCATGGGAGAAGGGGAGGTCATCGACGGCGGGCGACGTCGGCCGACCGCCGAGGTCCTGCGGGAGAAGGGGCTCGGATCCGTGGCACTTATGTCGAAGGAGGGATTGGCACTCAACAACGGAACGTCCGTCCAGACCGGTGTCGGGACGCTCGCGGTTTACGACGCGATGCGATTGGCAAAAACGTTCGACGTCGCGTACGCGATGTCGCTTGAGACGCTGATGGGGACCCTCGCGGCGAGCGACCCGCGCGTGCATGCATTGCGTCCGCACCCGGGTCAGATCATGGTTGCCTCAAATGCGCGGCGCCTATGCGAGGGTTCGCAAATCATGGAATCTCATAAGGATTGCGGGCGTGTGCAGGACGCATATTCGCTGCGTTGCGCGCCGCAGATTCACGGGGCGAGCCGCGATACCATCTCGTATGTGGCGAGCGTTGTGTCGCGCGAGTTGAACTCGGTGACGGACAACCCGCTTTTGTTTCCGGACGACGGCGTGGCGATCAGCGCGGGCCATTTTCACGGCGAGCCCATCGCACAGGTGATGGACTTTCTGAAGATTGGCGTATGCGAGCTCGCGAACGTGTCCGAACGGCGCGTGGCGCGTCTCACTGACTCCGCGTTGTCCGAAGGGCTGCCGGCGTTCCTGATTCCGAAGGAGCAGGGCGGTCTTTCCTCTGGCTTCATGATTCCTCAGTACGTGGCGGCCGCGCTCGTTTCCGAAAACAAGGTGCTCGCGCATCCGGCCAGCGTGGATTCGATTCCGACGAGTGCCAACCAGGAAGACCACGTGAGCATGGGGACCATAGCCGCGCGTCAGGCCGCAGAGATCGTGGGGAATGCCCATCAGGTCGCGGCCATCGAGCTTCTCTGTGCCGCCCAGGCCGCGGATTTCCGCGCGCCATTGCGCCTCGGTCGCGGCACGGACGCCGCCTATCGTCTGATTCGTTCCCGCGTCCAGTTCATGGCCCAGGACCGCATCTTGTATACGGACATCGAAGCCGTTGCCGCGCTCTTCCCGAACGAGCTGCTCTCCGCGGTGGAGGGGGCGGTGGGCGTGTTGGATTAGCTTGATTCTTTTGTTAGAGTAGAACGATTATGAATCGAAAACTTCAAATTGGGGTCATGGGATCCGCCGCGGATCTGAACTACGGAGATGAAGTGTCGAAACTCGCAGAACGCGTCGGAGAACTGTTGGCCGAACGTGGCGCGATCGTCGTGTACGGCGCGGAGAAGGATTACGATTCGCTTTCGACGGCGGCCGCGCGGGGCGCGAAGCGCAAGGGAGGCATGACCGTCGGCGTGACGTATGGCAAGGGCAAGGACATTTGGGACAAGGAGGGAAACACGGACATGATCGTCGTCACGGGCCTTGAGCGCGGAGGGGGACGCGAGTTCGTGCTTGTGAATTCGTGCGACGCTATCATCGCCATTTCTGGCGGATCGGGAACGCTTACCGAAATCGCCATCGCCTACCAGTCAAATCTTCCGATGGTGGCTCTCACTGGCGTCGGCGGATGGTCGGAGAAGCTTGCGGGCCAGTTCGTGGACGCCCGCGAGCGCCGTCGCGTGATCGCGGCCGCGACGCCAGAGGAGGCGGTCGAGATTGCGATTCGCGAGGCGAGTCAGCACTAAATTGGTTGACAATGAGCCGGAAACCCATTAGGTTGGGATCTGGCTCTTTTCGATAGGGGAACCATCGTTATGCCTTACGAAATCTCATTAGACGGGGCTCGCGCGGCTGCCGGTCTCGCGCTTGCGCGGGCGGAGCGGTTGAGCGGGACCGGTGCCTCGGCGACGGTTCGGATCACCGGCATCCTGAAGTTCGCTCCCGATCGTTCTGAGGTTGAGCTGCTACGCTGGCTCGAGGAGCGGCTTGGTTCCGATTACGCCGCGTGCCTTCCGCGATTTCGCGATATCGGCGAGGTCGAGGGTTCCTTCGCGATTGAGCTCGAGTACGTCGGCGACGCCACGCTCGAGACCACGCTCGCGAGTCGCGAACGTCGTGACGCCATCGACCCGACGGTGGTTGTCGACCGCGTGGCGGAAATGATCGCGCGGTTCGCGACGGTATCCGTTCCGTCCGACGCGTGTTCGGCATCCGCGAATCCGATGGTCGACGAGGTCGTCGGCGCGCTCTCGTGCAACGCGATGGCCGCCGGCTCATTGTTTCGCCCGGACCCTGGAACGTGCCGCGACCATGCGGTGTTCGTCCCGGGGATCTGTCACCGCGACCTGTCTGCCGTGAACGTGATGTGCGCGTCCGACGGAAGCGTGCGTCTCATCGATCCGCGCGCATCCGTTCCGGGAGCGCCGGTTGGCATGCCCACGTTCGGCTCGTCCGCCATCGACGCCGCGGCCTTCCTCGTCAGTCTCGAGCGCAAGGAACTCGAGCGCGATCGTCTCGATCTGCCCCGGCTCGGCCTCACGGCCCGGTTTCGCGACATCGTCGACGGGTGGATCGAAGCCGGCACGTTCAACGCGTTCATGCTCGACCTGTGTCTCGCGCACGCCTACTCCGTCTACGCCGCCTGCCGCTGCGACTACTGTCTGGCGCCCGAGCGCGAATGGCTGTACGATCTCATGCGCAAGCGGCTCGAATCGGTTTCGACTCGGATCGCCTAGCGCGATCCGATTTTTCTTTCTATGCCTCAATCCAAATTCATCTTTGACCTGGACGGAACGCTATACCGCTACAAGGGCGCCTCGACGTTCGCGACCTCGGAATTTCATGTGGATATCAAGAGGAATATTTTTGCATTTTTCAAGAGAGAACTGAATGTCACGGCGGAGAAGGCGCAGGAAACCTACGACCGTCTCAAGCGCGATTACCACGGACACATCAGCCTCGCCGTCGAGAAGGAGTTCGGCATGGATCGTGCGGCGTATTTTGCGGCGACCTGGAACGTTTCGCCGGAGAAATACATCGAACCGAACGACGACGCGCGCGTGGTTCTTGCCATGCTCGTGGGACGCTGCGCCGTACTTACCGAGGCGCCGCGCGTGTGGGCCGAGGCCGCGCTGCGATACCTGAACGTATATGAGTCCGTGAAGGATACATTGTTTACAGGCGAACCCGACGTGCGCAAGCCTTCGGTCGAGGCATTTCGGCAGGTCGCCGCCGCGCTCGGCGGGCCGCTCGACGCGATCTATTCCGTGGGAGACCAGGAAGAGAGCGACATCGTGCTCGCGCGCGCAGCGGGCATGCGGACCATCCGCGTCGGCACCGAGGAAACGTCCGCGGACTTTCAAGTGGGGAACGTGCGGGGAATTTTGGATCTTCCGATTGACGCGCGCGGCGAATCATGATAGCGTCGTCGTCTGGAGGAAAGGAAAATGCTCGTTCTTTTTGACCTCGACAAGACACTCATTGACGTCGGGTACTACTACACAGACGACGGCATCGAGGACGCGGTGCGCCGCGCCGTGTCGCGCGGACATACCATCGGACTCAACTCCGACAGTCCCGTGCCGATCCTGCTCGGCCACCACCGGCATCTCGGCATGAACGGACCGATTGTCGCCGAGCGCGGCGCGGTCGTGCACTTTCCCGGAAGTCCCGGGACGACAATCCCGACTGGGACGTCGCCGGATGACGAGTTCGTTTCGCTCCGTGACCGAATCCTTCGTCGTCTCACGCGCGATGGAGACGTGGAGGCGATTCTCGGCGACCCGAGTTCCATCATTCGCTCGCGGCGCTTCATGACGGACTCTCCGCGTTCTGTCCTGCTCGCGAGCGCGCTGCGCACGCACAGCTTGCATTTCGCGGCACGGATCATGGACGGGAAGGACTATCGGTTCGACATGGCCCTTCTCACGCGGGTCAAGGATGCGGCGCGCGTCGAACTCGAATGCCAGCCATTTTCCGTCGCCATTGACTGGGATCTCAATCCCGAGTACGCGATCCTCATCCTGCACGCGTCCGCGTCTCGGAAGGTTGCCGGCGTTTCCATGCTACTTGCGCGTCTCGGCATCGACGAGGCTATCATGGTCGGGGACGGAGTGGTCGACAACCTCTCTCTTCCAAACGTGCGCCAATGGGCCGTGGGCAACGCGCATCCGGGCTACAAGGCCGTGTGCGAACGGATCGCGGCCGCCACGTTCACTTCCGGGGCGATCGAACTTCTTGACGCTCTCCGTTAGACGGCATTGCCCCGTCTATTTTTTGTTGACATCCGTTTGGTCCGTTGATACAACGCACGTAGCTCATTCCCAGGGTGATTCATGCCCAAGCCCCGCGTCTATGTCGTGTCAGAGGATCTCCACGTTCTCGTCGATCGTTGGTCGGAAAAACGCCTCGGCATGGTTTTCGACCTGTCCTACGAGCGAATCCGTCGCGAACTCGCGGAAATTCTGACCTTCGGCGGTCATTGCGTCGTGCGCGTGACTTCTGAGCAGATGCGGAGCGGAATCTCGCGGCTGCTCGAAGGGGAGCGTCGCCCCGTCGTGTCGGTAGACCCAGTCTATTGGCCATCCGAACTCATGCTCCAGATCACGCGCTGCGTCCATGCGGACACGCTCGAAGGCATCGACGGGTTCCACTCCAGGTACGGCTTCCCTCATCCTGACGCGCAGGTGTCCGACCTGGTCGGAAGACTGCGGACTCAGTTCGACGAGGCCATCGAAGTGGTTCTGGTGGATGACGTGGTGTTCAGCGGGAAGGTCGTGGTTGAGGTGATCCGGCGGCTCTCCGAGCATGGCGTCCGCGTCGCTCGCGTCGTGTGCGGGATTGCGGTGTGTACCACCGAGAGCGATCCGTTCGCGATGTGTGCGGCGTTGGGCACGCAGCTCGAGGCGGCTTTCCGCTTCGGAGGGGATGGGGCCGCCGAGGTCGTCGACGAGATCTGCGAGCGCGACTTCTTCGTCTTCTGCCCGATGTGCGGGCGCAGCGCCGTTTCCGACGAGGTCAACCTCGGATTTCCTTATGTCGAGCCGTTCGGCCTGGCAGGGAAGTGGGCCTCATTCGGCGATCACGCATGGGGTCTCTCGACCCGGCTGATCGAACTGAACGTTCGCGTTCTCGAGGAGATGGAGCGTCAGCTTGGCCGCGACATCGCCTTCGGCGACCTCGAGCGTCACCCCGTACGCGTCCGCCACCCCGAGGTGGACGGCGAATCGGTGCGTCTTCATCTGCTGGCCCATCTTCGATGACTCGTTTCCCGTCTTCCTCACGAAGGCGGATTTTTCTTGACGGAATGTGTTTCCCGGGTTGAAATGCGGAGGCGGCGGCTTTTTGATCGCCTCGGAGGAACCATGCCCGCTCTTAGCATCGCTTCCTGTCGGTTTCGACAGGTCAGTGGAACGAGCGACCCTGATCGCGACGCATTCGTCGACGCATACGCCGGCATCGCCGATGTCGACTCTCTCGTGTGGGTGTATCGCGGTGGCGACATCGCGGACACGCTGTGGGAAGGGAATGCCACGTACTTCATCCGGGTCGTGCGCGCGCCGCCGAATGGACAGATGGCGGGACTGGTGTGTTGCCATCCCCTTGTCGCGAACGTGGAGCCGCGCGTGCACGCGTGGATTCGTGGACACGATCTTCCATTTTCGGCCGAGGAGGCTGCGGTCATCTCGTGCCTGCAGGTGAGGCAGGGCTTCCGTGGCTCTGGCATCGGAATGTCTCTCGCCTACGACGCAATTCGCTGGGCACGGCATTCCGGGTTTACCCGGTTCCTGTTGCAGGCGCCCATTTCCATCGCCCGCAAGCCGGACGGCCTGTGCTTCCGCATCTGTGCGCGGCAGGTCGCCAGGCTGCGTGGGCACGACGAACCCAACGGCATCGTGCTGCTCCATGGCCTGGTTTCCGACGCGCTCGCCTGCGACGAGTGCAACCACTGACCCATCACGGGTCATTTTTTTGCCCGATTCGTTTGGTTGGGCTAAGGTATGGTGGTCTCAGGAGGGCATCATGAAACATGGTCAGGATCCAGTTCTCTCCATCGTCGACGAGCTGTGCCGCGAACGCGGGTACCGCAAGGACAAGGGCGGGCCAGGGGAGGGTGCGATCGCCGAGCTAGTCGCCTCAAAGCTACGGGCGTTTCCGTGGCTGACGGTCATGGTCGAGCACCTCGGCGACGAGATCTACAACGTGCTGGCATTCGACGGCGACCCGTCTGAGGTGGAGCTCCTCATCGTGGGCCACCTCGACACGGTCATTCCGAGCTCGGAGTGGACCATGGAGGAATTCTCCGACGATGGGACTTTCTACTATGCCCTGGGAGCCAACGACACCCGCGGAGGAATCGCCGCGGCGCTCGACGCGATCGGGAAGGCCGGGCGCACGTCGAAGGTCGGCTACCTGTTCTACGGCGACGAGGAGTACCAGTTCGTCGGCATGAAGGAGTTCGTGCGCACGCACCCGGACGTCGCCCCCAGGTTCGGCCTGTCCGTCTGCGGTGGGAAGGCCGAGGCCTATCTCGGATGGCGCGCGTGCACGGAGATCGAGCTTCTGTTTCGCGGGGTTCCGGGGCACGCGTCGCGCCCCTGGGCCGGCGCGAACGCGGCCGAGGCAGTCTCGCGCGTGACGGAGGCCGTCCGGCGCGCGTGCGCGGAGTCGGTCTCGGAATCTGGAACGGCCGTGAACATCGCCGCGATCCACGCCGGATCGTTCAGTCCACCGGCGTTCGTCCGGAAGGACGCGGATTCGCCGTTCGTTTCGTACGACTTCGAGCGCGACTACAGGCTCGGGAAACAGGAATCTCCTCCGCTCGCGAACGTCGCGAACAAGATTCCCGACATGGCCTGGGCGCTCATGGACATCCGGCCAGGCGGAAAAGGCGTCACCGCGGCGTTCATGGAACGCGTTGCCCAAGAGGAGCTGGCGGCGTTCAACGCGGGGCGAGAACACCGCGTTACGATGGAGTTCCACGTGAACTTCGAGATGCCGGCCTATGAGGCGGACCGGGAGCTGATCCGGCCAATGTTCGATCTGTTCCTGCCGGTACACGCGGGGAAGTCCGTTCCGACGGCGAGCACGGGGTTCGTCGACGTGACGCTCATCTCCGGGATGCATGGGACGCAGTTCATGTGCCTCTCGCCGGCGGGAGCGCGCCCCCACTCCGGCGACGAGTCCGTCAAGATCGCGAGCCTGCTCGCCTATCGAGACTGCATAGTGAGCCTTCTTTCCGGCTACAAGGCCCCCAATTCCGACTGATCCTCCCCGAGGGTCTTTTTTCTTGCCTCGGGCCGGCGAAACGGGCTATGATGGGGCCGTTATCAGTCGTGAGCCCGTCGAACTATGTTTTGGACTATCATCCTGTTTCTTGCCGTCCTGTCATTATTGGTATTTGCCCATGAGTTCGGGCATTTTATCGTCGCGAAAAAATCTGGAATGAAGGTGGAGGAATTCGGATTCGGGTTTCCGCCGCGCGCGTTCGCGATTCGGCGCGGGGACACGGAATACTCTATCAACTGGATTCCGCTCGGCGGGTTCGTGAAGATCAAGGGCGAGTCCGGCCAGCATCGCGGCGACGCGGATAGCTTCGCGTCAAAGCCGGCGTGGAAGCGCCTCGCCGTGCTCATCGCCGGCGTGACCATGAACCTCGTGCTCGCGTCCGTACTTTTGTCGATCGGGTTCATGATCGGCCTGCCGACCGCCATCGACGCGAACATGCCCGCGGGCGCAACGGTCGAGGAGGCCCGCATGCGCGTGATGACGGTTGCCGACGGCTCGCCGGCCGCGCGCGCCGGAATCGTGGCGGGCGAGGAGCTCCTGTCGATGGACGGGATGACGTTTGAGAGCGCGGAAGACGCGCGGGCTTACATTCAGGAGAACGGCGACGAGGGGATCGAGGCGGTCGTCGCGAAGGCGGATGGCGCGTTCGTCACCGTGACGGTCGTTTCGGAGGATTTGGCAAATCTCGACGTGCACGGGGTCGGCGTGGGTCTCGTGAAAACCGGACTCGTATCGTTTCCGTTTCATCTTGCCGTGTATCACGGCGTCACGGCAACGATCGCGTACACCATCGAGGTGGTACGCGCGTTCGCGGACCTTCTCAGGAATTTGGTCGTTCATCAGAAGGTCAGCGTGGACCTGTCCGGTCCGGTCGGCATCGCGGTGATGACCGGCGAGGCCGCGCAGCTCGGCATCACCTATCTGTTACAGTTCGCCGCGCTGCTTTCCATCAACCTCGCGGTGGTGAACGTCCTTCCGTTCCCGGCGCTCGACGGCGGTCGCATTCTGTTTCTTGCCATTGAGGCGGTCCGGCGCAAGGCCGTGGACCAGCGTCTTGAGGCGATCGTGCACAACGTCGGATTCGCAATGCTCATGACGCTTGTGGTGCTCGTGACGTATCGCGATTTCGTAAAGTTCGGCGGGCAGATGTGGGGAGCCGTGAAGGCGATGATCGGAGTGTAACCATATGAAGGACCAATTCGAACAACTGAAGGACGATGTGATCGCCGCGGCCACGAAGATCGCGGACCGTGACGCGCTCGAGCGGCTGCGCGTCGAGTTTTTGGGACGCAAGGGAAAGCTCGCGGAGCTCATGAAGGGCATGGCAACGCTCGCGGGCGAGGAGCGCAAACTGATTGGCGCGGTCGCGAACGAAGTGAAGTCCGCGGTGGAGGCCGCGTTCGTGGAGGCCGAAAAAAAGGCCGAACGGGGCGAACGATACGAACGGGGCGAAACCGAGCGCGTGGACGTCACGGAGCCGGCGATCGGCTCGCGGCCGCGCGGGCACCTGCATCCGGTCACCCAGGTGCGCGAGGATCTCGAGGATCTGTTCACGTCGATGGGGTTTATCGTGGCCGACGGACCTGAACTTGAGAGCGATTATTTTAACTTTACGGCGCTCAACATTCCGCCGACCCATCCCGCGCGCGACATGCAAGATACGTTTTACGTGGAAGGGGCGCACGGATCGAACGGAGAGGTTGTGATGCGCACGCACACGTCCTCGCAGCAGATTCGTGCCATGCGCGCGTATGGCACGCCATTGCGTACGGTCACTCCCGGACGTTGCTTCCGCAATGAGGCGACCGACGTGCGTCACGAGCACACCTTTCATCAGCTTGACGGAATGGTCGTTGACAAGGGGATTTCGTTCGCCCACATGAAGGGAGTCCTCGGTATCGTCGCGAAGCATTTGTACGGACCGGAGACGAAGATCCGCCTGCGTCCGAAGTTCTATCCGTTCGTCGAGCCTGGCGTGAACGGGGAAGTGACCTGCTACTTGTGCAAGGGCGAGGGGTGCCGGTTATGCAAGAAGTCCGGCTGGCTCGAAGTGTTCGGCGCGGGCATGATCCATCCGAACGTGCTGCGCGAAGGCGGCGTCGACCCCGGCGTCTATTCCGGATTCGCGTTTGGTTTCGGTCTCACGCGCCTCGTCATGCTGAAATACGGTATCGACGACATCCGGCATCTGGAGGGAGGAGACATGCGATTTTTGAATCAGTTCTAGAAATGAATAATGCAAAAATTTTATATTCTGCATTCTAAATTTTGCATACCGTCGCTATGTTGATCTCCAAACAATGGCTTTCTGAGTTCGTGAAGCTCCCGCCGGAGGTTTCTGACGCGGATCTTGCAAAAACCGTCACGCTTTCCACCGTTGAGGTGGAGAAGACGATTAACCAAGCTGCTGCCATGGAACACATGGTGGTCGGTTTGGTCGTGGCCGTTTTACCGCATCCGAACGCCGACCGGCTGCATGTGTGTCAGGTGGACGTCGGTGGACGCGTAACCCAGATTGTGTGCGGGGGAATCAATGTCGTGGAAGGAATGAAGGTGGCGGTGGCGCTGCCAGGTTCGCGCGTGCGCTGGCACGGCGAGGGCGAACTCGTCGAGCTTGCGAAAACGAAGATCCGCGGCGAGGAAAGCGAGGGGATGATTTGCGCGGGCGCGGAGATTGGCATCGAGAAGAGTGACGAGGGCGAGCATGAGATCATGGATCTGTCCGCGCTCGACGTTACGGCTGGAACGCCGCTCGCGGAGGCACTGGGCCGCGACGACGTCGTGTTCGACATCGAGCACAAGTCGCTCACCAACCGTCCTGATCTCATGGGACACTACGGCATGGCACGCGAGATCGCGGCGCTGTATCGCGCCCCGCTCAAGGCGTACGCGCCTTCTCAGTTTGATCCGAAAAAGAATACGTTGAAGGGGTTTGGGTCCTCGTCCGGGCCGGGCGTGTCCGTGCTCGTCGACGAGCCGGAGCTGTGTCCTCGATATGTGGCGGTCTTGGTCGAGGGGATTACGGTCGGACCGTCGCCCGCGTGGGTTCGCAACCGTCTTTTGTCATGCGGCGTGCGGTCCATCAACAACGTCGTGGACATCACGAATTTCGTTATGTTGGAACTCGGCCAGCCCATGCACGCGTTTGACGCGGACGTGGTCGGAGAGAAGATTATTGTCCGGCGCGCGAAGAAGCGGGAGAAGATTGCATGCCTTGACGATGCGACGTACGAGCTCGGAACGGACGATCTGGTCGTGACTGACGGAAAGAAGCCAATCGCGATTGCCGGGGTGATGGGGGGCAAGGAAAGCGGGGTTACGGACGCGACCACGCGTATCGTGTTCGAGTCCGCGAATTTCAATCCGGTTTCAGTGCGCAAGACGTCCGTGCGGCTCGCGTTGCGCTCGGAGTCGTCCGCGCGCTTCGAGAAGTCGTTGGATCCCAATCAGTGCGATCTTGCCATGCGTCGCGCCGTGGAACTGGTGAGGCGGCTGTGTCCGGAAGCGCGTGTCGTTTTTCCAGTGGCGGAGGTCTATTCGCGCGCGTTTCCGACCGTGAAGATTGAGATGGGACCGGAGGACATCCGTCGGAATCTTGGGGCGGACATTCCGGAAGAAGAAATGAAAGATATCCTCAGGCGTCTTGGATTTGACATTCTGGACATTCGAAAGACATCTCGCTGGACCGTGATCGTTCCCACCTGGCGCGCGACCAAGGATGTGACCATCAAGGAAGACGTCATCGAGGAGGTCGCCCGCATTTGGGGATATGATCGCATTCCTTCGGCACTTCCCGTGTTTTCGATCGCGCCACCGCCGGAGGACGTCGCGCGCGACCTGGCACGCCGTCTTCGCCACGCGCTCGCCATCGGACACGGCGCAACCGAGGCGTATCGCTACGCGTTCGTTGCCCCTGAGACGCTTACCGCGCTCGGGTTCGATCCGGCCGAGCACCTGAGACTCGCTAATCCACTCGCGGCCGACCGGCCCTATCTTGTCCGCTCCCTGTTGCCAAACCTGCTCGAGGCCGTCGCGGAGAACCACCGCGCGTTTGAGTCCGTCTCGTTGTTCGAAATCGATCGCGTGTTCCTAGGCGACGCGAAGGGCGATGAAGATGGACAGGGCGGAACGCTTCCCGCGCAGCCGTATCATGCGGCCATTGCCTATTCCATTGCTGGCGACGAGCGCCCGTTTGTCGCCCTGCGCGGCATGGTGGAGGCGATTCTTTTCCGTGAAGGGTTCGGCGTTTCGTTTGGTCCCGCAACGCATCCGGCTCATTGCATGCATTCTGGACGTTCCGCCGATATCCTCGTCGATGGGAAGAAATGTGGCATGCTTGCCGAGCTCACGCCTGAAGCCTCCATGGCGCTCGGCATTGATCGCCGCGTCGCGGTCGCGGAACTTAACGTTTCCGACCTTGCCTCGCGCCCCCGCGCCACCGCATCCTTCGCGCCGATCCCGCAATTTCCCGACGCCAAGCGCGATCTCGCGTTCGTCGTCAGTGACCGCGTCGCGTACGCCGATATCGAATCCGCGATCCGCGGCGCCTCGCCGTTGCTCGCGAGCGTAGAGTTGTTCGACGTGTATCGAGGCAAGGGAGTCGAAGAAGGGAAGAAGTCCATCGCGGTTCATATCACGCTGCGTTCGACCGGCAAGACCCTGTCCTCGGACGAAGTGGAAGCCGCGCTTGTGGATGCCCGAAGCATCCTGTTCAAACGTCTTGGTGCCGTGCCACGAGCTTGAACGAGTAGGAAATGTGGCCATGTTCCTTCGGATTGCAGCGTGGTATCATATTTCATGGTCTTTTGACCTAAAAAAGATTATGAATTCGATACTGTATCTCAACTTAAGTAAGTGGCATCTTTTTGGATTTTTTGTTGTTATTCTCCTATTTTTGGGAAACGCACATAGCGCGCAGGCAGCCGTAAGAACCTGGGATGGCGGAGGAGCTGATAACCTCTGGAGTACTTGTGCCAACTGGGACGGACCGGATGCATGCCCAGGAGCAGGCGATGTTGCAACATTTAATGGAACAAACACAAAAGCATCTACGATTGACGAGGCGTATGCCGGGTCTGTAGGTGGAATCGATATCGACGTGGGATATTCAAACACGATCACCAACTCACGCTCAAGCACGCTGACCGTCGGAGCGAGCAATTTCGCGCAGGATGCCGGGACATTTAACGGAGGGTCTGGGGCGATCACGATTAACGGCTCGATCAGCTTGGGGGTTGGGGCTGCGTTCACCTCGACGTCTGGAAATCTTACCGTATCGCTTGGATGGACAAACTCTGGTGCGACATTCACTCATAATGATGGAACAGTTACTTTTACAGGGAATGGGACAACGATAGATGTGAACACTTCGCAAACATTCTATGATTTTACATTGAATAAAAATAGTGGTTGGCAACTTACTGTTGCAGCCGGAGACACGATCGTCGTCGCACACACAGCAACCTTAACCCAAGGCAGAATCAATAAAACCGATGTTAATAGTATCATGGAGTTTCAGGGCGATCTTTCTATCGCCTCTACCTATACTTCTGGAGCGGATTGCAAATTCAATTTTGCCAACAGTACAGTCGATCAAAATATCTCCGGTGTTGGTTTGGCAAGTTTGACGCATCCAGTCACCGTGAATAAGGCAAGCGGTAGTGTTATTCAAGGTTCAACTCTGACCATGACAAGTGCCGCTTTCGCAATTTCAAGCGGAACGTATAATTCTAATGGCGGTGCCTTCACAGTTAATTCCGGATCAAGCTTTACAATCAGCGGAGGAGCATTTAATGGCAGCAATAGCACAATGAGCATGGACGGCACTTTTACTATTAGTGGAGGAGTATTTACATCAACTTCCGGTACGCTCACTGTAAGTAATACATGGACTCATACAGGCGGTGGAACATTCACCCACAACAACGGAACCGTCATTTTTACTGGAATGAATACAAATGCGAATATTGCCGCGGACGAAACTTTTTATAATTTGCAGATTAATAAAACAGCAGGCTGGACATTAACTGTTTCGTCTGGATATGCACTCTTGAGTACAAATCTACTAACATTAACAGAAGGTGCGGTTGGTACTGGGGAATTAGAGGCCCAAGGTGGCGTAACTGTCACGTCCGGTTTTGACGGTGGTAGCTATGCTAGCCTTACATTTAGTGGTGGGAACACACAAACATTCACACTCACAGGAGCGGAAAGTTTAATTAACAAAAATGTCATTATTAACAAGAGCGGAGGAAGTGTGAATCTTGCGTCAACTCTTACAATGGATGCCGGCGCAAGCAATAACCTTACTGTTACCGCAGGAACGCTGTATACCAACGGGCAAACATTAACCATGAGCGGAGGTGGGGTGCTGACCGTGTCAAATGGTGGAACTTTAAAGCTTAATGGTAATGAGACCATTTCAACGCCAACTTTTAATGCAGGAAGTACGGCTGAATATGCAGCAACTTCTGGCACGATTACAATCCAAAGCTGGACCTATCAAAATTTAACAATTAATGGTTCCGGAAGCACTTTTCAACTTTCCGCCGGAAAGGCAGTGTTTGGGGATTTTACGTTGGCTGCTGGCACTTTCAATGCCAACAATTACGAATTTGAAATGAAAGGCAATGCCACGATAAGCGGCGGGACATTCAAAACAGGTACTGGGAGCAACATCATTTTTGGAGATGCTGCTGGCGATTCAGTCACTATGTCTGGTGGGGAACTGCAAATTCAAATGGCGGCAACTGACACAAACATCGTGAAAAATGCTGGTTCATGGACGAACTCCGGTGGCATGATTACTTATAATGCCGCGCCCGTTGTTTCAACGAAAGTCCTTTCTACACTTTCGCCATATAATAATCTGAAAATCGATTCCGTGGGGAGCACGTATACGTTGGATGGAGCGATCGTCATCAGTGGAAACTTGAGCTTGTCAGCTGGAACATTGGATGTTTCAGGGTCGAGTTATGGCATTACCATCGGAGGGGAGTGGCAAAACGGTGGTTCGTTTACGCAAAGAGCCGGAACAGTGACTTTCAACGATAATAGTAAAACGTCGATTTTGACTGGGAATACGACCTTTCAAAATGTAACTTGTACGACCGCCAGCAAAGCGATTACATTCACGGCCGGCACAACGCAGACAGTTAATGGATTGTTGACATTGACAGGCGCGGACAGCCAGTTCATTACGCTTCGCAGTTCATCCGACAATTCTGCGTGGTATTTGAACGTTGCTGGTTCAAGTTCAGTGGATTACGTGAACGTTCGCGATTCGGATGCCAGCGGTGGCAATGCCATTACGCACGCCGTTTCTCCATCAAGGTCGGTTAACGTTGCGAATAACGTCAATTGGTCGTTTAACGTTGCGCCGACTGTCGCTTCCGTTTCCGCGACGCAAGGCGCAGACGGGCGCGTTACGATTCTCTTTACCATCGACGATGCCGACGCTGATGACACGTGTCAGGCACTAGTTGAGTATGACGTCGGTTCAGGATTTCTGAAAGCAACCATTTCAGAAGCAGACGTAGATACATCGGCGACTTACGGCGACCCTGAGGTCACGACGGCAGGTACGTATCAGGTGGGAAATGCTTCCGGTTACATCACTACTTCCTCCGGCGCGAACACCGTTTCTACGGTATGGAACGCTCCAGCGGATGAATCGGAGATTGACGTCTCGGACGCCGTGATTCGCATTACCCCATACGATGGCACAGAGGCGGGAGCAACGGATTCAAGTATTGGCTTTTCACTCGATCTCACAGCTCCATCCGTTTCTTCCGCCAGCTATCTTGATACTGACGGCGACGGCACTGTCGACCGCGTTGACGTGGTTTTCGACGAGGACGTTTCAGTTTCCTACGATGCTTCCGACTGGTCCTTTTCGGAGCCTGGCACAGTCAATCTGGCTGATACGGGGGCCTCGGTTTCCACGGACACGGCTCAGGTCACGGTGAGCGCTAGTGCCAATTTGACCGGCGGCATAACGGATCCTACGGTTTTGTATACGAACAATGCCAACCGCCTGACGGATCTTTTTAACAACGCCATTGCCACCTTCGGCGCCCCGCTCACCGTCGCTGACGCCGCGGCGCCGGTTGCCCTCGCCTACGCGTACAGGGACGCGGACGGCGACGGAACCGTCGACCGCGCGGACGTGACGTTCACCGAGGACGTTGCCTACGACGAGTGCGAGCCTGGGGACTACGCGTTCGGCGGCGCGGACGCGGGTACCGTCGCGGTCG
>Ga0156547_130_pt2 | contig 19073 bp, 16 predicted proteins | sample RifOxyB2_FD_111942 | JGI IMG/M metagenome (GOLD analysis project Ga0156547, IMG submission 111942) | Candidatus Uhrbacteria bacterium RIFOXYB2_FULL_57_15
CGCTTGCGGAACTTGAAATCTATTTGAATGAGAAATTGTCGGTATGAAGAAGCCCATTGTCCTTTCGAATGGCATGCGCGTGCACCTGCTTCCGTTCTCCGGCACGGAAGCGGCTACGGTACTGGTGTTCACGAAAGTCGGTTCGCGTCACGAGTATCCGAAGATCAACGGCGCGTCGCATTACATCGAGCACCTCATGTTCAAGGGGACCAAGCGCCGGCCGACCACGCTCGATATCAGCCGCGCGCTCGACGCGGTCGGCGCGGAGTACAACGCGTTCACGGGAAAGGAATATACCGGATATTACGTGACCATCGCGGCTGGACATTTGCCGCTTGCCATCGACGTGCTGCATGACATGATCTTCCATTCGAAGTACGACCCCAAGGAAATGGACCGCGAGCGCGGAGTGATCATCGAGGAAATCAACATGTACGCGGACAATCCGATGATGCACGTCGAGGATTTGCTTGAGGAGACGCTGTTTCACGGATCAACGCTCGGCTGGAACATCGCGGGATCGCCAAAGACCATGCGCTCCATGACGCGCGAGGCCGTGATCGCGTATCGTGACGAGCATTACGTGCCGTCGCGCATGGTCGTCGCGGTGGCGGGGAAGGTTGACAAGAAAACGCTCGCCGCGATCGAGAAGACGTTCGGGAGCGTGAAGGCAAGGCCGGAGCCAAAGGCCTACGAGCCGTTTGTGTCGCTGGAGAAATCTTCGCGTCCGCGCTGCAACGTGCAGTTCAAGAACGTCGAGCAGCTCCAGGTCGCGCTTGGCTTTCCGTCGTTTGGCGTTGCGGACGCGCGTAACCCGTCGCTCGCGCTGCTTGCCACGATCCTCGGCGGCACCATGTCGTCGCGCCTGTTCATCAGCGTCCGCGAGCGCAAGGGGCTGTGCTATTTCGTTCGCGCGGAAAACGGCGCGTACGATGACACGGGGGCGTTCATGATTCGCTCGGGGCTCGACAAGAAGCGTTTGCCAGAGGCAATGAAGACGATTCTCGGCGAAGCGGAGAAGATCAAGCGTTCCGGCGTGACGGATCGCGAGCTTAAGGAGGCAAAGGATCATTTCCGCGGCCGCATCCTCCTGAAGCTCGAGGAGTCGTCAAACCGCGCGGATTGGTACGCGCGTCAGGAACTGCTTCTCGGGGAGGCCATGACGCCCGAGGAACGCATGGGGGAAACCGACGCCGTGACTGTGGCCGACGTGAAGAAAGTCGCGAGGGAAGTGCTCGACCAATCAAGGATGGCCGTGGCGGCCATTGGTCCGTTCAAGGACGGGAACGCCTTTCTCAAGGCGGCTGGGATCCTATGAAAACCATCGTTGGCAATTGGAAGATGAACGTTGGGACGCGCGAGAGCGTGGCGCTTGCGCGCGGGGTGCTGCTTGCGTTGCGTGGGAAGAAGCGTTTGCCCGAGGTGGCGCTGTGCCCGCCATTCACGGCGCTTGGCGAGGTGCGCAAGGTCGTGGCGCGCTCGCACGCGTCGCTTGGCGCGCAGAACGTCGCCGCGGAGGAGCAGGGCGCGTTTACCGGGGAGATTTCCACGCGGATGCTGGTTGAGCTCGGCGTGACGCACGTTATTGTCGGCCATTCCGAGCGCCGGCACCTGTTTGGGGAAACCGATGCGTCCGTGAATCAAAAGGTCATTCGGACGCTTTCCGCGGGCATGGTTCCAATTGTGTGCGTGGGGGAAGGGGCAGCGGATCGCGCGGACGGGAAGGAACGCGACGTGGTCGCGGCACAGCTGCGCGGCGCGCTGGCCGACTTGCACCTGAGGCACAAGGAGCGCATTCTGTTCGCGTACGAGCCCGTGTGGGCGATCGGATCCGGAACGTCGGACACGCCCGCGGACGCGGTCGCCATGCACGCGTGGATCCGCTCGCTCGTTCCCGAGCTTCTGCCAGGCATCAAGCCGGAACAGGTTGCCGTGCTATACGGCGGGAGCATTGACGGTTCCAACGCCTATTTGTTTCTGCGCGAAGACGAGGTAGATGGTCTGCTGGTCGGAGGAGCATCCGTGAAGCTGTCCGAGTTTACAAAAATATTAGACGCGGCTGCGGACGTGCTTGACGCGCGCGCGGCATAATTCCTATGTGGTGGCCACTGATTTCCATTCTGGTCCTGATCGCATCCGTCGGCGCGGCCGCCTGGGTTATTTTGCGCAAGGTTCCTCAGGTACGCTCCATCGACGTGTCATCGATTCCAACCGAGCGCATGAGACGGCTTAAGGAGCAAATCATCCTGCAGAAATTCGAGCGCGTCGGCGCGGAGAAACTCGGAACCGTGACAAAGGCCGCGCGTCAAGGGGTTACTGTCGCGTCCAAGGTCGGCAGGCGTGCCGTGCAAAGGCTCTACGCCATGGAGCAGTATTATCAAAAGCTCAAGCGCACGCCGCCGGACGGATCGCACGCGGTGGATCTGGAAACCATCAAGCGTTTGCTCGCCGAGGCCGAGGGTCTCGTGCGCCAGGAAGAGTATATCCCCGCCGAGAAGCGGTACATCGAGATCATCAGCCACAATCCGAAGCACGTGAAGGCATACGAAGGGCTCGGGAACCTGTATCTTTGGAACAAACAGTACGCCCAGGCACGGGAAACCCTGTTATTCACCCTGCGTATTTCTCCGAACGACGCAAGCGTGTACGTGAGTCTGGCCGAGGTGGAACTTGCAGAGGAAAATTTAAAAAAAGCGCTTGAGTATTTGCGCCGATGCGTGGAGCTGAGGCCAAGCAACCCGAAGTTCATCGACCGGTACGTGGAGACCGCTTTCGCGTCAAAGGAGCTTGGGGACGCCAAAAAAGGAATCATGCTTCTCAAAAACGCGAATCCGGAAAACCAAAAAATCAAGGAATTCGAAGATCGTCTGGCCGGTTTCGCCGAGGACTCTTCACAACCGGCGGAGCCTTTGGTATAGTTCTGCCGCACCTGCCGCGGTAGCTCAGCTGGTAGAGCGCATCCATGGTAATAAAGTGGTCTGATGTGTAGATTGGGAATATCGCTAAGGGTACGGGCGGAACGCCCGTTCCGTCAGGGATAGATACCACATCTAACACAAAAGCGGTCGCCGGAGGCGACAGCCCACTGTATTTCTATGGGAGCGCTTCACCCGTGTGATGGCGTTCCGATAGCAGTACCACACAGTGCCGTCGTAGCTCAGTGGTAGAGCACTTCCATGGTCACGTCTCTACAGAGACGTAGCCCACCATGCTGGTAACGGTATGGTGAATCCCGAATAACGGTTAATAGCCTGTCACGAGGCCAAGACCGTGGCGGCAACGCGTAAGCGTCCGCCCGAACGACTGACAAGGGGAGCCTAACCCGCGAGGGAAGGTTCAATATACAGTCTATTCCTCCGCCATACGTGAGTAAGGCGAAACGGAGGTACAAAAGAAGGAAGGGGTCAACAGTTCAATCCTGTTCGACGGCTCCAGTAGGCTCTGATGTTCATAACGTCAGAGTTTTCTGTTTTATGGAGATCCAAACCGCCCTCCGTCAGTTCTGCGACTACTCCACGTTCATCCGTGGTTTCAGCCCTGCCACCATTTCGCGCTACAAGAGCGCCATACGGCTCTTTGCCTCCGACGTGGGTATCGACACCATGGAGCAGGTCACGGAGGGCGCATTTCGCGATTTTATGCTTCGTGGGCGCACTGTCCGGCATTGGACGGCCAATAGCTACGTCACCTACCACAAGAGCTTCGCCGTGTTTTTCAGATGGTGCATTACCGAGGGCTACATGGAGGAGAATCCGGCGGACGGCATGGAGATGCCTAAAACCGACCGCAAGCTCCCGCCCAAGCTGACCCGACAAGAGGCGACCCGTATTTTAGAGACGGCCAGCAACATGCCGTATCCGTACAAGTTCCTTCGGTGGCGTAACCACGCCATCTTCGCCACGTTCCTTTATGCCGGGCTTCGCAAGCAGGAGGTGCTGTCGCTCATGCTCACAGACATGGATCTTCAGAATAGAACGATCTTCATCCGTCGGGGGAAAGGCGCGAAGGATCGCATTGTGCCCATGTGCGGGAGCTTGATGGAAAGTTTGGAACGCTATTTGGTCGAGCGAAAGCGTTTGAAGAAGACCTGTCCCGAATTCTTCACGTCCTTGAACCGTAACGTGGGCTTCACGGACACGGGCATGAAGCGGCTGGTAGAGAAGATGAACGCGGCGAGCGGCATCAAGTTTTCAGCCCACAAGCTACGCCACAGCTTTGCGACGATGATGTTGGAAGGCGGATGCGACATCTATTCACTATCTCGCATGATGGGCCACTCGGACATCAAAACCACGACCATCTACCTAGCCGCCACCGCCGAGCACCTCCGCGACCAGATCGGCAAGCACCCTATGGACGAGCTGGCAGGACGAAAAAAACCGGGGAGCCATAACGCGTTATAAGTCTGATTTTGAACTTTAAAAACGTGCGGGACTTGGCCACCGGAGTGTGCTAATGTGAACGGCGTATTCGATAATCATGGTTGCTATGGCAGTCTCAGTAACAATTTCCAAACTCCGGTTCAACGACGGCACAGAAGTCGAGCTCGGCGACGATGATATTTTGGTAATCGTTGGGCCTAATAATTCAGGTAAGAGTAAATCGTTGCGTGATATTCAGCAGCAAATTTCCGGCGAGGATCCAACAACCAAAGTCGTTATTGGTTCCTCTCTACGCAAAGACGGCACTATGGAGGAATTTGACGCGTGGTTTGACACACGAATAAAAAATCGAGATACCGACGATCCATCAGCAGTTGGACTTGGCACTACAATCCAAAAATCAACTGCAAAGAAAAGATGGGCGGAGCAAGACAAACTCCGAAACCTCGCGCCATTCTTTTCGGTGTTGGTCGATACAGCCGGCAGACTTGGAATCGTTCAGCCGCCAAGCCCTATTAACAAGCGCATCGACACGCCAAACCACCCGATTCATTTATTGTATGGAAATGACGATCTGTCGAAATTGGTGAACGATAGGTTTCATGAGGCGTTTGGCACCGATTTGACATTGAACTATGCAGCGGGAAATATCTTACCCCTCCATGTCGGTGACGCACCCGTGCGAGCCCCGGAGGAGGAGCGCATAAGTACAACTTACATAGAACGCTTAGAGGCTCTTCCGTTACTGCACGAACAAGGCGACGGCATGAAGAGCTTTGTAGGGTCACTTCTTCATGCACTCGTGGGCGATCGGAGTATCGTTCTGCTAGATGAACCAGAGGCATTCTTGCACCCACCACAAGCGATAATGCTCGGGTCGATGCTCGCGACGAACAAGCCATCAGGCAAGCAACTGGTGATCGCGACGCACAGCGGAGATTTGCTCCACGGGCTTTTGGATTCAGGAAAACCGATCCAAGTCGTACGATTGACCCGCGAGGGAAATGTAAACCATGCGTCGATTTTAAAATCCAGCGATGTCGCGGTTCTTTGGAAGAATCCCCTATTCCGTGTTTCAAACATTCTTGACGGGCTATTTCATGAGCAAGTCGTGGTGTGCGAAGCAGACGCGGATTGTCGATTTTACGCCGCTGTTAACGACAAGGCGCCACAATCGATTACGCGCTATTCTGAAACGATGTTTACGTATGGCGGTGGCAAGGATCGTATAGCCACCATTGTTCGCTCCCTACGGTCTCTAAATGTTCCGGTGGACGCGGTTTTGGACTTTGATGTGCTTAGTGCCGAGCGACCACTTAAGGATATCGTGGAAGCACTAGGCGGAGTGTGGGCTGACGTGGAGGGCGATTGGTCTATAGTAAAAGCGTCCGTGGAAAAGTCTACACCCGCGCTTAACACTGACCTGCTGAAAGTACAGACAGCAAATTCTCTCGCCGATGCCAGCGATGCCACATCGCTGGGTAAGATAGCCGACCATATCAAAGCGACCCTTCGCGCGTCACGGCCTTGGGCTAACACGAAGCAGAGCGGGCTATCTGGTCTTGAACCCGGCAATGTTTCGGATGCTGCGCAGAAACTTCTTGAGAAGTTAGCAGTGCTGGGTCTACATGTTGTTCCGTGCGGAGAGCTTGAACAGCTTGCTCCTTCAATCCAGTGCCGCAAATTAGCTTGGGTTATTGAAGTCGTGAAACGAGATCTTTCTATTGACCCTGAATTAGAGGCCGCAAGAAAGTTTGTAGAAACGGTTACCCGCAAGAGTTAGTTGCCATCAAGAATCCTGTTGGAATAAAAACGAAAAAAAGATGCGGTCGTTGTTTGGCGTTTTCGAGGATGCAAAAGTATAAAAAGTGTCGAAAGTTCATAAAACTTTTCTTCGCGAAGGTAAGAGAAATCCTTACCCTTGGCTTGCCGGAAGATTGCGCATTTTGCCCTGGGGGTGGGGGGTCTAAGATGCGGTCGTGGATTCTGACTGTGAATGCGTTATAACTCTGACAAAAGACAAACCCCGCGTCGAGAACGACAGCGTCCCCGAGTTGGGGCTTGTCGTCTCGCGCGGGGCGAGAGAGCACTTCAGTTGTGCTTGGCGTAGCGTCGTTCGGCGTGCTCGTTGGAACTCAGCGCCATGAGATCCCTCACGCGTTCCACGCTGATGAGGCGGAGGAAGAGGCCGATCTCGATCCCGACCATTTCGTCGAACTTCCAGTCGAAGCCGGAGCAGGAGATGATGATGTGGTCGAGGTCCATCCGCACGGCCCCGGGGTACTTGGGGTTCGCGGGGTCGGTTTCGTCTCGTGTCTGGAAGCTGGCGATGTGTTCCGGATTGGCCGCGAGACGCTCGGCCTTCTCCTGGGCGAGACGGGCGTACTTCGCCATCTTTTCAGGAGCAACCTTGCCGACGGCGACCCCGACAGCTGGGGACCACATGATACTGTCGTCTTCCTCGATGCCACGCCAGACCACGACGTAGCAGCCGGTGTCGGTGGGATCAAACATCTGTGCGAGCGACATGATGTTCCTGACCAGGCTGTCGATGCATCTGGGGTGGGCGAGCCGGTAGGCGATGGCTGAAGGACGCTTGCCAGAAAACGTGGGCATGGAGATCTCCTGGGGTGGAGAGGGTAGCGGAGGGCTGCCCTCTTGTCGTATGGAACGACAGTGAATAATGTTCTTAATAGGCCTTTTTGTCAACATTGTACTTGTTCTTTTAGTTAGAAACCATTACACTTTTCTTACAATTTAGCCTAAACCGTGCGTGAGCGCGGCATGGCAATAAAGCCAAGCAGGATACTGAACCCGTCGTTCAGCAATCCTGCTTGGTCGTATCCCGAAAGGGTTACGTTCCCCGCAAGGGGAAGAGCTGGCGGCGGGCTTTGTGTTTGCCCAATGCCGGATAAAACCCACCAAGCAGGGTCATATGAAAAAGATTTTAAGCGTGATTGTTTTAGTCGGTACGTTACTATCCTCCGTAGGTTTCCCGAACCAACAAGCGATGGCTGGCGACGACCTCGCTCAACGCCTGTCTGGCCAGATACTCTTACAGGTCGAAAGCCACGGGGAATCCTGGTACGTTGACCCCGTGACGTTAGAGCGCACCTATCTCGAAGACGGAGATGCAGCCTACCAAGCGTTGCGGGATTTCGGTCTCGGCATATCGACCGACGACTTGAATAAATTGCCCGTCGGCGTAGAGGAGCGGTTTGCAGACACGGACACGGACGGTGATAGTCTCGCGGACACGCTTGAGGAAGGGCTTGGGACGGATCCGAACGTGGCCGATACTGACGGCGACGGTTATTCCGACGGGTCGGAGGTACTGGAGACGAACACCAACCCGCTGGGGACTGGTTCCATAAAATATGACGCGTCGCTCAATAGCACACTCAGAGGCAGGATACTGCTTCAGGTGGAGTCACGTGGCGAGGCGTGGTATCTGAACCCCGCCGATGGCAAAAGGTACTACATGAAAAATGGTGATGCCGCATATCAAATCATGCGGTTCCTGAGCCTCGGCATTACGAATGCCGACCTTTCCCTCATCCCGGAAGTCGGCGAAGATGGCAACTCGACAGTAACCGATCCCGACCAGGAGTATTTTCTCAAGGTCGTGGGTGAAGAGGTTGTGTTTACTACCATCAAATTCGTGATCAACACGATTTCGCAGGAACTTTTTCTTAGCGGATCAGCAGGATTTGCGTATCCAGTGGACGCCAACGGAAATTACGACGAAGACGGACGGTTCATTATTTTGAACGTTGACGTCACGAACATCAGCGATAACGACGTGACGTTGAACGCGGATTCGTTCGTGCTTATTGAAGCCGGCGGCGACTACAAGGCATATACCGTTTTCGATGAAGTCGATGGTTACGGCGAAGACGATATAACCGGCAAGCCTATTGCTCCCGGTGAAAAAGAAAGCGGTGTTTTAGTCTTCCAGGCACCGTCTCTCGATGTCGTTGCGGGATACATCCTACCGATGGACAAATTGGGAACAAACGAAACCTATGATTTCGTAATCAACAATAGCGGGGTCATTTGCGGAGAACACCCGACGTGGACGGAGGATCAGTGCGACAAGGTGGCTCGTGGTGACGTTTGGATCGGCATGACCTATGAGATGATTCTTGTAGAGCGTGGGTTCGCAGACTCAGAAAACCTCTCAAATTACGGCGATGGCGACCAATGGCAATGGTGCTGGTTCGACGAGTCCCCGATGTGCGTCTACGACGACAACGATGATGGCATCGTCGACAGCTACAATTAGGGATTTACTGAATGTAAATAGCATTGTTGACTATGCAAGGAAAAATATCTTGGGGAATCGCCATCGTCGTTTTAGCCGTAGTCCTTCTTGGGGACTTCACGACTGGAACAAAGGCCGCGGTGGTGATCGGAGCATTCCTCCTCCACCTCATCTCGCAGCAGGATAAAAGATTCCGAAGGGTTGAAAACGCCGTCGGTATTCTTGATGACGCCACCAACAAAGAGGCAGCCAACAAGTCCATATCGTACCGAGCGGACATAATTTTGGAGCCGAACTGGCAAAAGATTATCAATGATCTCGCCAAGGACGGGGGCGTGGAACCAGAGAGGTTCGTGAAAGAAATATACGCGGACAAAAAACTAAACGTAAAGGAAGGCGAAGGGGTATTTGGGAAACTCTTCAGATTCGTGTATTTCTCCGACGGAATCTCGGGGATGACCCAGATATGGTCGGATCGACACAAGACGTTCGTCGACAAAATGGAAATTAGAGAGCGGTTATTCAGTTCCGAGGAGGGTATGAACTTCGCGTGGATTGGTCACGATAAGTACGGAGAAAATCGCGTAGGGACGAGCATCGTCATCGCCCCTCACGTCATCGGATTCCCCGAGGTGCTTCCGGATGGCGATTTTCTCGACGAGGAGAAGCTGGGCGAGGTTCCATTTTGGACGATCATTCAATTCCTTACCAACCTCGACAAGTACGTTGGGATTTGGGGATCCATGTACATGATAAAAACTTTCCCCAAGGAACTGTCTGACCTGTTCGAGAAGCATGAAATAAAATATGACCCGTGGAACTTTGAAGATTATGGCTGCGGCGGGGAGCCGAAGAAAAAGTTGGTGGAAAACGAATGGACAAAACAGAATGGAGTAGAAATCTACGACCAAAAAATGCGTGAGCAAACCTTCCAATCACCGTATCTCACCGTCCGCATCCGCATCGAAGCATTTAACCTGTAAATCAAAGCTGGCGGCATCACCGCTAACTTTGTTATCCACAGGTACGAAAAATATTCTCGGCGAAAATTGGGTCTAAGTTAAGCTATTAAAGTTTCAAGAGTATAAAAAGTGTAAAAAGTTTGGTGGATAACGCGAATTGCGCGTTATCGGACACGTCTTTACAATGAGGTGACCGAGCAATCGGCGTACCTTCACAAATGAATATTACGACCAATACCATGGAAAAACCATGACCACTTTTTCGGTTCACACCGACCGCCGTTCACTACACTGTCCGCGCCAGTATACGCGTGAAGATCATCAACCTATCATCAACATCATTACCTATCACCTCCCGCCCATTATTTCTAAACGCCAGGGCGCGAGTACCCCGCGTAACAAAGGTATATGACGATGGTACTGTTGAAGCCCGTTGATGGCCGTACGCCAAACGAGCTGGAGATCTTATTTAAAGACTTCTTGAACGAGCAGAAATTCACCCGCTGTGCCCGCCACGCCACCCTTCAGGGCTATGTTGCCGCCATGCAACTGTTCCTCCGTATCGTGAAGGAGGCCGACCTCCGCAATATCCAAGACCGCCCAACGTGGATTGGATTTTTTAGCGCACTCAACGAACGTGAACGGCTCGTGGGCAAACAAATGAAACAAACCGGCGTGAAGGCATCCACGTTGCTGACCTACCGTAGCAAACTGGACGTGTTCATGCGTTGGCTCGTGGCAACGAACCAGATCAAAACAAATCCGCTCACGTCCATCGAACGGCCAAACGTTCAATACGTTGATAGGCGGTTCCTTACCGAATCGGAGATCCGCCGTTTATTCCAGACGTGTCAATACGATCACAAGTGGGCGAGCGATTTTATCCGCATTCGCAATTACACCATCTTGCGCGTGCTCATACTTACTGGAGTCCGCCGTGGCGAGTTGCTCGGTCTTCATTTGCAGGATGTTGATTTGGATAAGGGAACGCTCACAGTGAGGGCTGAAACATCAAAGTCAAAAATGCCACGGCCGATCCCGTTACCGCGCCCGTTGATGATCGAGTTGAGCGACTACCTGCAGGCACGGAAAAACCACGCCATCGCCTATCTTAGCCCCGCGCTGTTCGTGTCAGGAACGAAGGATCGCGCGTTTGGTCAACATGGCCTCAAGCATCTTGTTGACCTGCTCGCAAAGGAAAGCGGCGTCCACTTTCACGTTCACCGCGCCCGGCACACGTTCGCATCCGAGTTGAATCGCCACGGTACGCCCCTTCAGCACCTGCAGCAGCTCATGGGCCACCACGACCCGCGCATGACCATGGCCTACGGTCGAAACGTCAGTGTTGATACTTTGCGACCTGCCGTGGAGAAGATCGGGAGCGATGGGTATTCACGGTAACTTAATTCATTATGAAAAAGGAACAAGATTGGAACCTTACCACGGGCGGGAGTATCATTTTAGTCTGCTCTAAATGTCGCCACATTTGGGCGCCGGAAGTTGCACACGGCGATGTCGTGAACGGCACTAAAAAATGTCCCCATGGCCATCGCTCAGGCGTCCGCATCTTCGTAAACGCCTTTGATATTCCTGGACGTTTCACAATAAATGATTATCGCACATTGATATTCGCATTCGACTATTGGAGAGAACGGTGGAGCTACAAGTAGTATCCAAAACCGCTGGGTAAGACCGGCGGTTTTGTTGTGGGTTATAACGCATTATAACCCAGTCCCTGAAGCCAATGCGTTCATGTATTTCATCAACGCATGTCGTACCATATTTTCAAACCAAGACGGATGCGGAAGTTTTGAAGATCCGGAAAACTGGTGGTTGTCGATGGTCATGCCGAGACCCGGGTCAACGTCCCAATTGTATGCCGCGGCGTATTGTTCGCTGATGTACATGGAAAGTCCGTCATGCAGGTAGCAGGATCGTGCGTCGTAGATGCTTCGCAGGTATTTCGGAACGTCCTTGCGGTAAATTTTACAATGTTTCGCCTTGCGGTTTCCCCCTCGCAGACAGCCCACGGAGTAGGTGTCGAGGAAGCCTAGGAATTTTTTCTTCGACTTGTCGACGGTGATGGAGCCTGTTTTGTCCACCTTGAGCATCTCCCGTAACTGTTTCCGTTGTCTGTCCGAGAGTTCCACGTCGTCAAAAATTGCATAGTTCGCACCATGAAGAGGATTTTGCTCTGTGGGAATGGCAAAGTCTCCAGACAGGGCTTCGATCGACGACACTAAGCGGATGAACACCATCTCGGTATCGACGCCAATTTCACGCAATGCACGCGCGTAGTGGTCGATGGCGCGAATGACGACATGATGGCTCTGCGGTGGAATCCCTCGGATCATATCGAGGAAGCCTTGGAGTTCCGAGAATCGTCTGGTCTTATTCTTGTCGAATATTTCAGGGTAGTTTCCAAGTATGGGTTTCTGATAACGAAGGTGGACGCCGTGTCTGCTTGGTAAACTAGTTGGCGTGAGTTCACCCATGTAGGTGGCGATTGGGTAAAATCTCGCCTGAAAAAATAAGGAAAATATCGCCAGTAGCTCGCCGAGGATGCCGTCCTTGAAGTAGTACCCGTCCTTGTCAGCAAACTTATTGTAGGACGGATCTTTAATTCCGGCGTGTTCAAGCCGAAGAAGGTAGCGATACAACCCATTCTCGTCCTTTTCAAATTCAAGACCCCCGCATTGGATCATGCCGTCCGCATATGAAAGCACCGACGAGATACGAGCCTCGCTTAAAAATTCGCATTCGACCACGTACGACCCTTTCTTGTCGCTTGTCAGGGATTCGATGTTTCGAATCCACGCCATGCGGTTGTCGTTCGGCTGTCGTGCCAGCTCGCCCTTGTTCGTCATAGATGCGTATATTACTCCGGTTCTCCGTCCGCTTCCTCCTTTTTATTCGCGATCAAGGAAAGGCAAAACAGCACATGCATCAGTCGGTTTGCGACTTCCTCGCCCGTCAACGACATTTTATTTACCCCGTGGGCGAAGTTATTTCGCAGGTTCCACCCAACAGGTGTACACAGAAGTGTGTCGAGGTAGAGCTCGACGCTCTCGCCGAGGTCTCGGTAAACCGCTTTGATCAGACCGGCCTTGATCAGCCCATGAAGGCCAATGAGCTTGTATCCTCCGTGTTCCTTGTTCGGTACGATGTACTGCTGTTTGTTCAGCTTAAACAAGTTTCTGATGGCATCTTCTACAAACGGAATCATCAAGGCGCTCGCAACGAGGAAATCGCCCTGCCAAAAAGCGGAGAGTATTTTTTCGAGATAGGGTCTGTCTTCACTTTTAAACAGGGGACATTTGGCCAGGACTCGGTAGAGGTCTTCCGGCGCGTAGCGTTTCTTGAGCTCCTCGAAGCTCCAGAACAAAAATGGAGTCTCGAAGTGTATGACCTTCGACAGGTGATGCACGAGATGTTGATCGGGATCATCTTGAATCGACCCGAATTCCGCCAGTGCGTAGCCATCCTCGGAAACGATTTTGCTCGAAACGAGATACTGGAAGACGTATTTTTTTGACAGATCGTCCAGCTGGGCTTTGGCCTTGTCCTTTCTCGGTACAAAATGTACGGCCATTCTTTCGACGATCGTTTGGAGCTCGGGCTTAAAGATGGCGTTTATGAATTCGTTTTTTTGCTCGTCCGTAATCTGTACCTCCGCGGATACCGTATGCATGTCAGACTTTCCGCGCTCCCCGAGGTTCCCCATTTCCGCAGTGATACGCCCGACGGCCTGTTTTGCGAAGCCGTATTGCTGTTGGAACCGCGAGTACACGTCGATCAGCTTCTGAAGATAGTTCGTGACGAGGATTCCGTTCGAGTTTGAATGCTTGTCCTTTCGTAGCACGTCCTCCAGGCGTTCGAGGACGCCCTGAAGCGCGGTGGCGTCACCAGACGCGCCGTAGTGTTGTGAAAGCAAGTTCGCTCCGCACTCGAATGCCCATGCATTCGGCTCCTCGACCTGTGACAGGCGCTGTAGCCGTGCCTCGATGTCCGCCACCAAATTATTCTTTTCCTGATCCGTCAGCGCAAATTTTCCTTTGCCGTCTAACAGAAGCCATGTGAAGACCCGTCCCCACAAGCCGGGCTTGTCGTCCTGAGCCATTCGTTCCTCGGTCTCGATGGCTACTTTTTTCAGATCTTCGAACCGATGGTTACAGCCGATCAATCTTTCGACCTCGAACGCGCGACCAAGTTTCGTGATGTAACCGAAGTCGTCATCCAACGAGCGCTCGCACACCTCGATGGTCATGTCGATCACGCGCCTGGCCATGTCGATGAAGCCGTCACCTCCAGCCCCGTTTTTGTAAAAGTCAACGAATAGGTCTGCGTAGCGAAGAGATAGAGATGGGTGCTTGGTCTCCAGCGCACGAGACTTCCAGCAGTTCAAAATCCCGTCATTGATGCGCTCACGAGTCGGGAATTCGATCATCTGCCCATCACCGCCCGGAAGGACGAATTTTGGCCCGTAGTACGATCCCCAACCGGTACCGGCGTCCCGATAATCTGCATGAAATGCGAACGCGAAGAGTTCCGCGACCTCCGCATCGCCTGTTGGCGTCACCGCTTTGATCTCAAACTCCTTTTTGATCTCGGCTCCGATGGTCTGCTCATCGATCGGCTTGATTTCGGCCTCGATTCGGTCAAAGAGGTCACGCAGTGATTCTATTGGCATATTGTCGGGGAGTTGATCTAAAAAGAGGCTTCCTATATAATAATCACCGTCATCTTACCAAAGATGGCCTAATATTCCGAACATCAAAGCCGACAATTGGAGATTGAACTACACGGCAGTAAAGTGGTCTATCTAAAAGGTACCTGGAAACTCCAGTAAATGAAGTTTCTATGCCAACCTAAGACACTTTATTACCATGACACCGAGGGGCACTTCATGGTAAGGATGAGGTCTCGGGTTCGACCCCCGACCGTGGCTCCAAAAGGTTCTGATGTTCATAAACGTCAGAGCTTTTTGTTTATGAAGATACTCACGAAGCCGGGCGTGGCACTTGTGAAGATTCATGGCGACCCGAAGGTGTACGCGGTCGGTCTGATTGACATCGATTCGACCGTTTTTCCCATTTCGGATCAGGGTCTGATTTGTCGGATGGCGACCCAATTGCGTCAAAAATTATGAAAACACGCGCACTCTTGATCGGTTTTCTCTGGTTTGGTATACTCATGTCGCTCAGAAATTTGCGGCTTGCGGGCAGGTACCGAAGCGGTCAAACGGGACAGACTGTAAATCTGTTGGCTCACGCCTTCGAAGGTTCGAATCCTTCCCTGCCCACCAATACAGAACTCAACGGCTCGTTAATATTAAGATCAATATAAAACTGAAAATATGAATCAACACGAAGGATCAAGACAATCGTTTGAACAAGAAAAAAACGAGAAGGTTCGTGTCGCAAAAGCCGAAGCTCTGCTTGCTCTGCAAGAGTGGGCTAGCGACACAAAACCTATTATTGCTGTTGACAGTCTTTTGAAATATCATGGACCTGCGTCTGAATGGCTTAAAGGACAATTAAGGCAACTCACCTATGAGCAGATTGAAGAGATGTCAAGAGCAGAAGATTGGGAAAGACAAAGATCAGAAGATTTAGAAAGATCGAGAATTGCCGGTGAACTAAAGCGATACGTGGATAAAATCGTGACACCGTTGGTTCTCATCAAAAAGATTGGCGAATCTCTTACTGAAGAACAAGCACAGCATTTTGCAGAATGGATTAGGGTCATGATGGTTGGTAATTCACAAGATGATGTTGCCAGCATAATTGAAGCCGCTAAACGATATTCACCAGATATGGTATTAGATTCGAGTCAAGAATTTTTTGCTGGTCAAGACAAACCAGAAGAACTACATCGAACGGAAAAAGGAAGTGGCCCACTTTTAGCGGCATCTGTGAAACTCAGATTAGGTAAGAAAGGGGTAATCGATATTTCAGACGACGAAAATAATAATGGTGGACTTGGTAATACGACACAAGTATACGCATATTTTGAGAAATAATTTTTTCAAAAAGAAAAAATTAAGATTTTTATTTTGTCGAAGACATGCTATGATTTGTGCGTATGGAGGAGGAAAAGAGGGCCGAAGCGACAATGACGGATAATCGTCATCGCGTTGCGACGCTGAGACGCCGAAAAAAAATTTCGGAGAATACCTACGAATTTCAGTTTCACGTCGAACAGCCGTTTTCATTTGAGGCCGGTCAGTACGTTTGGGTCGTCGTTCCGAATCTCGTCCATTCGGATACACGCGGTGAGCGTCGTCCCATGTCCATTGCAAGCGCTCCGAATGCCAATGGCGACATTCGGATCTTCATGCGCCGCGGAGAAAGCGGATTCAAGAAGACGCTCATGGAAATGCGCGTTGGCGCTAAGCTAACCGTGATTGGCCCATTCGGTTTTTCTTTTTGTTTTCCGGAGGATCCGAACATTCCGGTCGTTCTGATTGCGGGAGGTGTGGGGATCGCGCCATTTTGTAGTTTGATCCAGAGCATGAAGGAAAATATCGAGCGAAAAGTACCCATCAGGCTTCTGTATGCTGATCGTTCCGAGGCACGCGCCCCGTATCTGGAAGATCTGCGGGCATGGGCGAAGGGAGATAAGCGCTTGGAATATTCTTTTATTTCGGGAGAGATTTCTCCGAACGATTTCAAGCCGTTTTTGAAAGACAAGGCTGCCCTCTATTTTGTCTCTGGTTCACAGAATTTCGTGGATGTTGCCCATGCATCCCTTTTGGAACATGGAATCGCGGATAATCAGATGCGGTTTGAAAATTTTCATCCGACGATGTCATTCACGAAGTTTATTCATGAGGCCTTTCTCGGGAATTCATCTAAGATTTCTCCGGTGGATGTCAATCACGACACAGAATCAAGATTAAACATTTTGTTTTCGGCCATCGAAAGTACCTCCCATCACATTATGATTACGGACGTGCAGGGGAACGTCATATATGCGAACGCGGCCGCGCAGAGAATGACTGGATTCACATTTGATGAGATGCTTGGAAATACGCCCCGTCTGTGGGGTGGCCTGATGCCCAGGTCGTTTTATCGAGATTTTTGGAAAACAATCGGCAGCGGAAATAGGGTTGACACGGAACTCATAAATCGACGAAAGGACGGCACCTTGTATTCGGTCCTCGCGCATATTTCACCGATCAAGGATCTGAATGGCGAAGTGGTCGCCTACATCGGAACCGAAGAAGACGTGTCGTATATTCGTTCTGCCGAACGTGAGGAGAAAGAGGCGAGAATGGAGGCGGAGCGACAATATGTCGTTCTAGAAAGAATGAACCGTTTGATGGTCGGTCGGGAATTAAGGATGAGGGAGATGAAGCAAACCATCAAGAAATTGAAGGAAGGGTCTTCGCATCATGACGGCGTGTGAGTATGGATATTTTTGATTCGGCTTTCGTCAGTATTCTTGGGATTTGTTTCGTTACCATTTTGATCATGAATGGAAGCCTGCGAAGAAAAAAAGCGGAAGTCATTTCCATGCGTCGAACGATCAATGATGCCAACGAGCACGCCTTACTCGAAGAAATCAGAGAATTGAAAATTGTTTCACGGAGCCTGAAAAATAGGAATAAGTCCCTGGAAAAACGCCTTCTCCATCAGGAGGACAGCCAGATTGCCATCTTGAACGTTTTGGAAGATGTCGACGAGCAACGCAAGAAAGTCGCGGAATTGACAATGCGCTTCTCGCTTGCGACTTCCGCCGCACAAATTGGTGTTTGGGAATTGGAATTGGCATCCGGGCACCTGATGCTTGATAAAATCATGCGCTCGATGTTTGGGGTCAGTGAAACCGATGAGGACGTCAACCTTTCAATATGGGAAAAGCGTTTGTACGCGGATGATCGAAAGCGGACCATGGAGCAAATCCGAAATATTACCAGGAAAAAGCAAGAGATGGACATCCGGTATCGCGTGATGCTTCAAGATCATGTGATTCGGACCATCCGTTCATTCGGTCGTCCCATTGTGCTTTCAGACGGTTCCGTGAACCGGTATGTCGGAGTGTGCTTGGACATCACGAAGGAAACGATTATCGATCAACAAAAAACGGAGTTCGTTTCGCTTGCATCCCATCAGCTTAAAACGCCGGTCGGTGCGATCAGTTGGAACTTGGAAATGCTGCTTGCGGGGGATTACGGCAAAGTGAGCCTGAAGCAGAAGGCCATCATGGAAGAAATGTACATAATGAGCCGGCGTATCAACGATCTCATAAATGGCCTTTTGAATGTTTCTCGTCTTGAAATGGGCATGTTTATTGTCGAGCCCGTGCCTACGGACGTCGTTGCCTTGTGCGAGGAGGTCTTAACGGAAATGCATCCGATGATCGTTGACAAGGAACATTCGTTGATCAAAAAATTGCCGAAAAAGCTTCCGATGATTTCCGTCGATCCAAAGCTGATGCGCATTGTTTTTCAGAATTATATATCGAATGCCATTAAGTACACGCAAAAGAAGGGAAAGATCACGGTTTCATTGTTCGCGGATGACACTCGCTTGACCTTTGGTGTCGCGAACAATGGTGAGCCGATTCCCGTCGCCGAGCAGTCGCATATTTTTGAAAAAATGTACCGTACCACAAATGCGCGGGCGCAAGATCCCCATGGAAACGGACTCGGACTCTATCTTGTAAAAAAGATTCTTCAGGAAGCGGGCGGAAAGGCTTGGTTCACGTCAAAAGAAGGCGAAGGCACGGTTTTTTACGCTACCGTTCCACGTGCCGGCATGAAGCGACACGAGGGAACAAAAGCATTGTCATAGGGAGCGTGTCGGTTGACACGCGGGACGGATGCGGGTACGATTCTGCTACATTTGCCGGCGTAGCTCAGCGGCAGAGCAACTGTTTTGTAAACAGTAGGTCGCCGGTTCGATCCCGGCCGCCGGCTCCACGAATCGGCGACGCGTCGCCGGTTCGATCCACGACTGGAGTGAGCGGACGGCCAAATCGCATTTGGACGTCCCGAACGGAAGGAATGGATATGGCGAAGCCATATCCCGGCCGCCGGCTCCATCATGCGGCTTTAACTTGACGGAAATCCGGTCGTTTGGTAGCATTCCCGCGTTGAATAATCGACCATATGTCGCAGGACAATATCATCAAACTCGAGTGCTCCCAGTGTAAGAACTTGGGGTACATGAGCCATAAGAACAAAAAGACGCTCAAGGATCGCCTGGAACTCAAAAAGTTCTGCAAGTGGTGCCGATCGCATATCGCACACAAGGAGACCAAGTAAGAAGGCCGCCGCGAGGCGGTTTTCGCTTTTGGCTCGGAACGGACGATTCCGAACGCGGCCGCATGATACGTCGATTGACGCCTAGCGTCGGACCATGTAAGATTTTCGCACAAACAAGCACAGAGGGGCGTCGTTCAATGGTAGGACACCGGTCTCCAAAACCGGTAACGCGGGTTCGATTCCCTCCGCCCCTG
>Ga0156547_101_pt1 | contig 19050 bp, 21 predicted proteins | sample RifOxyB2_FD_111942 | JGI IMG/M metagenome (GOLD analysis project Ga0156547, IMG submission 111942) | Candidatus Uhrbacteria bacterium RIFOXYB2_FULL_57_15
AGAGACCTTGTGTGAGGGTCTTTTTTGTTCGGGCTGCTTTTGGCATACACAAAACTCCCGGTGGTCGGGAGTTTTGGGACAGCCTCTTCGCGGGGTTGTTTTGTTATGCTAACCTGTGAGTAACATATGGCTAACGAACATGATTTCGGAAACCGCATTACAGCCAATGCCGCACAGGCAGACGATGGCAAAGATCTGATTGTACGAGCACTGAAAGACATCGAGGCACAATATGGCTATACGCCTATCGATGAGTCATCCTTGTTCGCAGGTGTTTACTATGATTCCAAAAAGATTGGGAGTCTCATTATAAGGGTACAAAATGGCAACGGTGGCACTGCCGTCTTAAAACTTCAACTTCGATCTCTTCCGTTTGATGAAGGGTTCATAATTCGTAGTCTTGAAAAAGAATTGAAGACGGATCGCGTTCATCCGGTTAAAATTTTGCATGACAACCCTTGGTCTAAGAACAGAGGATTCGGCTATCTCATTTTCGAAGATATTTCGCATTTACCAAATCTTTGGAAGAACACACCGACGATGCAGGAAGATCGTGTACTTCATAAAGAATTCATCAGTGCTCTCAATGATTCGGTTTTGCCGATTAAACAGCCTTGGATTGAGAAGCCGAGCTCGGACTTAAATGAGAAGATCCTCGAAGCTTTTAAGCACTTCCGAAACATTGCACATGATAGCTCACATCATCACATTGCTGATGTTGAACTGGAACCATTTACTCAGAAGTATTTCGAGATCATTGAAAAGCAAGGGTTTGATGGGGGGATCATTTTCACACATGGACATCTCTCGGGATACGACGTAAAGCACGATCAACAAAACAATCAATTTATTCTCATGGCCAACTTATATTGGTCGTGGCGTCCAGAAAATTACGAACTTGTTTTTCCGATCTGGGTGGACCTCATGCAGATCCGAGACACATCGCTTACATTCTCAAGCTTTTTGGATCGAGTCATGACATGGGTCGAAATCTGGCCGGAGGAAGTTGCCAAAGATCGTAATTTTTGGCTTATGCTTCTTGAACGATCAATGCTCACGATCATGCTTGATCTGGGCGCGAGCGAATGGAAGGATGACGAAATCGAGCAGAAACGAGCGCTGCTGGAATCATGGAAGACATTTTTCAATTGGCTTGTTGAAAATAAACTGTCCTGAACATCCGACCCACTTGCCTCAAAATCGTCGAACTGAAACTTTTCAAAAATCCTTTCAAAGACTCCCGCGAATTTGGTACTCAACCCACAGACACTGCCAGATAAAAGCGACCCATGTGGTCGGTTTTATGTATCTGTGATGTTTGCTAAGATGACGATATTCTATGCAAAGAGAAACGCAGTCATTGGATGAATTGTTTGCCCAAGTCGAGCCTAAAACTCATGGGCAAATTATTTGGCTTGGCATTACGGGGAGTTGGAGAAAAACAAATGAAGAAATTGAACGAACCGTACGAGAGTCTGTAAGAGAGATTTATGATCGTGGCGCTGGAATCGTTTCAGGTGGGGCCTTATCCGTCGACTTCTTCGCAACAGATGAGGCGCTACTCCTTGATCCGACCGCTACACGCATAAAGATTTTTCTTCCCGTCACGTTGGAGCGATATGCTGCTCATTATCGTAAGCGCGCACAGGAAGGCATAATAACATCGGCTCAAGCCGAAGCCCTCATCGGACAACTAGAAGAAGTAAAGAAACGTAATCAATTTGCGCTCGTCGAAAACACCGTCAACATCTCTGTAGATCCGACAACATATTTTGAACGGAATACCGAAGTAGTAAATGCTTCGGATGCCCTGCTCGGCTTTCAGGTAAACGAAAGTGAAGGCGCGGGCGATACCGTGAATAAGGCTATTATCCAAAGAAAGCCGGTTTTTGTAAGAAGATACAACATCAGTTAGCTGACCCACGTGCCCCAAAGTCACCTAAACAGAACTCGTCGAAAAGCCCTTGTAACATCCCTACACATTAGGGATGTGTCCAATAACAAAATGATTCCATCGCGGAGTCATTTTGCTTTATCCTGAAAAGATTATTCAAGCATGTCCGTCCATTGTTTCAAATCCGCAGCACGCTTTGAATCGTTGTGCAGATCGTAACCAAAAGCAGTCCTCATGTAATCTACAATTTTAACTCCGCGAGGAAGGGTTTGGCCACCGGCAGCCAAATAAGGTAAGGCATAGACCTTAGTGTCTGCAGAAATCCCAAGAACATGGCCAATAATGTTGGCACCGAGCCTGCGATTCAATCGTTTCGCCTGATTGATTTTCCCGTCAATCTCGTTAAGCATATTTTCCAAAAGAACTTGCTTAACCTCCGGAGTCACCAAAGCCGGCGCTTCGGCCATCCCTTCGGCTAAAGTTTTTATAGATGCCCCGTTTAATTCGCGCTTCACATCGTCAAACGTCCGAGTCTGACGTTCAGGAGTCTGTGGAGTTTGTTCTGATTTTTTAGTCTCGGTGCCTTTACCAACCCTTGCATTGATAGCCTCGGCACGCGCCCTCATTTCAGCCATATCGGCTGCGCTGAAGGTTGATTTGACCTTCGTCCGTTCTCCCGTCGGTTGTGGTTCCGCAGGATCTTGCGTTGTAGTTGCTCCTGTAGCTGCCTCTTCCGTTTTCCACCGTGCCTCGTCGAGCGCCCAGACATCGTTTGGTGATTTCTCATGACCGAATGTCTGCTTGCTCATGGCCTTGCGCAGGACAAGTAGACTTTTCAAAACGGGTAGAATTTCCGCTCCATCTTTTTTATACCGTTGTTCATCGCCAGCCTCCTCTCCAGACTCTACGGCCGTGTGTACGCTATCAGCCATCCGGCTGCAAACCTCTTCAATCAACGTATCAATTTCAGCCAAACGACGATAAGGATGGATTCCGTCGTTGCGCGAAAGACTATCTAGTCGATACCCTAAGTCCGCGAAGTTTTGATTTGCCTCCCCGATCGTCGTTAACTTTTGACCAAGCGTACCAATAGCCTCAACTTGTCGTGCCTTTGACGTCAATGCTCGACCGCCAATCCCATCCGGATAACGTTCCATCAAGGCACCTATTGCCTTGCGTGCCAACTCTTGTCGCTGTTTGGATTCCGCGTTGATCTTTTGAGTTTCTGGGTCTGTTTCACGCGCTATGATTTCCTGCATGCTCGGACTTTCCCGACGCAAAGCATGCCAGGCAAGCATACTCATTGGCTCAACCATCTCCTCGCGTTCCGTGGTTACCGAGCCTTTCGGTTCCTGCAAAGCCCTGTGTACTTGCGGCCCCCACTCCTCATTACGCTTGATATTCCAGGCGGTGTCGTTTCCGTTTTGGTCTCGCATCAGGTCGCCGATACTATCCAATGCTTTTCTTGCATCCTGACGATCTTGCCGAATCTTCGCTTCGGCTAGTGGGGTCTCCGACGACTTCACGACGTCTGGTGGCTTTTGGCTCCCGCCTTCCACCTTCGTTACTTTTTTTGTTGGGTCTTCACGAAATTGTTCAGCCATATTTATTCTCGCATTAATCAGCTTATTTGCTCAAAGTTTACCATGGGGTGGGTGAAAAGCCATACTTTACGCATGATCCTGTAGCAGCGTAATTTTCTTGTTTCGATACACCAACCTACTCCGCAAATTCCCCAGTAATCCTCGCTTTTCGAAGATACTTCCTTCGCGCAGGAGATACTTGGCATACGTCCGAATATTCACCTCGGCTTCATTCGCTTCTTGCGTACCGTCCGTTTTTTGTTATTCTGGAAGCAATTAAGGAAGTGATTGCTCGTCGTATGCATAAGTTTGCCACCGGTTTTCTCATTGTTTGCGTCATCGCGGTGATCGGCGCCGTGGGAGGCGCGGCGTATTGGGCAACGAACTCGTCATTTCGGGACGACGAACCGTCGATTGAATCAGACGTGCCGACCACGGGAACGGACGTCACGAAGGCGAACAAGAGAGCGCTCGCATTCTTTTACCAATCCGTCGGTGCGTTCACAGATGGCAAGGGACACAACGCGGTGCGCGCGGGTTACTCGGAAACGGGACGCGTGGTGCATAGCTACGACGCGGACGTGCTCAATTGGACCATTGCGGCGGGTGGCAACGAGGGCTACGGCGACCCGGTATTCAGCTATCTCCAAAACGGCAACTGGGCCATGACCGCCTGGAGCACGCCGTCGGATCCGCGCGGAGCGGCAGGGCTCATGTATTACGAGGGCGAATGTCCGATCGTGGATGACGCAAAGGTGAACGTTCTTGGTCCGTCGACGGCAACGGGATGCGCGAAGGTAAGCGCGATCGCCACGGGCAAAACCTCGCAGGTGTTCTCCGACGGATCCGACGACTATCTCCTGCATGCCATCGGCGGCTCCATATACCTGGCGCACCTGGCCGATGAAAGCCACGCCGCTGCCAACCTGGAATCCATCTGCGTGCTTCCCGATTCCCCATCGTCGCTTTCCATCCTGGAGTACGGCGCGTCCATGAGGATCATCGACGGAACCGAAGAAGGACTCCTGCTAAGCGACACGGCGATCGCGCGGCGTTTCGACGGAACGTGGGTGGCGTACGTAAAGGGGATCCCGCCGGACAGCGGGTGCACGCGGCTGACCTTGTGCGAGTTGTGCACGCGCGCCATCTATCGGACCACGAGCGAGAATCTCGTTGACTGGTCCCCGCTCACGAAGGTCATTGGCGCGGCGAGCGTTCCGGAGGCATCCGCCATGCCGGGCGGTGGCGTGCGGCTGTACTGGCAGGATTTCAACGACGCATGCGAAGCCGAGGACCAGGCGCTCGCCGCGATCGCGCCAATCTCGAGCGCGGAGGATCCTCCCGGCTACTCGAAGACCCAGGAGCCGGCCACGATCAGCATTCCCGACGAGGCATTCGAAACAGACAAGAATATCCATTACGCCACCAATGCGAACCCGATCCTCCTCCCAAGCGAGGAAGCACTCGCCGCGCTGGCCGCTTGTCTGCCATAGGAGAAAACGTCCCCGTTCCCGGGGACGTTTTTGGTATTCTGTCACACAATTGGCTCGAATCACGTAGTATAGGCAAAAGCAGCTGATTCTGACGTATGGACCAAAACGAAAAACAACGCCAGTTCACCCGGGAATACCGGCAATTATTCGATTTCCTTTACCGTTATGTGCGGTATCGCGTCCCGAGCGTCGAGGACGCGGAGGACGTGGTCAGCGACGTGTTCGTGCAGGCATACGCGCGCCTCGACGGATACGAGCCCTTGCTCGGAACGTTCCGACAGTAGACGTGCGGGATCGCGCAAAACGCAATCGCGACCCATTGGAGGACACGGCGCGCAAGCGTGTCGCTCGACGCGGTCGCGGAAGCGATCCCCGAGCTGGCCGTGCCGTCGGACCAAGACTCGGTCGATCACCGCCTGCGAGTGGAACGCGCCTTGCGCGGACTGCCGGCGGACGCGACGGTGCGCAAGTTCTTTTCGCGTCTCCTTTCCGCGCTCCGACTGGTGAATGAAAACTAACCATATGATTCATGACGTCTTCCGCCGCGTGTACGAGGATGAGTTCCTCGCGACGCGGCCGAACAAACGACTGCGCTCTCGCGTTCTCACCTCCCTGCGCCCTCGACGCGCGTGGCTTCCATTCGTCTTCGCGGGCGCCGCGGGACTCGTGGCAATCACGCTCATGACGACTGTAACACCGCGCATACCCGACGCGGGCGTGCCGACGACACGCGGAATGATTGATGACTGGGCGTACGACTCGGATTCCGTCACGAATGCCCCGCGTCTCGGATATTCGGTCGGCGGGGCAAAGGACGCCAACGCGTTCCGTGACGACATTGAAAATGGATTCGTCCCGCTTCCGACGGACCTGACCTACGAAGGCCTGTTCTACGAGTACTTCTTCGAAACGGGCGAGCAGACACCATGCGCGCAACTGTTCTGTCCGAGCTACGCGACCGCGACCGCGCCGGACCCGATCTCCGGCGATGCCGACCACTATCTCACCGTCGGTTTGAACTCCGGCATGACCGAGGCCGACTTTAAACGCGGACCGCTTGATCTCGTGGTCGTGCTCGACATCTCGGGATCCATGGGGTCGCCATTCGACGATTACTACTACGGCGGCGAAACGGGCTTCTGGGACGATGAGGACGCGGCACCGTCCAAACTCGACGTCGCGAAGGACGCGATCGTGGCGCTCATGTCGCATCTTAATCCGGACGACCGCCTTGGCATCGTGCTGTTCGACGACGAGACCGAGCTGGCCAAGCCGCTCCGCGTCGCGGCCGAGACGGACATGCCGAGCATCGAGCGACACCTGCGCGACGTACAATCGCGCGGAAGCACGGACATGTCCGCCGGAATGGACCTCGCGACGTCCCTGTTCGACGACATTGGCGCGGCCGGACGCGAGCGTCGCGTCATCTTGCTCACCGACGCGCAACCCAATGTCGGCGATCTGTCCGAATCCGGCCTGACCGGTCGCATCGAGGACAACGCGAAGCAGGGCGTGTACGCCACCATGATCGGAATTGGATTGGATTTCCAGACCGAACTGGTCGAGACGATGACAAAAACGCGCGGCGCCAACTTCTACGCCGTACATTCCCCGTCCGAATTTCGGGAACGCATGGACGAAGGGTTCGACTTCATGGTCACGCCGCTCGTGTTCGACCTGACACTCACCGTTGAAGCGGAAGGGTTCGACGTCGAACAGGTGTACGGATCGCCCGAGGCCAATCGCGCGACCGGCGAGCTCGTGTCCGTCAACACGCTTTTCCCTTCCCTCGCGCAAGACGGCGAAACAAGGGGGGCGTCATACTTCTCAAGCTGAGACGAACGGGCTCGGACAACGGCGTTACGTTGCGCGCGGCCTATGAAGACCGCGACGGGGAGCGATACGCGACCGAGGCAACGTTGACGTTCGACGAAACCGAAGGGTATGACAACGACGGCATCCGAAAGGCCGTATGGCTTGCCCGATATGCGGATCTGCTCAAGGATTGGATGATCGACGCGCGCGCCGAGGACCATTGGTGGCAACTCGACGATCCGGAGCCGCTCGTGAATGAAAACGACGGCATCGCGGTCCCGCCGGAACCGAGCTCGTCCACGCTCTCGCGCTGGGAGCAACGGTCGGTTCCGCTTGCGGTAAACGACGCGTATCGCATCGCGTTCGAAACGTTCCGCGAGACATTCGCGAATGAGATCGGAATGATTGGTGACACCGCGCTGGAACGCGAAATCGCGATCCTCGACCTGCTTTCCCGCTAAAACAAAACCTATTTGACGTAGATGATGAGATACGTGCCATTCTCAAGTTTCACGATGCCCGGGTCGGCGCCGGAAAGGCCGGTGGGCGTGGGATCGGACCAGGTTTTTCCATCCGTGCTCTCGCTCCACCAAATGCCGCGATGCATGGATTCCGTCCCATAAAACCGCATGGACGAATCACCTAAGCCAACGAGATTCCCACCCCAGTTCCATCCCGGAACCTCAATGTCGTCAGTGCGCGTAAACGCAATGCCATCCGTCGATACCGCATGGTACGCACCCAGGTCCGGCGTGAGCGGGGTGGTCAGGTGCCACATGTCGCCAAAGAGCAGTGCCGCGCAGTCAAACAGGCGGTGCCCATCGATAGTAAGACTCAATCCCTTGAAGTCGTAGGTCACGCCATCGTTAGACGTGGCCGCATAGATCTGCGTCATTTGGTTCGGTCCCTGCTTGTCCGCGCTCGATGTGAAAAAGAGATGCAGCATCCCATCCTTTGCGAGCGTGACCGTGGGGTCGAATGGGCGCTGGTATCCTTCGGGCAAGCCTTTCATAACAATGGATAGAGGCTCGGTCCAGGTCTTTCCCTCATCATCGGAAAAAACCACGGCGACCTTATCCCATGCCGCATCGTCATCCGGAAACCATTGGAATACGGCGACCAACTGGCCTTGCGCGTCGTACGTCACGGAAGGAACACCAGCATGTTCCACGAACGTCTTGGACCCGGAGAAGGCGGTGCCATCAACGCTCGTCGCAACCATAAGGTCGTGGCTCCAAGGACCGTCTGGATTCTGAGCCTCGATTTGCTTCCGTTGGCTTGCCACGTCTCCTCCCGACTTCGCAGCCGAGGGGGCCAGTGTCACCGCGGGGATCGAAGCTGCAGGAATCTCGGTTGTTTCTTCATTACCAAGAGATGAGAGCCACCGCGCGCCGCCAAACGCGAGCGCTACGGCGGCGGCTGTTATGAGAATGAGTCCGACTATGAGAATAATCTTGTTTTGCACAGAAAAAGGTTAATGTGATCCGATAGCGATGAGGATATCCCCGTCGCGCATGGCCATGGTTTCCTTCCACCAGAGTCCGGTGCCGGACACCGGGGCCGTGATGGTTCGTTGGTCGGTTCCGTCGAGGCGAAAGCAAGTGCCGAGCGTCATGCCGCGCTCAATCGCGTCCGGCGAAAAGTCGGCGGGGTGCCATGCGCCCGCGTACGGGACGCGGACGTACTGAACGCGACTGAGAACGCGCTCCGGATCACGAGGCACGGCCTTCCCGTCGATCATCCCGAGGCACCGCATCATCGCCTCGCTCCACGCGACGTGCCGCGACACGGACTCCGCGTCGCACCTCCCGCGCGCACCGGACTCGACGAGCGCGTAAGCGCACCCTTGCCGCGCGAGCTCCACTGCCTTTCCCGCGCCGCACCGCTCCACGAGCGCCGTGTCCGCTCCGCACGATCGCATGAACGCTTGCGCCAACAGATCCGGCTCGTTCACCCCCGTTTGGAACGTCCATACAAACGGCCTCACGCCCTCGGTCATGGCCCCACCGTGCAGGTCAAGCCACGCGTCGGCCTTAAACGCATGCGTTTCCACGAGCCAGCGCATGAGCCGATCCGTCGGAGTTCCGCGCGCATTGCCGAGCCCGACGAGCTTCGGAAACTTTCCATCCATGGGATTCTGGCTGCACTCGGCCTCGAATCCAGGCACGTTTACCACGGGAACGACGACAAGCCTTCCCGCGAAATCCCCGTCCGCGTATTTTTTAATGAGGCCGTACGCTGCCTCCATGCCCGCGTACTCGTCGCCGTCGGTCCCTCCGGTAACCAAAAGCGTCCTGCCAGAGCGATTTCCATCGATTTCAGCCACGGGCACCTTCACGGAACGGTCGCCAAAACCGACCGATGTCATTCGAATCGATGGGTTCGAAAACAGGGAGAATAAGCGATTCGTCATGTCGCCATGATAACACGGTGGTGTATAATCCGCCCCATATGAACCAGACCCTCGCCGACCTGAAGGAGGACCTCGAAGCGCTCGCCCGCCTCGCGGAATCCTGCGGCGCGCGCGTTTGGCAGTTCCGGGCCGCGCTCGACGAACATCCGTTCGTTCGGGCGGAAGGAATGGCACTTTGGGAGGAGACGCGCGCGCTCTCGAGGCGGCTCGCGGATGAGATGGCGCAAGCGGACGGATGGAAGAGCGAGGAAGCCGACGCGCTCATGGCCCTTAAGCGCGAAAGCGCCGAGCTCCTGCGCGTGCTCCAAGGAAAGCTCGGCTACGTCCTCGCCGCGCTCGACTGGCAATCGCCGACCTTCCTGCACTCGCTCCGCCACCAGGCCGGAAAGCAGGTCGGACGCATCGTCGGCACGCAAAACGATTACAAACGCGACATGCATCTCGACGCGTTCGCGTACGAGGCCGCGTGGCGCTTTGCGTACGTCGATGCCCCGCTTCGGATTCCGCCGACCGCGTACGTGACATCAAGCGGCATGGCCGCAATGACCACGGTGGTAGGTGAACTCCAATACGTCCACAAGATAGAAGGGCCGGTGCTGTGCGGACGCGGAAGTTATTTCGAGAATCGTTGGATCCTCGAACGGGCGTTCCCCAACCGCGTGCGACTCGTCGACGACATGGACACGAAGGCCATGCTCGAGGAAATGGCGCGAAGCAAGCCCGCGGCCGTGTTTCTCGACACGCTGTGCAACACGCACGACGTGGCCGTTCCCGACCTCCCGACGCTCATCCCCGCGCTCTCCCGTCTGCTTGGCCCGCGCGGATTCCTCGTGCTCGACAACAGCGGGCTCGCCTCCTCCTTCCAGCCGTTCGACCACTTGCCACGACTCCTCGCCCCGCGCCTGTTCGTCATCGAAAGCCTCAATAAGTTCCATCAGTTCGGCTTCGATCGCGTCACCGGAGGGATCGTGTGGACGCAGGGCGGCCTTGAAACGAACCTTCTGTGGACGCGCGAACATCTGGGTACCAACATGCCCGACGCGTCCGTGCTTTCCTTGCCCTGGCCGGACCGAACGCTCCTCGACGCGCGCCTTTCGCGCATCGGGCGCAATGCCCTGCGCCTTGCAAAGCGCATCGATGCGTGCGCCGCCAAGCCTGGCTCGCCGCTTTCGCGCGCGGTCTACCCGGGCCTTCCGTCGCACCCGGCCTACGCGTGGACCAAGGATTATCCGTTCCAGGGAGCGTTCCTCACGCTCGCGTTCAAGCAAAGCCACGCGCGCGTCGGCTTCTACAAAACGCTCATCGCGCGTATGATCTCCGAAGCGGCGCGGCGCGACATCCAGTTGCTTGCGGGAACGAGCTTCGGGCTCGACACCACGCGCCTGTATCTCACGGCCCTTCACGCCACCAGCATCACCACCCCGTTCGTTCGCATTTCCGCGGGGACGGAAACGGACAGCGAGGTCGAGGCAATCGCGGATTTGTTCGAATCAGTCCTTGAACGCGTCTAGCTATGGATATCGTCCTGAAGGAACGAAAAGTCCCATCCGAAAAGAACGGCGTCATTACCGTTCGTCGCGGCTTGCGTCGCGGATTCACCGTGTTGGTTGACGGATTCCAGCAATCCGGCGCGCATCTGGCCGAACTTTGGCGCAGGTCCCTTTGGGGCGTTCCGGAAAAGCACCCGGTCAAACAGGTCCTTTTGCTCGGGCTTGGCGGAGGGAGCTGCCTTCGAAACGTCAGGCGGCGATTCCCGGACGCGCACGTCACCGTGATCGAATGGAATCCGGCGATGGTGGAAATCGCAAAATCGCTGAAGTTTTTTCATACGAAACAGATCCCGGAAATCATCGTGGGCGATGCGTACGAAGTCGTTCCAAAGATGAACGGACGGTTTGACCTCATCCTGATCGACCTGTTTCGCGGCGGGGAGACCGAACCGCGACTTGCTTCGGACGAAATGGTCGCCGCGCTCTCGCGCATCCTGAAACCGGACGGATATCTTCTTCTCAACGTTTACAAATCCGTCGCGCTCATTCCGGCCTTCGAACGCCGACTTTCGCGACATGGCACCTTTTCCTACAAATACGATCTGGTCGCGCAATTCCGCCATGTCGGACAGGGGCGCGTCGGCGACCAGGTGCCGGAAGGATTCGTACACCCCATGCAATCTCCGGACTATCTCGTCGGAGGTTGGGAACCGGGCGCGCAAAACGCGTCGCTCGTCGGCAAGCCGGGATGCCTTGGCATGCGCTGGCACTTCGGGCCGATTTGGATCGAGTCGCACACCTCGGACATTCCGCCGGACATTGACCGCGACGCCCCGAGCCGCCTGCTCATCTGGCAACCGATGACCAAGCTCGGCAAGCCGGCCGGCTGGCATCGCTCATGGATCCAGATGAACCCGCTCCAACACGGATTCGCGGATCTGCGCGGCAAAACGGAATACTGGAAGGATTGGTCGGACCACGCGCAAAGGCATCGCAAGAAATGGTTCAAGGACGAACGGTATGAAATCGTCGAGGTGCCGCTTTCCGACTTCGCGGCCGCGTACCACAAGACCGGCAAGCTCCCGATGATTCGCAAGGACTTCATCCGGATGCTCGACCGGCGAATCCAATACCACGGCGACCGCGTCCACCTGTTTGCCGCGCGCGACGTACGCACCGGGCAGATCATTTCCGGCCTTGCCGTTGTCGACGTGCCGGACGCATCCGTTTCCATGCACACGGTCGCGTTCCTTCATCCGAAATTCGAAAAGACGTCGGCTGGCACCGGGCTCATCGACCACTGGTTCTCGCACTGCCAGAAGACCGGGATACGATTTCCACATTTCGGCCTGCTCTGGGCACCGGGCGACCCCGGGGCATGGAAGGGATACTCGAAGTTCAAGCGCCAGTTCAACCCGCATCTTCTGCTGTATCCGCTTCCATTGATTCGCTTCGTCAGACGACAAAAAACCGCCGCATAATTGCTGGCGGTTTTTGCTTTCGCGCGTTATACTGGGGGCGTTATGACAATTCGAAAAGCAATCATTCCGGTCGCGGGAATGGGAACGCGTTTCCTCCCCGCGTCAAAGGCACAGCCGAAGGAAATGCTCTCCGTCGTGGACAAGCCGGTCATCCAATATATCGTCGAGGAGGCGGTCGCGAGCGGCATCGAGGAAATCGTCTTTGTGACGGCCATCGGCAAACGGGCCATCGAAGACCACTTTGACCGGAACTTTGAGCTTGAATACCGACTCGAGCAAAAAAAGAAGACGAAAGAGCTCGAAGCGATCAAGGCGATCGGAAAGCTCGCGAAGTTCGCCTTTGTCCGCCAAACCAAGCCGCTTGGCGACGGGCACGCGGTGCTTTCCGCGATTCCGTTCGTCGATTGCGACGAGCCGGTTGCCGTGCTGTTCGGCGATGACATCATCGACGGAAAAATACCGGCGCTCCGCCAACTCATGGACGTATACGAGGAATACCACGACCCCGTTGTCGCCCTCCAGAAAGTTCCGAGGAAACAGGTGTCGAACTATGGCGTCATCGGCGGAAAAGCAGTCCGAAAAAATGTCTGGGAGGTGCAAAAATTCGTTGAAAAGCCCGCGGTCGAAGAGGCTCCATCCGACCTGATCGTCATTGGCCGGTACGTGCTGACGCCAGAAATCATCGCCCTCCTCCCAAAGGTACAGGCTGGAAAGGACGGGGAGATTAGGCTCGCGGACGCGTTCGCTGCCTACCTCAGGACGGACCGCGCGCTCTACGGCTGCGTGTTCGATGGCACGCGCTATGACTGCGGAAACAAGCTCGGCTTTCTCAAGGCCCAGGTCGAACTTGGCCTCAAGCACCCGGAAATCGGAAAAGACTTGAAAGCGTACCTTCGCACCCTATGAAGCTTCGCAAATCCATTTTTGCCTCCTTCGCCATTTTCGCCCTGCTCGTTACCACGGGCGCAGGATGCGGAGGACAAAGCAGCGCCGAGCTCGCGGCGGCCAAACCTGTCAAGATTACCATCTGGCGCGTGTTTGACGACGACAGCACGCTCAAGCCGGCCATGAATGCCTACCGCGAAATTCACAAGAACGTCTCGTTCGAATACAAGACGATTCGGTATGAGGAATATCAGGACACGCTCCTGCGCGCCCTCGCCGAAGGGACCGGCCCCGACATTTTCTCCATCCACAACAGCTGGATCGGGCAATACGAATCACTGATCCTTCCCCTTCCGGAAACGCTGACTATCCCCTACACCGAAATCCGCGGGACCATCAAGAAAGAAACGGTGATTACGCTCAAGGAAGAGCCGTCCATGACTATCCGTGAGCTGGAGACGAACCTCGTGGGCGCGGTGGCCAACGACGTGGTGCGCGACTACCAGCCGAACCCGAAGCAAGAGGCGGAATCTCGCATTTTCGGCATCCCGTACTCCATGGACACGCTCGCGCTATTTTTCAACAAGGACCTGTTCGACGCCGCCGGCATCGCGGAGGCGCCGAAAACCTGGGAAGAATTCCAAAAGGCGGCGGAACAACTCACCACGGTCGGGGCGAACGACGACATTGTTCAGTCCGGCGCGGCCGTGGGCACGTCGCGCAACGTCGAACGCGCGTTCGACATCCTGTCGCTTCTCATGATGCAAAATGGCACTGTCATGACCGACAGCCGCGGCAACGCGACGTTCGCGGCCGAACTCGACGACAAGTCGCTCCCCGGCTCGGACGCCGTGCGCTTTTATACCGAATTCGCGAACCCGCTCAAGTCGGTGTACAGCTGGAACGAGGACCAGCCTTCCTCGTTCGACGCGTTTGCCTCCGGGTCGACGGCAATGTTCCTCGGCTATGCCTACCACATCCCGCTCATTCGTTCCCGCGCGCCAAAGCTTAACTTCGGCATCGCGCCCATGCCGCAAATCTCATCCGGACGCACGGTGAATTACGCCAACTACTGGGTAGAGACGGTCTCGAAGTCCACGAAGAGCCCGGACTGGGCATGGGACTTCGTCCAGTTTGCCGCCGATGCGGAGCAGGTCGGAAGTTACCTGGCCGAAACGGGCAAGCCAACCGCGCTGCGCTCGCTCATAAACGACGAGCTCCAGGACAACGACCTTGCCGTGTTTGCCGGCCAGCTCCTGACCGCGAAGTCCTGGTACCTCGGAAATGACGCGGCAGTCGCGGAGGCCGCGTTCCTCGACCTGATCGACGCCACAAGCGCGGGCGGGGAGCTTGATCGGCTGATCCGCGACGCGCAAAATAAAGTCAACCAGACCCTATGACGCGCGCCCGCACAAAACTGATCGCCTTTTCCGCCTTCCTTGTCCTATTCGTCTCCTTCGCTTTTTTCTTCACGCCCTCCTCCGTCGTCGCTGCCCCGGACTGCCCGGCGACCGGATGCACGACCAAGCAGGTCGGCCCGTTCATGGACGGCATTTCCGAGGTGTGCGGCGAAAAAGGAACGTGCTCTCTCGTCGACATCCAAACCGTGTTCGCGAACATTGGAAACTGGGTGCTTGGCATGGTCGGCGCGTTCGTTCTTCTGGCCTACGTGATGGGCGGGTTCTACTTCCTCATTTCCGGCATGCCGGGCATGGAAAAATATCGGGAAAAGGGAAAAACGGCTCTTAAGATGTCCACGGTCGGGCTTGTCATCGTGTTCGTGGCGTTTGCCGCGCTCACCACGCTCAAGAGCGTGCTCATGGGCGGGGGAATCTCAACGGACGGCGTCCAATACGTCTCCTGCGGCCCGGGCGACACGAACGCGGGGCTCTCGTGCGACCTGAATTCCACCTGCACGAAATCCGGCCTGTGCGTTTCTAAGTGCGAGCAAAAGAACTCCGACGAGGATTTCATGCAAAGCGACCAATACGTGGACGGCTTCCTCTACGTGTATGCCTGCGTCGACGTCAACGCCTTGTCGTCCAACTACGGCATGGCTGATGGCTTTGAGCTCACCAGCTCGTTCGAAAAAAACCTGTGCGAGGGCGGCGACAACATCCAATGCGGCCAATTCGTGCTCCAAGTCAACTAACGCGAACGCATATGAAACCTTCGAAAATCATTACGGTCCTCGCTTTGGCAACACTGCCTGCCATGGTGCATGCGCAAGCGCTTACGAACCCGCTCGGCACCCCGGATATCCGTGAAATCATCGGGAACGTCATCAAGGCGCTGCTCGGCCTTTCCGGCGCGGTTGCCTTGCTCGTATTCGTCTGGTCCGGAATCCTCATGATCGTCGCCGCCGGAAGCCCGGAGAAAATCAAGAAGGCAAAGAGCTCCCTCGTTTGGGCAACGATCGGACTTGTGGTAATATTTACCGCATACACCCTGGTGGCCACGCTCATCAGCGTATTATCCACAGGGTCGGGACAGTAATTCTAAATCATTTCAATACCTTAAGTAACCCAAACGACGTATGTTTAAAAAGATCAAGGCTCTTTTCCTCGGCGGACTGATGGCGGTGGCCATCGCGGCCCCGACCCTTCTTGCCGGCGCTCCGTCCGTCCATGCCCAGGCTCTCACGGAAGACGAGTTCTTCGGCGGTGAAATCACGGGGTCGGAATTCGCGGACACGGCAGGCCTTACCTCCGGCGACCTTCCAACTACCATCGCGGCCATCATCCGCGTCGCGCTCGGCTTCCTAGGTATCATCGCGGTGTGCATCATCCTTATTGGCGGCTTCAAATGGATGACGGCCCAGGGAAACGAGGACAAGGTCAAGACTGCAAAGAAGGTGTTGATTTCCGGCATCATCGGCCTGGTGATCGTTTTGTCGGCATTCGCCATTGCGCAGTTCGTCATTTCTTCCATTGTCACGGCCACGTCCTAGCGGCCGGCGTGTCCTGTCCCCGGACGGGACATAGCCTCGCCCCGCAATTCGTTGCGAGTCGAGGCTATGCGAACGCTTCTTGCAGATGCGACCAGTACGGTTCAAGAGGGACTCGGCGTGGCTGGCGACAAGGCCGGATACACGACCAACCTCGAACTGACGACGATCGTGGCGAACATCATCAACGTGATTCTCGGTCTCACGGGAATTGCGTTCGTCGGGATTCTCGTGTATGCCGGCATCCTCTACCTCACGGCCGCGGGAGAGGAAGCGAACGTGAAGAAGGCAAAAAAGTTGCTTTCCAACTCCGTAATCGGTATCATCATCATCGTATCCGCCTACGCCATCGCGAATTACGTGTTCGCGGCGCTGGCATCGATTACGAGCTAGACAACCATTTCATCATAAAATCTAAATCCGAAACCTAACTTCTCACTATGAAGAATCTCTACTACAAGGTTGGCGCCGGACTTTCCGTGCTTCCGACCCTCGCGCTCCCGCTCGTGGCTCGCGCCGCGGTTTCCGAAGGCCTTTCCGGCGCCGCGTCCGACGTCAGCACGATCGGCGGTGAAATCGGCGTTGAGCCCGACCTCCCGACCATTGTCGGTTCGGCCATCAACGTGCTGCTCGGCGTGCTTGGCATCGTGTTCGTGGTGCTGGTGGTGTACGCCGGTTTCCTCTACCTCACCTCGAATGGCGAGGAGGGCAACGTGAAAAAGGCAAAGAAACTTCTTACGCAGTCGGTCATCGGCCTCATCATCATCGTGGCCGCCTACGCCATCGCGAGCTACGTCATCAGCGCGCTCACGGCCATCTCCGGCGCGTAATCAACAAAAGAATCAAGAAACGCCCTGCCTCGCGCGGGGCGTTTTACTTTGAAAACAAAAGGCTCCCGTTCCCCGACGACCGATGAAGGCCGAAGGGGAACGGGAGCAGAAGCCGCATGGTCAGCCGCCGTGGCACGAGCTGACCGACTTTCGTTGGACGCGCTCTGGCCGCGTCTTTTCACAACTCTTGGCCGCGGAGACGACGTAGACCTGGCGGCCCACGTCCATGGTCGCGACCAGCACGGTCGCACCACCCGGCACGCATAGGGGCTGGTCCCCGTACACGCGCGCGGCCGGGCAGGTGAACACGTCTGCCGTACCACGGTCGTGCGACCTGGCGAACGGCACGTCCGACCCCATGGGGATCGGAGCGCCGTCCATCATGACGCAGACCATGGCCGAGCCGCCCGGGACCAGGTTGTCCCAGTTGTACAGCTCGAGGCCCGTCCACGGAGCCCCGGGGCAAGACACGCCGCCCACGTATCTCAGCCCGGTCGGCTGGTCCACGTAGACCACGGACGTGGCCTGGGCGCGCGTGGTGACCGCGGGGATCACCACGTCGGCGTCGCTGTCGTCGAGGGTGAGCGGGGCCGCGGCGGTCGTGGAGCGGCTGGTAAGCTCGGCCTCTTCAGCTTCGATCTCCTTTTCGCGCAGGTACGCGCGCTGCTCACGGTCCAGCTTGCGCAGGTCCAGGAGCGTCACATCGCACGCGATGTCGCGCACGAGCCGCCGCGTACACTTCTTCTCCGCGAGATCGTACGCGGCCTCGAAGTCCCGCGTGCCAGCCGCTTCGATCGCTGCGAGGCGCGCGGCCTCGAAGTTCTCGGCCGGGGTGCCAGCGAGGGCGGACGCGACGAGGAACATGAGGGCGAGGAGGGCGTTCATCACTTCACCCCCAGTTCGCCGACAAGATAGTCGACATCGTCCTCGAGGCACGACACTCGCTCCTCGAGCGTGTCGATCTCCGCGAGCGTGGCCGGGCACTTGACGGTGCCAGGGCTCACGTACACCACCTGGAGCCTGGCCCCTGGGATGGTGCCGTTCTGCGCGGCCCACTGCTGCCGGTAGACCGCGCTGTAGGAAACGGCCTGCTGGAGCGCCGGGTCCATTCCGGACATGTAGGCCGGAATGGACGGCCCGCCGACGTGGACACTGGCCGTCGAGGACATGCGACCGTCACGGACGGTCACAGTCGCGGACACCGGCACGCCCTCGGGGGCGTCCCGAATCACGTCGACGGGAAGGTCCCCGTCGCTCTCGATCCGGTGACCTACCGGCCGGTGGTACGCGCAACCCGCGACCAGGGCGAAGAGGGCAAGCCTCATTGGAACCTCCTTGGAGTTTTGTTGAAGCCGACACGGGACATCCCGCGCCGGCGGCATTTCTGGACATTGTCGAAAGGCCGACCAAGAGGACGAGACTCGTCGCCTCGATCGGATTTTCGAGCGGTCTTGGATGCGCGGCCCGGGATCGCTCGCGAGTGGCGAGGACCCCGGACCGCAGAGACGCTACGGGCACAACCCCTTCGTCCGCGCTGCTTCGAACGCGCGCGGGCTGAGCCGCGCGCAATCGAGCGTTCCACCGCCGCCAGCGCCAGTGCTGGCCGTGGCCGACCCGCCGCCAGATGGGCCGCCGAACCCGGGGTGCCCGGTGCTCCCGGCCGGCATGGCCCGCGGGCTGATCGGCGGCACCGGGGACAATGTGCTCCCGGGCGGTCGGAAGTACCACAGGGCAAGCAGCATCGCGAGCCCCGCGATCGAGACCGCCCACGCGATGCGCGGATGGTGGTGCAGCCAGTGCCCGGCCTCGTACAGCAGGAACAGGATCCCTGCCGAGCCGAACAGGAGGTAGCACCAAATCTCGACCCCGGACAGCGCCGTTCGCTGCTCCAGCACCGGCACCATGAGCCCGTAGCAGGCCCAGAGTCCGATTACCCAGACGATCATCTGGGCCACCGGACTGTGCAGCGCGTGCCCGATCACATGGGCGAAATGGTGCGTGGCGAGCAACATACCGATGGTTCCGAAGAACCCGAAACAGAAGACCCACCAGAAACTCATTTGGACTCCTGCAAATGGAGGATGGACAGTTGACGCGATCATTCAGCCAATATTCGGACATTTCTATCCGCATTTTGGCTCAAATTTCACCTCAACTTTGGTCGCCAACCATATCATAAAAATGTGATTTTGTCAATCGTTTGGCTGAAAAGTCGAAAA
>Ga0156547_104_pt1 | contig 18010 bp, 19 predicted proteins | sample RifOxyB2_FD_111942 | JGI IMG/M metagenome (GOLD analysis project Ga0156547, IMG submission 111942) | Candidatus Uhrbacteria bacterium RIFOXYB2_FULL_57_15
TTCGAGGAGCTGCGCGAGGCGTACGCGCGCGCTCCCGTGGAGTTCGTTCCTGGATGCGAGCGGTTCGTGCTCACCCATGAGGACGGACGCGAGCTTGCACGAGGCCGCTTTCGTCGCTACGGCACGCCCGACGAGCATGTGGTCGCGCGGCTCTGCGCGCTCGGCCACGCGGCAACGCTCATCGATCCGTTCTCGCCCCATACCGAGGTGGCCGTTGGCAACGAGACTGGCCGTTTCCACTATGGCGACGGCATCCTTCAGACGAACGGCGACCTCGCGATTCCCATCGTCTTTCATCCGCACTGACCCTCCCTGAGGGTCTCTTTTTAATCCTTCGAAATTAAAAAACCTCGCGGTTAGGCGAGGGAAGTGAGAAGAAGGGCCGCGATCACGACGATGGCCCCGAGAAGCAGGCCAATGGCGATCAATACGCCCGGGCTGCTCCAGTCGTCTGCGGCGTCCCCCCCGGATTTTACGGGGGGGTCGCGCGGAACCATGAACAAGGTGCGCTGCGCGACGATTGGCAGCATGTCGCGGATCGACTTGCGGGTGACGTCTGGGTGGAACTGAGTTCTTTGACTGGCCGCGATCGGGATGTTCTGCGGACCGAGCTGGGCCGCGATGTCCGGATCCTTGGTCCAGCTGTTCCAGAGATGCTGAAATACGATCCCGAGTCTCGCCTCAATGATCCCTTGGACCTCCGCGAATACCTCGTCGGAGCTGAGCCACGGATCTCTGCCGAAGCGGACGCCTTTTCCCTTGAAGCTGATGAGAAGTACGTTGTCTCCACCTCCGCGCGGCACCGAGAAGTATGCCTCGTAGGTCGCACCGGGTCTTACGCCGGTTCTCATAAGCCCCTTGTGCAGCGCGTCTATGATGTCGCGCAGGTCCTGGCGTGCCAGACGCTGTGCGACGCGACCCACGTTTGGATAGATTGATACGCACCATTGGGCGGCCGTGTGTCCCTCGTACTCGCCGACACCGAGGAAATGTCCGGTGATCCCGATGGCCGCCGCAACGTCGATTCCGAGCGCTTTGTCGCGGACGTGTCCGACCGCTTCCGGGAATCTTTCCCGCCTCGGGAGTATGGTTTCGCGACGTCGATCCGACGAGCGCACCAGTGCGCCCATCGACGTTGCCACGGGCAGGTCTCTGTCTTCCATGGGTTGCCTCCGCGCGTAATTCATCAGAAATTCGCCCAGTTGTCAATAGGTCCCTTTACAAAACCATTGGATTCCCGTATGTTTCCTCTCTGCAGTTCCTTTCAACGGAGGAGGTCATGAGACACCCGGAATCTTTCGAAAACGGACGGTACAAGGTGATCTGTCCGCGTGGAGAGGGCGGAATGGCATTCGTGTACCTGGCCGTGGATACGCGGCTCGGCCGGGCGGTTGCCATCAAGATGCCGCGTCCGAACCTGCTGGCACACCTGAATGTCATCGGGCGATTCGCCCAGGAAACCGTGACCATGGCGCGGGCAACGCATCCGCATGTGGTGACGCTGTACGAGGCGGGCGCCGAGTATTTGCCGGATGGCACGCGTACGCCATATCTCGTCATGGAGTACGTGGCCGGAGTGAACGCCGAGGACGTGTTTGATCCACGGGACTCGGAACGGTTTGGCGCCATGTCGCCCAGGCTTGCCTCGTCAATCATCCTTCCCGTGCTTTCCGCGCTCGTAGAACTGCACGCGGGCGGGCTCATCCACCGTGACATCAAGCCGGCCAACATCATGGTCGGCTGGAATCCGGACGTGGTGAAGCTCATGGACTTCGGGATCGCGCGCATCATCCAGGACGCGGCGGACGATGATCGGCAGACCAAGACCGCCATGGCGATGCTCACCATGGGATACTCGGCGCCAGAGCAGCAGCTTTCCGCCAAGGCCGCGGATGCGCGCGCCGACGTGTACGCGGTAGCCGCGTCGCTGTATGCGATGGTTACCGGCATTGTTCCGAAGGATTTGCACAACCATGGTCTTTCGGACAGCGAGTTCTTGTCAGTTCCGGAGTGTCTGAGGTCCGTGATTCATGGGGCGACCCGATATGACCCGGACGCGCGGGAATATCAGAGCGCCGTCATGCTCATGCGTGCCGTACGCCTTGCGATCCGCGACGAGCCTGAGGATGACGGAAGCGCCTTGCGAGACTGGCTCAAGGCTCGCCGCGCCACGTCCTCTGTCGAGGCCGCGCTCTCCCGTGCGTTCGGCCGCGGCTATACGATCGTCCCGGAAGCAGGCGAGGCCGACACGGCCGGGTATACGAAGTGGTTCGATCGCGAGATCGCTGGTGAGTCGCCGGAGACATCCGAACCGGAAAGCGCGCCTCCAGCCGCAACCTCAATTCCACCGACCGGGCGGCGCAGGTCGTTCGTGATGGTTGCCGGTGGGCTTGCGGCGACTGCGGTCGTTGCCATGATCGCGTTCGCTGTGCCGTGGCCAGGAGTTCGTTCGGGCGTCTCGGAGCCGAAACCAGTGGCCATCGAGGAAGCCATTCCCGCATCCGTGCCCATAGCGGTCGCGCCCGAACCGGTCGCAACCGTCGAGCCCTCGCCGCCGCAGGAAGTGGTCGACGTGCCAGCACCGCCTTCCTCCAAGGGAAAGGCTCGCGTGCCTGTGGAAAAGGCGAAGCTCCCTCCCACGGCTCCGCAAGGCCCCGTGATCGAGGCAGCGGATGTATCGGTTGATCCTGTTCCAGAACCTATGCAGCCGCGCGGTACGGTGAGGCTCGCCAGCGGGGCAGATTCGCTCTCGCTTGTTACCGCGAATAACACCGTCTATCCGGCGGGCACGGTTCCGCCCGGCACATATCGGCTCAGTGCGGTGTTTCCCACAAAGGGCAACGCACCGAACGCCGGGACAGTGACGGTCGCGGCCAACGAGACCGTTGTCGTCGTGTGTGCAGAGACCTTCAAGCTCTGCAAGCCCCAGTGATCCTGCCCCGCGCAACTCAGTCGCGGGGTTTTTTGATATACTGGAGCCGATATGCCACGTTCCCTTTCAAACAGTCTTGACGGACTGACGCGCGGACTCGTATATGCGCTTGTTTTTCTCATGCCGCTGTTCCTGCTTCCCGCGGCGCTCGATCCGCTCGAGCTCAACAAGCAGACGCTCCTCGTGGCGCTTACCCTTTGCGCGTTCCTCTCCTTTACCGTGTCGATGGTCGCGCGTCGGCGATTCGAGCTGCGGCATGGATGGCTGAACGTGGTGCCGGTCATCGTGCTCGGCGCGACGGTGGCATCGGCGTTCGGGTCGTCGTCGCCGTATCTGTCATGGATTGGCGGATCGAGTCAGGAATACGTGAGCGTGCTGACCGTATTCGCGCTTGCGCTTCTGTTTTACGTGATCGTGAACCGGGTTTCCGAGGAACGCGAGCACCGCGCCGTTCACGGCCTTTCGCTCGTTTCTGCCGGGATCGTGGGAATGATCGGGACCGTGTCCGCGCTGCGTGGGGATACGTTTAACACGGTGGGGACCATGAATGCGCTCGCCGTGTACCTCTCGGCCATGACCGTGTTTGGTTGCGGGCTTTGGGTCGCGTCCCGTCCGGACCACGCGCTTTTGCACGGCGGCTGGCTTGGAAGAATCGAAAAGCTACTCGTCTTGCTTGTGTCGGCAGAAACGTTGGTCGTGATGCTCGCGATCAACTACGTTGTCCTGTGGACGATTCTGCTTACCGGCCTCGCGATATTGTTCGGATTCTTTTTTCTCCGCGCAAATGACATTCATGACGCGCGACGTTTCCTCTTGCCACTGACGCTTCTTTCCGTTTGCGTCCTTTACCTATTTCGCCTTCCGTCGCCAATTCATACGAATATCCCGCTCGAGGTCACGCCAAGCTTTTCCGCAAGCACGGACATCGCGCGTCAGGTGCTTGACGGTTCGTCCGGTCTGTTCGGTTCAGGGCCGGGGACCTTTCAATTCGATTATGCCCTTCTGCATGCGTCCGACGTAAATCAAACGCAGCTTTGGGCGCAGCGATTCGACCGGGGCGCGTCATTTTTCCATACGCTTGCGCCCGGCGTCGGAATCGTGGGTCTGTTTGCTTGGGGGGCATTCCTGTTATCCGTGTTCGGTCGTGGGGCAGCGCGCGTGCTTGTCGCGAAGGAGTATCGCGAATGGGCGATCGTACTGGTCGGGCTGGCCGGATGGTGCGTGTTCGCCGTGGCCGCGTTTCTCTATCCCGGGAACATGACCAGCGTCTTTTTCCTGTTCGTATTTTCCGCGCTGATTGCGTCGCGCACGTCGCGGCAAGGAACAGAACGTTTCTTCGTTCAGTCGTCAAAAATTGGATACGTGTTTACCGCGTCGGTTATTCTCGTTTCCGTTGGCATCCTGACCGTGATGTTCGTGGGGGCGCAGCGATATCGGTCGGAAGTGGCATTCGCGCGCGCGGCGCGGCTGTCCGAGCAAGGAGCGGACACCAAGGACATTGCCGACGAGCTTGATCGCGCCGCGACATACAACCGGTTCAACGATGCGGCCTATCGGCAGCTGTCCCAGTCGCTTCTCCGCCGAGTGGACGAGGAAATCGCGATGCTTGCCGATGATTCCGCGGTGACTCCCGAGGCTCGCGAGTACGTGCGCGCGCTCACGGCCGCCGCCGTGAACGCTTCCGTGCGCGCCACGGATTTGTCCCCGCGCAACGCGCTCAACTGGCTTTCCCGCGGATCCGTGTATCGCGCGCTCATTCAACTCGTCGGGAACGCCGGAGACTTCTCGGTATTTGCCTTCGAGCATGCGGCCGAGCTCGAGCCGCTCAATCCCGCGAACCGGGTCGAGCTTGGCAAGACGTACCTTGCCCTCGCCGAGTCTGTGCGCGATCTCACCGGCTCGGATGACGCCGCGGTTGCCGCCGAGGCACAAGCGAAGCTCGACGCGTACCTCGCATCCGCGGAAATCGCGTTCAACAAGGCCGTGGAACTGAAGGCGGATTATGCCCCGGCCCACTACCAGCTTGCCGTGACCTATGACCGCCAAGGACGGCTCGATGACGCGGTGGGAAAAATGGAAAGCGTGATGCGTTACAATCAGTACGACGTCGGCGTGGCGTTCCAGCTTGGTTTGCTGTACTTGCGGCGGGGAGAAGACGGAGACCTTGAACGCGCGCAAGTGGAGCTCGAGCGCGCCGTTGAGCTCGCCCCGGCCTATGCCAACGCGCGCTGGTTTCTTGCGACGATCTACGAACAACAGGGCAACCTTGCCCTGTCCATCGCGCAGATCGAAAAGGTCCTCGAGTACAATCCTGGCAACCAAATCGTCACCGAGCGCCTCAACCGCCTCCGCTCCGGCGTCGCCGCCACAACGATCCCCGACGCGATCGAATAGAATTTCCAAAAAGGCTCCCCTCGACGTGGGGAGCCTTTTTACATCTGCCAAACGCCGCGGGGGTTTTCTCGGCGTTCCTTTTCTTCATCCTCTTCTCTTCGACGTTTCTCCTCCTCTTCCCATCGTTGTTGTTCTAACGGGTCAAATCCGGGCGCCCGGATTCCGATCTCCTTTTCGATCGGAGGAACGCGGTATTCCTTGTCGATGTCATCCGCACCGTCGTCCTCCTCGTCGTCGTCTTTTTCCTTCGGTTCTTGGTCACGGCTGGTATCCCAAATTGGTTTGCCGACTTCATCATCCGCCGACACCTCCTGCTTTTCGCGATCTTGATCCTGCGTTGGGTTCATATCGAAGAATATCTTACATCCAACATGGTTTTTTGAACAATTCGAAAAAAGAAAGACGCCTCCGAACGGAGGCGTCTTTCTGGTGGACCCTAACGGGATCGAACCGTTGACCTCTTCCATGCCATGGAAGCGCTCTACCAGCTGAGCTAAGGGCCCGTGCACTTTGGTGCGAAAAGGATATCGTATTGGCAATGGGCGGTCAAGACGGATTGACGTCGGCGTGGATTCGCGCTAGCGTAACGGGGCATTGCAAGGAGGGAGCCATGCAAGAGATGAGTTCTGCCGACGCGTTCTTTGCGGTTACCGTGCGCGTGCGACGGAACCACGCGGGAAAGGTATCCGTGCGGTTCGAGACCGATCCCAAATGTTCGCCAGAGGCGATCCGCGAGCTTTCCTTGGCCGTGGATCCTGTCGTAGCGGCCCGTCTCGCGGTCGGGGCGTATGAGATGAACCGGACCGCGCGGTTCGGTACCCGTCTCGTGGCGTCTCCTGGAGGCGCCGAGCCGGAGGTTACGGAAGAGCTGGTCCGGGCGCTCGTTCGTCCGATGGACGATTTGCTACGCGCGCTGATCGATTCGATCGAATCGATTCCCACCGAGGAACGCATGTTCGATGCGATCCGTGAGTTGTACGCGTCCATTCTCTGTATGATGTCCGTGGACGGAACGATCGGGCTCGTGCGTCTCGGGTTCTGTAAGCTGGAGCCGTGCGATTTTCCGTCTGGTCTCAGCCGAGCGTTTCGTTTTGCTCTGGAGAGGGGTGAGACGTGTCAGGAAGGACGGCTGCCAGTTTCGCGCCTGCCGGTCGTGATCGTTCGCGATGCGTCGCTCGTTCGCGTGTTCCTTGGGGTCATCGGTGACCGCAATCCGTTCCGTGCCCTGTACTTGAGGCGTTTTCGCGCCATCATTCAGTCCGTCCAGTCGCGCGCGGAGATCATGGAGATGCGCATCATGCGCGGCAAGTGCGCCGAGGAGGCCGTGCGCATGCGGCTGTGCGCGGAAGCCATGGATGCCGCCATCGGTCAGTTCGGCGCGCAGCCCAACGGCAACGAGAAAGACCGGCCGGATGTCCCGGAAGCGGTCTGGGGTAATCATGATCCCGGGGACGCGTAGGAGGATAGAGTTCCCCCGGCCTTTCCCTTGACTTCGCGGCGCGATTTTGTTACGTTCGGCTGGCCTTTGGAACCCATCCTAGGCACGGAGTCACAGATGCGAACATTTTCTCTCACGGTCCTCGTGTACCAGAGCAAGGATATTCCGGTCACCATCACCGCCGATCCGCCACTCGAGCGCCGTCAGCTGTCCATCATCGAACAGTGGATCGGCAATGCCAGAGAACTCATGGACGGCACATACACCCTCGTCCTCGGCGCGCCCGAGGATGGCCTGTACGGCGATGGTCCCGACGGCAATTCGGTGACGATCCTGCGACGCCGGCTCTTCACCCCAATGGAGAACGCCCTCGCCGCGCTCAACGCGGCCTACGGCGTCTACCCAGAGGATGACGACGAGCTCGTCCAACTTCTCGCCAACGACATCGCCCAGAGCGACCCCGGCAAGATCGTCGGCCACGCCGAGGCGATCGTCCCTGGCTTCCTGTTCATTCGCGTGGGGTGCCCGTGTTGCGGGGCGTCACAGCTCAAAGTCGAGACATTCGTGGTCCTCTCCGCCAACATGCAGCTCACCGACGACGGCTCGGAGGAGCGCGATCGCATGGTCGCGCTGCTCGGCGATTACGGGATCACGCCGGATCCGCGTCTCGCCACTGCCTCCTTCGCGGTGGTCTACCCGGGCGCGGACTGCACCAACCCCTTCGGAGCGGATGCCAACGCCAAGCTGCAGAGGCGCATCGACGCCCTCCTGCCGCGGATCGAGGCGGTCGCCATCCCAAAGCTCCTCGAAGTCGTCGCCGCCGCGACCGAGCGCATCAACGCCGGGACCGCGGCGATCAGGCGGCAGTTCCCTCAGACGTCCTGACCGACGTCTCTTTTCTTTTCCGATCGTTTTCGTTATACTCGCGCCACTATGTTGCAAGTTGGAATCGTTGGGCTTCCGAACGTCGGCAAGTCCACCCTCTTTCAGACGCTCACAAAAAAGCAGGTTGACTGCGCGAATTTTCCGTTCTGCACCATTGAGCCGAACGTGGGCGTGGTGGAGGTGCCGGACGTCCGCCTGCGCCAGCTTTCGTCCGCGTCAAATTCGGAAAAAATGATACCGACGGCCATTGAGTTCGTGGACATTGCCGGCATCGTGGAGGGTGCGCACAAGGGCGAGGGACTCGGCAACAAGTTTCTCGCGAACATCCGCGAAACGGACATGATCCTACATGTCGTCCGCGGATTTCAGGATCCGAACGTCATCCACGTGTCGGGCACGGTCGATTCGGCGCGCGACGTCGAGGTTATCGAGATGGAACTCGCGTTCGCGGACATTGAGACCGTGCAGAAGCGCCTCGACGCGGTCGGTGGGAAGATGAAGGCGGGGAAGACCAAGGAACTCGAGGCCGAGGCGTCCGCGCTCGGAAAATTTCTGGTCGCGCTCGAGGCTGGAAAGTTGACGAACGCGATCGAGCTGAGCGAGGACGAAGAGGTTGCGGTGAAGAGCTTGTCGCTTCTCACGCGCAAGCCCATGTTGTACGTGGTAAACGTCGATGAGGACGCGTCCGCTGACCCTCGATGGGTTTCTCCGCTCGGTCCCGACCGCCTGGCGCTTCCGATCAGCGTGAAGATCGAATCCGAGATCATGGAAATGCCAAGGGAGGACCAAGCCGCGTTCCTTATGGAGCTCGGCCTGTCAGAATCCGGCCTCGACCGCGTGATTCACAAATGTTACGAATCGCTTGACCTGATCACGTACTTCACGTCCGGCGAAAAGGAAACGCGCGCCTGGACCATTTCGAAGGGTATGAAGGCCCCGCAGGCCGCCGGCGTCATTCACACCGACTTTGAGAAGGCGTTCATCCGTGCGGAGGTCGTCAACTGGAAGGACTTCGTGGAACTCGGGGAATCCGGGGCTCGCGACGCGGGAAAGCTCCGCATCGAAGGAAAGGAATACGTCATGCAAGACGGCGATACCTGTCATTTCCGCGTGGGGACGTGATGGATTAAAAGAGCGGCCCGGGAGGGTCGCTTTAGCGTAGGTCGTTGATTGGGATTTCGCGCAGGGCGTAGTCGATCAGGCGTCCTTCGTGAAAGACTACATGGAGCCGGCCATAGCGTTCGCGTTTCGTGACCAGGATGAGTGGCACCTCGTTTCCCAGGTCCCAGACAACGCGGTCGAGGACCGGATCGTATTCTCTCTTGACCGCGAACCGCGTGGAGACGCGTTCGATCACTCGGTCGGCGTCTTCGCCGAGGAGCGCGTGCTCCTGGATCCATCGCGACTGCTCGCTTTGGACGCGGCCGGTGCGCGTCCGCTCGTCGGCCCGCGTGTCGACGTTCAGGATCTTGAGCGTGAGCGACTGGAGCCGCCCGCCAATTTCGTCCCGGTACCGCTCGAGGTCGTCGAGAAGCGTTCCGAAGGTGGAACGCAGGAGGACGTGGTTGAGCCCGATTTGGGCGCCGGCGTACGTTTCCGTCTTCGTGTGATCGCGGCGGTAGCGGAGGATCCGCATGTCTTCGTCAGGATCCACGTGGACGCGCGTCAATTCCATCACGTAGTCGTGAAAGATTTCAAACGCGTCTGGTCGGAAGAACAGCTCGCCGCTCGACTGGAACCGGCGATCCACGAACAGTTCCGGATGCGCGTCGAGCGACTCCCTCAGTTGCCGCAAGACGCCCACAGGGTACAACGACGGCTCGCCGTTTCCCGAAATGGTCAGCCATTCGAACCGCGTTCCGGCCTCATGGAGCTCATCGAGCATGGGGGGCAGGCGTTCCAGCCGGTCGTCTCCTTTCGGCCAGTCCGTGATTTCGGCCGTGCAGTATGGGCAGGCCTTCGGGCAGCCGCGACGATCGAGGATGACGAGAAAGCTCTCCATCCATCGATGTCCGTCCCTGCGGATGATCGGAACGTCAGGCGCGTACATGGGATTGCTCCCCCGCGGCCCGCCAGAGCGCCAGGATGTCGGTGCCTTCCGGCAGCTCGAGGCGCTGCGGCTTCAGCCCGTAGTCCACCAGCTTGCCCTGGTAGAACACGATGTTCGGCAGCCCGTACGATGCCAGGCGCGCGTAGAGCGTGATCTTGATCCCGCTCGGATGCAGCCATTCGTACCGGTCGTAGAACGGGTTGTAGTCGTTCACGCGCGGGAAGTGCGCGTCCATGAGTTCGACGATCCTTTGGCCGTCGTTCTTGCCGAGTCCATGTTTGAGGATCCATTGCGACTGTCGGCTGCTGAGATCGTTCGGGTCGAACGTGTTGGGATTCAAGATCTTGAGGTTGACCGCTGCCAGCACGTTGCTGAATCGCCTCACGTATCCCTCGATGTCCGCGAGCAGCCGGTGCTCGTTGCGCCGCAGCAGCGTGTGGTTGAACACGACGCGGGAGCGGGGGAAGAGCGGGGACTCGGTGTAGTTTCGGCGATAACGGAGGATTTCCATGTCCTCCGCGTCGTCGAGGCTCATGCGCGTGGTCTCGAAGACGTACGTGGGGCCGAAGATGTTCCACACCTCCGGTTCCCAAAGGATATTCCCGCCGGTTTGGAACCGTCGGTATTCGAAGAGGTGATCGTAGCGGTCGAACGTTTCCTTCAGCCCGCGAAGGACGTCCGCGGGGTACATCGACGGCTCGCCGTTGCCCGACATGGTGACGTATTCGAACGTGATTCCCGCCTGCTCGCAGCGCGCGAGGCAGTCGTCCATGCGTTCCCAGCAGTCCTCTCCCTTCGGCCACGTGGTGATCTGTGCCGTGCAGCACGGGCAGCCCTTGTCGCACCGGAAGGATGCGCTCACCACCATGAATGTCTTGTAGACCCGTTGCCCGAGTTCGTTTGCGACGACGAATTCGCCGTTCGGAAGTTGGACAAGACGTTTTGTTGACACGTCCTTCTCCTTGCTTCTTGTGAAGGTGCAGGACACCTTTAGCAGAACATCGCGCGCATGTCAATAGAAAGTTTCATCCCGCCGGACACTGGATTTCTTGCAGGGATTCTCGTATACTCTGTCTATATGCAAAGAGCATCACGAGAGACAATGGGTGGCGTATTTGGAACTTCGCGCGGTGACCAGGCGAGATATGCGAAGGCCGTCAATGAGATGAGAAGCCGTTTTCTCGGAAGGGGCGCCGGAATGAAATCCGCCGATTTGCGTAGGAAGGCGGAGACGATCCGGCCGCTTGCCGAGCAAGAATCCGGGCTTCTTGATGCGCTCGTTGGCATTTCATTTCATGACGACGCGAACAACGAACTCGGCTTGTGTCTTCGGGAGCTGTCGCTTCGGGCTGATAAGAAAGGAAGGAAGCCTCGGTCGCTCACGCGGGAAGAAATCGCCTCTGGCGTTGCCGCTATCGTGAAAGAAAAAGGTCTTGGCCTGTTCGAGCATGAACGAATGGCGACCGAGCATTTTGCCAAGGTATTCAAACAGGGTGGATTTACAGACAAATATTTCGGACCAGATTCGCTTGCCGCGAACACCATTGATTTGGAATATCGGACGGCGCTTCGAGACCCGGACGACGCGTCGCGCGAGCGTACGTTGAACAAATTGCAGGCAGACCTCCTGAGGCTTTCGTTTCAAATCGAGGACAGAGGCATCCGCGCGGAAAACCTTCTGATCTGGTGGATGCGAAAGTTGTTGCGCGAGCAAGGGATCGATCATCTCGTTTTGGTCGAGCATTCGACGGTCAGCCAGGACTTGAAGGGAGGACCTGACATTGTCATTATGTCCGCGCCATGGGGAACTCTGGACATTCAGCTGAAGACATTTTCCAGAATCGGGTACACGGCTGAATATCAGGACAAATTAGTTGAAAAAGCGGTCGAAAAAGTTCAAGGGACCGATACAGTGGTGTTTGAAATGGACGCGATCGGTTTCAACGAATTGATCGCGCTCGAACGTGATGGGCACGTGGACCAACGAAAGCGGAACAAGCTTCTTCGGAAAATCAGGAGTCTGGCTTCTGGAGATGTGGGGAAATTGTTCGACTTGCTTGCCAAGGAACCGAAGGTGGACGTTCTGGGTGAAATGCCGGTGGCGCCCCCGCCGCGGGTCATTCGAAGGCGTGCGCGTGACAACTGAGGAAATAAAAATTCGGTAGGCGCGTTGCCTACCGGTCGTCGAGCAGCTCCGGTGGGACCGCTCGTTTTTCGCGTTCGCACGCTTCCCGAAGCGTTTGCCTGGCGAACCCGGGAACTTCTCCTTGCGTCCGGACCCATTCCGCGATGTCGTCTTCGACCGTCCGCTCGCGGATGGTCAGGAGAACGGGAATCGCCTCGGTGCGACCGGAAGGATCCGGGATTTCCGCGTACGCCGCCCCGTCGTGGAGCGGCGCGTAGGTCCCGTTGCCCTCGCGCACCGCGTCTCCAGGAAGATCCGTCGCGGTCGTTTGACGGTCTCGCGTCTGATGATCGGGCATGTGGTCCTCCGGACGTAGAGAGTACAGGAAATACCATGAATGTCAAGGAAGAGATCCTCCGCCATCTGTTTTTTTTGCGATGGTTACCCGCGCCTCATGACGAAGATTTCGCGCTCCACGTGCTGGCCGGCGCGTTCGTAGCGCAATCTTCGCTCAACTTTCCAGCCGAGTGATTCCAGCATGCTGCGCGTAGCAACCTCCTGTTCGCCCGTCTTTGATTGGAACACCGGGAACGCGACCACGGCCGTGCTGCCCGGCTTTACGAGGTTCGCGAGCGCGCCGAACGCGTCGCGGTAAAGCGTCGCGAGGGAAGCGAGATTTCGTTTGAGAAAGTCCGGATGCTCGCGTCCGTGCAGGGCCGGGCCGAGATACGTTTCGGTCACGATCGCGTCAACCGGTTCCGAGAGCACCAGGGTTTGTGCGGGCGAGACCGAGAGTTCGATGGGCGGCATGGCGCCACCTTGGGCCGCGAGCCAGTCGAGGTTCGCCTTGGTATCCTCCATTGCCTTTTCCGAGATGTCGCTTCCAATCACTTTTGTAAATCCGAGGAGAATTGCCTCCATGAGCACGGTGCCGGATCCGCAAAACGGGTCGAGCAGCGTGCTGTGAATGGGGTCCGCGCCCGAAAGATTCACCATCATGCGCGCAAGCTTCGGCGGCAACATGCCGCTTTGCGCGTCGCGCGCCGGGCGGCCGAAGTCGCGTTTGCCCCAGGCCTCGAAGTCCTGCACGGCCTCGGTTTGACCGATGAGAATCGATTCCTTCGTGACAACGAGCACGAACTCGCCGCCGCGCTCGAGCAGCTTGTTGGTGGCAACCACTACGGCCGACAGTGTCTTCTCCCTTGACGTCACCAGGCGCACGGGCCGCCCCGATTCCTTCACGCGCCTCTTGATCTCGAGCCCGAGCCGCTGTGACTCCTTGCGCAGCTCCTTCGCGCGGTGCGCATTGCCGGCATCGTACACGCTCACCCCGAATTCCACGCGCGGCAGCTCTGGGTCGATCATCGCGCCGATCAGGTCCGCGCACGCCTCCTTGTCCCACTTGTTGAGTTCGCCCACCACGGATCCAACCTTGATGGTTCCGGCCAGCCGGTCTTGCAGCTGCGGGCCGGTTTGGTCCGTTTCAAGCAAAAGTACGTCGCCCTCGCGCGACGCGAATTCATGCACGCCGGTCACGGCCTCAATTTCCGCCACGGACAGCTCCCGATTGTTCCCAAGTACGAAGAATTTCATGTAGGAACTCTAGCATATCCACGAAAAGGTTCAATCATTGACACTCCCCCCTTATTCCGCTAGGCTAATCTCCTCGTTCTTTCCTACCGGAGAATTCGTGGACATGCGTGTTACCAAATTGCCGCTCTGGGCCGGTATCCTCGGCCTTTTGGGGATCACGTACGTTCTCAACGTGTTCGTGATTCCCGTCATATTTCCATTTCTCTCCTCGCTTCCCGCACAGGGGCCCATTCCGTTCTTCACGACCGGGGCGGGCGTGCTCGGCGTGTGGTTCGCGCTTTCGGGAGAGGAGGATCGCGCCGAGCAGTGCGCATCCATGTGCACCTCTTTCGGCTTCCTCGGGACTGCGGTTGGGTTTACCAACTACCTGATGGTGTTCCAGAAGGAGAGCACGGACATGAGCGGACTCATGCTCGCGTTCGTCACGACCGCGCATGGCCTCGTGATGGCCGCGCTGGTCGCCTTCTTGCTCATTTGGAACAAGCGTTCCAAGAGGGGCGCCGACCATGGCTGAGCGCCGACGGCACGGTTCGACGGCCTCGCTCATCGCGGCCGCGGACATCATGACCTGCTTCATTGGCATCCTTCTCGTGGTGCTAGTGAGAAGCAAGGTCACGGTAGAACACGAGGTGGAGGCACTCGAGGCCAGAAAGGTCGAGCTCCAATCGGAAGTCGCGGTACTGGCCGTCGAGAACGACGAGACATTTCGGCGCATGGAGTCGGAGCACAAAAAAAAGGAAGCGAGGATCAAGGCAGAGATCGCCGAACAGGAAGTGCAGCTCGCCCAGAAGCAGCAGAGCTTCAAGGACTGGGACTGGGTCGTGAACCGCTTTCGCGAGTCGCGCGGCATGTCCCGCGATCCAGACGCGCATCTTTACCTGCGTTCGCAAGGCATCTACCGTGATGGGAACGCAAAGCCCCTTTCCGACGCGCAGGTGATCGCGTTTCTAACGGGGCAATTCGAATCGGCAAGTACTCGACCGGACGGTAAGTCGCTTGTCGCGGCCTGGCAGGAAAATGGCGCCAACGATCAGTACATCCGCATGCTCGACATGAGGAGCCAGATTCCCGGACTTGACAGAGAGCTTTCGATTTACACGATCGTGCTTCCGACGGGGGCGCACGCGGGGGCGGAGCAGAAAGGAAACGAACCGATCGAACGAAAGCAAGGAGGTGGACGATGACCCGCGAACAGGCGTTTTGGCTCTTGGTGGCCGCGGCGCTCGTCGCGGTCTTCGCCAAGAGCTTCCGCGCGCCGTCCGAGCACTTTTGGGACGCACCGCCGAGAATCCCGATTACGGAGCAGCAGGCGATCGAGATTCTTGCGCGTTTGGCCGGCATCGACATGCCGGACGTGCCCGAAGAAAAGGATGGGTCCGAGCCAGTGGCTGAGGAGCCCACGCCGGCGAAGGAGGACCAGGAGCCGGTTCCAGACCCGAAGCCCAAGCCGAAGGCAAAGTCGAAGCCAAAGCAGAAGGTCGCGCCGAAGGCAAAGCCCAAGCCGAAGCCCGTCCCCGAACCGAAGGAACCGCGGCCGGTCATCGACAAGGAGACGGTGGACGCGATGGTGTCCTCGGTGCTGCCCGACCTGTTCGGATGCTACATGTACTTCATGGACCGCGCGCACATGAACGTGGACGGCCAGGTACTGCTCGCGATCGAGATCAGCGCTCGCGGCGCGGTGACCAAGGTGTCGTTCCGCGAGGATCCGCTCCAAATCCCGCGCATGGAGGAGTGCGTGGCGAGCAAGTTCGTCGGCAAGGAGATTTATCCGCCGCCGAGCGAGCCGGTCGTCGCGCGCTACCCGCTGACGTTCACGCGTCCCGGGGCGCCCCGGTTTGACCGTTATCTCAAGGAGTCCGGGGGGTCGCGATGAGCAACGCGGAGCTTCGCCTGGCAGGATTTCCGATTACCGTCCGGCCGTCCGTCCTGCTGCTCATCGCGGCGATCGGATGGACGGTAGTGTCGTCGGGGCAGTCGCTGTGGCTGCTTGCCTGCTACGTTTCCACGCTGTTCGCGTCCGTGCTGCTGCATGAGCTCGGCCATGCCTTCGCGCTCCGATTCGTCGGGGTGCGCGGGCAGACCGTCACGCTCCACGGGCTCGGAGGCCAGGTGGAGTGGGACGGCTCCGTGGAGCCGCTGACCAACGTGGAACATCTGTTCGTCTCGCTCGCCGGCCCCGTTAGCGGGCTGATGGTCGGAATGCTCGCGCTCGCCGCGATTCCGTTCGCGTCGGACGCGTTCGTCCTCAACGTGCTCGGGCAGGCCGTCCTGCTGAACGTTTGCATGAACGTTGGCAACATGATGCCCGCGCTCCCGCTCGACGGGGGACAGGCGCTTCTCAGCTGCATCAACGCGGTGACGCCGCGCGGATGGAAGCTCGGCGCGTATCTCGTCGTATATCTCGGGAGCGTGGTCGGATCCATGCTCCTTTTCGCCGCGTACTTCTGGGGAAACGTGTTCCTCCTTCTCATTGGCGGCCAGATCCTTCTGTTCAACGCTTCCCAGACGGAATGGCTGTTTTCCGACGAACCCTGACCTCGCGGCACTCTCCTGGTGTCGCTTTTTTGTTGCAGCCTTGACCAAAATCATCTTTTTGTTTAAGATTCGCGTACTAATTCATCTGTCCAAGACCTGAGACATAAAGGTCGGTCCGGCGTTCCGTCGGACCCAGAAGACTATGCAGAAATACGAACTGCTTTATATCGTCCCGACGCAATTCGCGGATACCGAAATCGACGGTTTGCGCGAAAAGACCGCGGCGATCATCGAGCAAACGGGCGCCAAGGTGACCCGTAACGAATCACTGGGAAAGATTAAGCTTGCGTATCCGATCAAGCACCAGCGTCACGGCACGTACGTGCTCATTCATTTCGAAGGCGAGCCTTCGGTGGTCGCTACCATTGATCGCGCCCTTCGTCTTTCCGACGAGGTACTGCGGCATATGATTGTCGATCTCGCTCCCGGCTCCGAAAAGAAGGTGTTTGAGATTCAGTCCTACGTTGCTCCGCTTTCCGAGGAAGCGCGCGAAATGCGCCGTACCACGACCTCGGACGCAGCCGCGCCGCGCAAGGCTCCGGTTGCTCCGTCCATTACGGAGGCAGCTTTCCCGGTGAAGGCTGGGGAGGCGTCCATGTCCATGGAGGAACTCGACAAGAAGCTTGACGAGATTCTTGATGAAGACGTGAAGGCGTAGACATTAGCCATTCGAAATTAAAAATTTCGGGTATGTACTCTCTCAATCGTGCAACCGTCCTCGGCAACTGCACCCGCGACCCGGAAACGCGCCAAACGCCCTCGGGCCAGTCGGTGTGTTCCTTCGGCGTCGCGACCAACCGTACCTGGACCGACGCGGCCGGGGCGAAGCAGGAAGCGGCCGACTTCCATAACGTGGTGACGTGGGGCAAGCTCGCGGAAATCTGCGGGCAGTATCTCGCGAAGGGCCGTAAGGTCTACGTTGAGGGCCGCATGCAAACGCGCAGCTGGGAAGGCCAGGACGGGCAGAAGCGTTCCACGATGGAAATCGTCGCGGAGAACGTCATTTTGCTCGATCGCGTAGGCGGGGGCGCACCGGCATCGGCCGCGTCGCCGTTTGTCCCTCCGGCAGTTTCCACGCCGAAGGACGATCCGGCGCCGAATCCGGATGACGAGATCAAGGTTGAGGACATTCCCTTCTAGAACATATGTATAATCGCAACGAGCAGAAAAATGCCATGCGCAAGGAACGCCAGTGTTTCTTTTGCATGAACAACATCCCGGATATCGATTACAAGGATACCAATCTTCTGCGCCGCTTCCTTTCTTCGTTCGCGAAGATCGTGCCGCGCAAGCGCAGCAAGGTGTGCGTCTGGCACCAGCGCAAGCTCGACAACGCGATCAAGCGCGCGCGCATCATGGCGCTCGTTCCGTTCATCCAGCGCTAGGATATGCAGCGCGATTCGAAAGAAATCGCAAAGGAACGCGAGATCGTGAACAACACGATCCGTTCTTTTTTTCATGGTCGGGGGTATGTGGAAGTTGAAACGCCGATCGTGGTGCGTAGTCCTGGCATGGAACCGAACCTGATGCCGTTCGAGACGACGGTGATCGAGCCGGATGGGACGCGCCGTGCCGCGGCCCTTATCACGAGTCCGGAGTATTCGATGAAAAAGCTCCTTGGGTTCGGCTTCGAAAAAATCTTCACGCTCACCAAGGTATTTCGGAACGACGAGGAACTGGGAGGAACGCACAATCCTGAGTTCTCGATGCTTGAGTGGTACAGGCAGGGCGCGGATTACGTCGAGTGCATGAACGAGACGGAGGCGCTCGTGCGGATGACGTGTTCCGCATTCGGTCGAGGCCTTCCGGCGTTTCGCCGCGTGCGCGCGCGCGATCTTTTTTTGGAGTGCGTTGGGATTGATCTCGACGTCGCGACCGCGGAGAACCTTCGCGCGGTGTGCGATGCGCACGGAATCCGTACCGATGCTTCCGACACGGAATCCGATTTATTCTATCGACTGTTTCTTGCGCGCGTAGAGCCAAACCTCGGTTCCGATCCCGTCTTTGTTTTCGATTATCCGATCCATCAGGCGGCCCTGTCGCGTCTGACGGCCG
>Ga0156547_105_pt1 | contig 15535 bp, 18 predicted proteins | sample RifOxyB2_FD_111942 | JGI IMG/M metagenome (GOLD analysis project Ga0156547, IMG submission 111942) | Candidatus Uhrbacteria bacterium RIFOXYB2_FULL_57_15
TGGACAACCCTGAGGAGCGCATGCTTGATCGAATCGACGAAATAGACATCGACCGATTTATTTTTGAGGTATGGAGCTGCTTCACTTCCGGTAGTCAGATAGAGAAGGAGATCGAAGAGAATATTCGGACTAGAGCAAGGTTACGTCACATCAGCCGTTTAGCTGGCATTATTCGTAATCGAGCGGGTTTCTCCGACGCTAAAGGGTAACTTAATGAAACAATAATTAAATATTGACGTTTTCTTCCTTCAAAAACACGTAGTAGTGATTCGCTCCCTCGGATGACTTGATGATTCTCGCTTTCAGTTCACCCGTCCGTACCTTTTTATAAATCGTTGTGTGATGCCAGCCGAACATTCGATTTAGGTCGTGCGCTGACCACCAGCTTTTCTTGTCAGAGCAAACCGCTCCCGGAATTGTGCCGTCCTCAACGGCCCTTTGGCAGATGCGGCACTTGATGCCGTATTGGTCATACCAACCTTGTTCTCCGGCGATCGTCGCATAACAGATCCCGCAATTGTATGACCCGCCGCTAATGGAGATTGGAAGTGCGAAACCGTGAGGTTCAGTCTTGAGCCTTTCATCCCAATGGCGGAGCCGGAGTGCGACACTGTACAAAGCCTCGCAAAGGTTCATTAATGCATTCGCGGATTCGAACGTTTCTTCGTCGGTAGCCTCACGTCCTAATCGCTTGCTCAGCATCGCCCTAAAAGACGCGAGTTGTTCCTCTGAAAACCTTCCAATTTGTTGATGATTTTTCATATTAATAGAGCTAAGTGCCTCATGAGACACAGCCCCTCTGCCGTGTCTCATTTGTCTCATTTTTGATGAGACCCGGGTGCCATCCTGACCCTCTGAAATACCCCTTGAATCATTGCTCAAAAGTGAGTTCGAGACCCGTACGCCGAACCATCACGACCTGTTCCTACAGACCGGGACAGGGGGTGACCAAGAAAACCCGTACTCTTCATTGAGTGCGGGTTTTCGATTTGTAGGTCAGTGACTTATGGTGTCATGTTGTGATAACCTTTTTCTATGATTACGCTTTCGATTTTCAATCCGCCGAAACAAGCATCATAACGGGGTTGATTTTATTTATCATCGATCCTGTTTAGCCGTTCTGCCTTGTTGCGAACGGCTTTCTGTTACTAAAACTATCTTATGAATAATGTTCGCATTGCCGTCGTACAGTTCCACATTACCCACCTTGATTCTCAAATCAACTTTCAACGCATTGAGGCGTTCATTCGGAAGGCAAAAGAGGAGCAGGCCGCCGTCATTGTGTTTCCGGAAGATTGCATCACCGGATCCATCTTCGGCGACCTGACTCGACTCGATACTACGCATGCAGTCAGGAATGCGTTTCAAACTTTGGCTATCAAATACGCCATTGATATCGTCACAGGTTCCTGCATGGAAGGAACGCCGGAAGGAAATTTTAACACAAGCTACTATATCGATGCTAAAGGAATCGTCCTCAGTACCTATCGGAAAAATCATCTCTATCCTTCCGAACACAGATTCCTTCAACCCGGAACGGAAGTTCCAGTATTTGAAACCGCCTACGGGCGCGCGGGCATCGTGATCTGCTGGGACATGCTCTTTCCGGAAATATTTCAAAGAATGAAGCACCAGGGCGTTCAAATTATTTATTGCCCAAGCTATTGGTATAAGGAAATTGCCGAATCAATGGCGGAACACAATCTGTGTTCGGAAGAGCAACAAGTCGATGCACTTTGCATCGTCCGAGCTCTTGAAACGAATGCAATCTTGGTTTATTGCAATGCAGCTGGAACCGCCCTGTTTCCGAACGGGACCAAAGATACGCTTATCGGTCATTCGCAGATTATCATGCCAGTCCTAGACATCGTGAATAAACTTTCCTATAACCAAGAAGGTATGTTCGTACAAGACATTGATCTTCAGTTACTTGAAGAATCGGCAAAAATTTATCATCAATGAGTTCAATGCGACCGGAACAGGGCCGAACTTTTTTATAAAGTCACTCCGAACCGCCCTCAAAAACTTCAAGTGAGACCGGAGCGCAGAACCATCACGACCTGTTCCTACAGACCGGGACAGGGTGTGACCAAGTAAAAGCCCGAAACCTTAAGGTTCCAGGCTTTTATGTTACTTTGAAGACCCCGACCATTATTCGAATTCAGGTATTGATTCTTGAATATCTAATAATGATTTTGTAACGGTACCGATATCTGTACCATCTGCTGTCTTACCACTTCTAATCTCTTCTTCTGTAACAAACCTAATTACAGCATCAGAATTCTTTGATAGTTGGAGTAACTTTTCTAGCGTCTCCGGTTTTAATTCTGCATCAAACACTTCTAATAAACGAAGGGTTATTTGTCCTTCTTGTCCGGTTCTGTTAGTTTCTGCCAATTCAGTTGCATAACCTGCTCTAGCGCACTGAAGTCCTTCTAATTCTTCTCTGGTTAAAAGTTCTGCTTCATCAATTAATTCTTCGAAAACTTCACGACTAGGATCTGATTCTCTTTGCTCACCACTAAGAAACCATTCTCTATATTCATTAGCCCTAGAACCGCTCATCACGAATCTTAGATCATGGCCTTGTTCAAACGCACTGTCATCAATATCAAGTAAGTTTTTAAGTTTCTCCTTACCAGCAGGTGTTGCTTCAATCGCACCGCCAATCGGAGTTAACACAATTATGCCTTTTTTTGCCCTATTTTTGTTTACTAACAGTGCGTGCCTTCCTTCTAGATCTTTAATTCTAGTAAAGGAAGCAGAACTCACTCTCACTTCAGGAAGACTAAGGACTTCAAGTGATCTTCGTTTTTCTTGTCTAGGGACAAATGACCCTTGGTTTTTTTCGCTCATAAGGATTACTGATTATTTGAATAAAATTTGATTTATCCACGTTGGCGGGACGCAAGAGGTGAATTAAAGGGGTGAATTTTGCGAGCCAAAACTCCTTAGAAAAAAATATAACCGATAGCTGCCGTAACGATGTTTACAGAAATACCAGTAAAAATAGCGAGGTTTCGTCTACCTTTAAAAATCAGACCATAAACAAGGCTCTCGAAGGCGATGACACCTGTTTCAGCTAAAAACCAGTTTATGTGCTGGAAAAAAATCATCTGCCAAACGATCGGATGCGAAACCATGTTTGACCCAAAAACAACTAAAGCTACTCGTCGCCAGTCATCTTTCCTTAAGAGAATGAGAGCGATGGGCAGTTCAATAGCAATCGTTAAAATGAGGAACCTTACTTCTTCCATGCCTTATATGCCAGTAAGATAATTATAAGCCCTAAACCGGATATAACTATCCAAATGGTAGTCCATGGTGTGTTGGAAGTTTCGGAAGGAACTACTGTCGTGCTTGATTCAGTGGCGGATGTGGGGGTGCTTGCGCTTGCAAGGGTTTTTGGAAGTGCGGAACCATAAACTAAGTTCACATCTGCGTCGTAACGAGATTCACTGACGAAATGCGCTGTAAATGATGTGTCCGTCAAATTGTCAATGTGATAAACCCAAACAATGTATACAGCAGGATTTGAATCTGGAAGATTACCACTGACCAGCTCATTTTTGAGAGATTCTCCTTCACCAGTAACGGTCGCGTTAACCATGTACTGCTTGTTTTCTGGCAAAGTTCCCCAAATGTCCCCTTGTTCTCCATATGGATCGTCTTTATGCACAATTAAAGACTGATTACTTTTTCTTACAGCAAAAAAGGGAGCTAATGTAGAAGCAGGGTGTCCATTGGATTGGATTTGTTCTGCTCGTGGCTCTATCGCGTCGTTGGCGATTATCGGAGTCGGGCCAAATCGCCGATAATTACTTGCGTAAACATCGAAAGACGGATAATCAGCAATATTATCAAAAACGGCATGGGTCGAATATTCATGTGTTCCAGGATCCGGCGCGATGTCTGCGTTTGCTATCAGTGGAAGAAATAATGTTGAACTAATGAGCAACATTGAAAAAAGATATTTCATATGGTTTAAGATTAAAGTCTTAACTGGATTATTTTAAATGCACTAATCTTGTAAATGGCATGGATTAAGGAAAACGAATTTGGGTGAGGAAATTTTGCACTCCTTGAAATATAATTGCGAAAAATTTCTGAACCGTTTACTCCGTGTTGTGCGATGTTCGGCTCGGAGGCTCCTACTTCAATTTAATTACTGCCGATTTCTTCGTTCCATATTTTTGCTTCATCCACTTTTTAGCATCCTCCAATATAAATTCTCCATGTTCTCCGGATGGCGCAACCACAAAATCAACTGACCAATTAGATTTGGAATTATCTTTCGTCTGAAGCAAAATTATAAAATCAACATCGGCTGGCCTTTTCTTTTTAGTGGTGAAGCTACCTAATAAATAAGCAGAAGAAATCGGCAAAACTTTTTCCAACTTTTTAATAATCTTCTGAGAATTTTTCCACATCTCCATTCTATATTCAGAACTCAACAATTCTTTTGGAATTTTTTGTGTCATAGCAATTAAATTAAATAACTAAGAGCCGAGCCGAATTTCGTACAACGTCCCGCAATATGCGATGTTCACTGGCTGTATAATATCGCACGAAGTGCGGTACAGCTAGTGAATATGGGCGTAAGTTTGCGAGGTGAAACGGAACAAACCGTAGTCGCATACTGCGTGTGGCCGTAACGAACAAGGGACAGACCTACGGTTGTCAGCGGTCGTTTTATCTCAAAATTGGATGCCGCTTCACGAACCGGCATGATGCCCACCGTTTGGCGAGCGGGTCGAAGGCTCCTGGGCCGGAGACGGTGAGCCAGAGAAACAGGCCGGCGTACACGATATGTTCGTCGATAAGCGGGTTGTTGTCCGGAGGCAAGGAAGCCGCAAGAAACATAAGGGCCATCATGGTCGCACCTGCGTATCCCGCAATCCGTAATCCGATGCCAAGCAGCAGCGCGAGACCGATGCATGCAAGGCCCGTCATGAACAGCACGTCGATTGCCATCACGCCTGCCATTGCCTGAAAAAGACTGGCGAACGGACCGTCAGCGTGGCTCAAAAATCCCATGGTTGGCGATCCGCCGGTGATCCATGCCCGTTCAGGGGCCGTCGCGAATCCAAGCCCGAACAACTTGTCGAAAAATGCCCAGAGAAGCATCCACCCGAGCGTGATACGAACGAAGGCAGCCGCATAGTCGAGCGACTTCATATGCTCTAGACCCGTAGGTATTTACGCATTGCGACCATGGTCGCGAGCATGTTGATGATGGTAAGAATCACAAATTGCATTCCGAAAATCCAGTACCAGTTTCGAATGAAATACTCCAGCAAACCGACGGATTCGCCGCCGAAAAACGCGCTGAACTTGGGATCCATCACCGCCACGGACGAATACACGATCACAGCCGTGAACGCAACCGAGAACAATGAGTAAATGAGACACTCGATCAAAAACGGAGCGCGCACGAACGCATTGGTCGCACCCACGAGCTTCATGATGCCAATCTCCTCGCGATGAATGAAAATTGCAATGCGCACGGTGTTAAACACAATGAGCGTGGCAATAAGCAGGAAGATGGCCGAAAGCACCATGCCGAACAACTGGATGCGGTCGGTGGTCGAACGGATACGGTCGATGATGTCCTCGAACGAGGAAAAGTCCTTTTCACGGATGTCATTGCGGAACTGGGGGTTGTCGAGCGCGTCGAGGATAAACGGAAAGTCGTCCGCGCCATACGCCTTCACGACCAGGGTCGGGCCGAACGGATTTCCACCGACCTCGTCGAGCGACTGTAAGATCGCCTCGTCAGCCGCATGCCGATCGCTGAAACGCCGCAATGCCTCATCGGAGGTAATGACCTCGACGTCACGAACCTGCGGCAAACCGCGCAAATATCCAGCCGCGCCCGTGATGCGTTCCTCGGCCGTGGCCGGATAAAAATACACCGACACCTCGATGCGCTCCTCGGCGAACGCGATGGCCTTTGACGCGACCTGCTGGAGTACCATGAGAACGTTGACCGTCAACAAGGTGAGCACAAGCATGCTGACGGTAATGAGCGACAACCAAAAATTCCTCCCGAAATTTTGAAACGCGAATTTGACGGCGCGCAAGGCAGTAATCATAGCTTGTATCTTCCCTCTTCGACGTCCGAAGTAATCTCGCCACCCTCGAGCGTGATTACGCGCTTCTTGAGCGCGTTCACCACCTCGCGATTATGCGTGACAAGCACCACCGTGGTGCCGAACTCGTTGATTTTTCTCAGCAGGTCGATAATTTCCCGGGTGTGGATGGTGTCCAGGTTGCCAGTCGGCTCATCGGCGACCAAAATCTTTGGACGATGCACGAGCGAACGGGCGACAACCACGCGCTGCTGTTCCCCGCCGGAAAGTTGCTTCGGATACCGGTCGCCTTTCTCCTGCAGATTCACGATTTTCAGGACCTGCGGAACGACCTCGCGGATGCGGCGCGCCGGCGTTCCAGCCACTTCGAGCGCGAACGCGACGTTCTCGTACACGGTCCGCCGCACAAGCAGCTTGAAATCCTGAAAGACGACGCCGATTTGTCGGCGCAAAAGAGGAACGTCATGCTCACGAATGCGCGTAATGTCCCATCCGCCCACGGCGATCTGCCCGGAGGTCGGTCTTTCCTCCGCAAACATGAGCTTCGCAAGCGTGCTTTTGCCCGTGCCGCTCTGTCCGACAATCGAAACGAACTCCCCCGGACGGATATGAAGGTTTACGTTACGCACGCCAACGATGTTCGGCGAATACGTCTTGTTGATGTTTTTGAAATGGATCACAAGGATTGAAGCAATTTCACGCTAACGTCGATGACCCCGGCGCCAAGCGACGCGAGCTTCTTGAACGCGACGGAATCAAGGTCGATCACGCGATCGGGAAACACCGAGCGGTCCGGACCGTAATCATTCACGGTCACGGTCACGCTGCGCGTCGGATCGTCCGCACGCGTGACCACCAGATACGTCCCCTTAGGATAGTCGGGTGACGCGGCGCAGTCGCACCCCTTGTATGCGTACCAGCTTGCCGTGCCGGTCTCTGGGATCGTTTCCTCGAAAATTGCGAGGCGCGCGTACGGAAGATGGATGAGCGCGCGAACCGAACCGACCTCCGGGCTGTCCTCGCTCGGAAGTTCCTCCCATGCGCCGCGCACGCCGTTCCAGAAATAAATGCGGCGGCGGCCGTGCAGCTGCGCGGTCACGTCGCTTTCCTCCGCCGGATATCGGATCTCAAGGAAAAAAAAGTCGGATCCGTCGTAACTCGACTTGTTCAGAATGTCGAACAAGTAGATTTCGCCGACCAAGTCCCTGTTCGTTGGCAATGTTTCCTCCATGAGCGAACGATCGAGCGTCTTCACGTCCACGCGCGTCGAGACATTCAGCGTATTCGGGCGAATCCCAAGCCTGAATAGCCCGTCGTCAGACTCGAGCGTGTATCCTTTCACGATCGTCGCCGCGTCAAATTCCGCCGCGACGATTCGTTCGAGCTCCGAAGCATGAACGGGCGTCGCGAACAAAATGATGAGGATCAATGAGGCAAAGAAGGGTCTTGTCATATCATGTTGACGTGGTATATGATACCGCGCACACGGGGACATCACAAGTTGCGGGTATAGTTTAGTGGTAAAACGCGTGCTTCCCAAGCATGAGTCGCGGGTCCGATTCCCGCTACCCGCTCCAAAAGACCACCTTAAAAAGGCGGTCTTTTGTTTTTGGAAAACAGCTCCCAAATAAAAAATCGTTCATCGAGCAAACACCTTATGGAGTTCAATCTCAGTGAACGGAGGAGAACCTCAGTGTCGGATCGTACACCCCTTGAGGACGGCGCCGCAGCAAACCGTGGCCGTCCCTTCATTGCCGGCGGGGTTTTTGCCGGCCACTTCGAAGGCCGCGTCATCCTCCTTGCTACACCCGCCCATCCATCGCGGGGAAAGACGATGTTCAGCGGTGACGGTGACGTTGGTCCACCCCTCCGCCTCCATCGTGCTGACAGCACGATCGCTGCCCACCGTGAAACCACAGCCGACAGCAAGGAGGAGAGGGAGGATGATCAGATATCGCATTCGTACTCCTGGGCTGCGGATGATGAGGCAGCCATGAAATGCTTACATTTAAATTGATGATCTGTCAAGAACGGAACGGCATGCGCGCTCTACTTAAAGATTGATAACGTATTAGAAATCATTGTGGTTCCCGCTACCCGCTCCAAAAAAATGAAACGAAAAAACGATCCCGTTGGGGATCGTCTTTTCATGGAGCCGATGGTCGGGATTGAACCGACGACCTCTGCTTTACGAAAGCATTGCTCTACCACTGAGCTACATCGGCCGAACTCGAACCTTTAAAATCGATGATGTTAAAGATCCTCGTGTAACCGCCGAGATGATATCAGACACTCCAAAAACGATCAAGTTCTGCCAATGAGCTTCCAGACCCTCGTGGAATCGAGGTATTCTTGCACGGCTTCCTCGAGCGTGACCTTCTGGACCGAAATAATGGACAACTTGACCTCCGTGTCCTCTCCGGCCTCGACGCGGTCCGTCACCCGAAAGATGAGAAACGACTCAATCCCTTCGACGACCTCGGAATAAGAACCCGTCTCAAGTTGGCTGATGGTCCCGGTCCACTCCTGAGGGATCTCGGACATTTTTACGTACCCGACGTCCCCGCCGCCCGCCGCAGAAAAATCCGCGCTCGCGTCGCCCGCGACAACCGCGAAATCATCCCCGGCCACCAGGCGGTCGTAAGCGGCCTGAGCCTTTTGGCGGCGCGCGTCCTGGAGCGACGCATCCCCTTCGATTTGCTCGCCGAGCTGCATGGCGAGCACCACTGGCCGCACCACGCGATCGCGAAACTCGTCGACCGTCCACCCAAACATGCTGTCGAGCTGTGCCGCAAACTGCTCCTGGTCCGCGCCACCGACCGCCTGCTCGTAAAACGCGTCCACGCGGGACTCGTCCAGGGTCATCCCGGATGCTTCTGCCAAATGGTTGACCGCCGACTTATGCACGAGCGTTTCCATGATATTCTGCGTGATTTCTTCCTCGCTCGGCACCGTCCCCGTCTCTCCGGCGGACGTTTGGAAATAGGCGTCAAGCGCGTCACGTTCCTCAAGGTATTCATTGATGGTAATGACATCCGTACCGATCACGGCGGCAGGATACGGCAAAACGCCGACGATGGCGCGTACTGTCCCATTCGTCGGGGGACGCAAATACACGATCGATGACAGGACAACGATCGCCGAGAGCACGCCGGCCGCCAAGGCAAGCACGCGCAACCTGCGACGCGAAATCGGCAAGGTTACGTTTGTTTCCGGCGCGGAAGTCGGCGTGGGAGTCGATGATGGAATTTGTTCGGATTCAAGATCGGTCACATCGGTATGTTCATGTATTAACGGAAGAAATAATGCCACCACTTTGACGGATTCGCAAGTTCCCCGTCGCGCTCATCGCGAACGAGCAGCACGCGTGGATCCGCGGGTTCGGACGAAAGCCCTTCCGCCGCGTCCGTGGCCGTCACGCTCGTGGCGCCGTCTTCCTTTATAACTACTACGGTTTCTCCGGGCTTCTTCATCCCAAGTTTCAGTCGGGCCTCTCGCTCAATGAATGACTCGGTACGAAAGGCCGTGTTCAGATCCGCGATTTGCAAGTTGCGCGTCTGCAGCGCCTGTGCCTCGCCTTGCAACCGCGCGATCTCCTGTTGAATTTCATGGTTTCGGATCCATTCGCGACCAAACGAAAATCCAAGCGCCACAAGGACGACCGCATTGATGACAAACAGAAAGCGGAACTCGACGAGGCGTCTCCAAAATGGTTTTCGTTGTTCAGGCATGGGGTTCGTCGCTCATAAATTCTTCGATGGCCTCCTCGCGCTCGCGCGTCCGCATTTCCGTTGCCATGCGCTCGATTTGCTCCATGGTCATCCCCTTGGCGAGCGCCTTGAGCGTATGCTCACGGCGGTCCGGCGATTGGGTGGGAGAAGTTTCGCGCAGGTCGTTTAACAGGTCGTGCACGCGGCTTGGACGGGCCACGCGCCGAAACTCGATGTCCGCCGCGGAACCCGCGACATGCACGCGCAGATCGCCATAACGGAACAGCGTCGGAATGATCCCCTTCACGCGATACGTGACGTCATCAACGTGCGCGTAGGAAGTTTCAGAAATAACACGGTCGAAAAACGCGCGGCGCTCCACGTCGATCACGCGACGATCCGTGAGAATCAGCATGGTATTTGACCACCTCAGGTAAGACCTGAACGCCATGGTGGCCGCGGATCCGACCAGCGCGAAAAAAATGACCACCCCGATCCATCCTTGACGAAACAAGGGAAAAAGGAAGAAAAACGGAGCAACGAACCAAAAAAACAACAATGCGAACCTTGGAAGATGCGGGACGATGTCCTCGCGCACCACTTCAAGCACTTCCTCTTCGGGCTTCAATTGGACCGTTTTATCAATGTGAAATGCCATAGGCCAGCGCATGAAGTGCCTTTCGTGCCGCGATGCGATCATCCCACGGAACTTTTTTCCCCCCTGCCACGGCCATAACCGGCTCGCTTCCCTTGCCCGTGATGAGCACGATGTCCCCGGGTTGTGCGAGCGACACGGCTTTGTCGATGGCCTGCTGGCGATCGAGAACAAGAAAAAGATTTTCGTTTTCGCTCTTCGTCGGCCTTGCTCCTTCCGCCACCTGCGCGATGATTTCCATAGGCTCGTCGTCGTATGGATCCTCATTGGTGACGATCACGACGTCATCGTGCTCCGCGGCCATGCGCCCGAGCGTCTCACGTCGCGCCACGTCGCGTCCGCCGCCCGCGGAACCGAGCACATGGATGACACGCCCGTGCGGCACGAGCGAGATCGCGTCGTAAAGCGCGGCGAGCGCCGCGGGCTCATACGCATAATCAACGATCACCGAAAACGGCTGGCCCTCACGGATCGCCTCCAACCGACCTGGAACCGAACCCAAATGCACGGCAGCGTCACGAATGTGATCCCATGAAAGGCCGAGCGCGCGACAAACCGTGACCGCGGCCAAAACATTATACACGTTAAAGCGACCAAGAGGGGAAAATTCGATCCGATGCCCCGCGATATCGAACGACGATCCGGTCGCGGTCATCTCCACCTGTTCCGCGTTCATCGGAACCACGCCTGCGATTTCTTTTCCGAACGACGACGTCCCGATGCCGAAACCGTATTTTTTGTCCGCCGAAAACGACAGGAAATATTCCGTGTGACGATCGTCAAGATTTACGACGAAAGCCTTTTCGACGCGTTCGCCATTTTTGTCCTGCTTTCGCCTTCCTTTGGTCAGTGCCTCGAACAGCCTTCCTTTTGCCCGCTTGTAATTCTCAAACCCGCCGTGTGCCTCGATGTGCTCGGGCGTGAGGTTTGTGAGCACGGCCACGTCGTAGTTGATGCCGATGTGCCGGGACTGCGCGATGCCCTGCGACGAAGTTTCAACGATCGCATGCGTGCATCCGGCGCGCACCATGTCACGGAGCAGCTTCTGCGTTTGGAACCGGCCGAGCATGGTCATTTTCTGATCGTTGGCCCATTCCCTGCCCGCGACCTTGAACGAAGCCGTCCCGGTCCATCCCACGCGGTATCCCGCGTGCTCGAGCATCCGCCCGATGAACTGTACGGTAGACGACTTGCCGTTGGTCCCGGTCACGCCAACCACCACAAGCCTCTCCGACGGATGCCCGTACCAAAAGGCGGCCAGCTCGGCGAGTGCCAAGTGGTACAGTCCAATGATCGGTTCCGGCACCAGCCGGCGGATGAGCTTTTTCATTTTTTGTACTATTACCAGAAACAAAACACCTCTCTAATTTCTTCGCTGCTCTATGGCACGCGCAACCAAACGTTCAAGATGCGAAACGAAGTCTTGAACTGGAGGCACATCTTCTGCAGTGAGCATGAAGGCCTTAAGAACCAGATCAAACCTTGATGGAATAACCCGTTGAACCACGAGGTGGCGGGATTTATTTTTCAATGTCGGATCATAATCAACTGCAATCCATGCAAAATCAGCATCCTTTTTTGACGCCTCCACTAAGTGGACGTTGCTAGCTAGGTGTTCGTAAAACTCAGTGTGAATAGCTACTACGAATTTTTTATTCCAAGCACCAAAAATTGGGCCCTTCTCGATCAACTGAGGCAAAAGCCGTTTCTTTGACGAAGAACGGTAGTCAGGATGTTGTCGACCAGTCTGTTTTGGAGAAAAATCAACACCTCGTTTCTGATGCTCAAGATAACGGATAAACATATCTCGCATTCCGTCTCCTGAAAAATATACAGTCTGAAGTTCCATTCCAGCAAAATCAAGCACTCTGCCGTCTTTATGTCGAACAATTGTGTAATCAAGATTCCCAGCGCGTCCACGGTTTGTGGGCAATCTGACTTCCGGCAGCGCAACCATTTCATCCGCAGGAACACCTGGAAAACAGAAATCCATCGCCGCGTCAAAGATTAGCCCTTCCGACTTCAGACGATGTGGGCATGTAATCGCAATTTTTTTACCATGATGGAACATTGAACAAATCCCCATTGGACGACGAATACCTTGTCCGTCAACATATGTACTTTTTTGACAAGGACCGTCCAGAAACGGACAGATTCCAACCGACCTGCTCTGAACTGCCTCATCACATATATTTTCTACTGGGTAGCCGAAAACTTCGGCAAACAACTCTGGCTTTTCAACATTTTTCATACGAAGCAACTATTGTTTTTGCAATTGCACGTGCAAGTTGGATTGGCACAGCATTTCCAACCTGAGCATATTGCGAAGATTTGGAACCAGAAAAACGATATCGGTCCGGGAATCCCTGAAAACGGGCAGCCTCTCTGACCGAAAGGGTGCGATCTTGGTCAGGATGAATATACGCTCCCCAATGCGGATCACATTTTGTAAGTATCGTCGACGCTAGGCCTTTCGGATGCAGACGCCCATAGCGTTTTGTGTGGTCCGATCGCTTTGCTTTCAACATGCCAGGAGGCAATAGACCCAAAGGAATGTCCCTCCAGCTACCTCCAGGCGGGATATGTTTTATTCTCTCAAGATTCTTTTTTCCGAGAATTCCAAAACCATGATTGAAAACACCTTCTGACTGATTGCGAAGTTCGAGTGCGTAAACTGAAGGCTTTTTTCTTGAATACGGAAGAAATTCGACGGAATCCGTAGGGGATGGCAGATCACCTATGGCCTCATAAACTGTCACGTAATTAGGTTTCAAGAGAGAATTTGCAGGGAAATGACTCGCTTTTGGAAACATGACTTTGACCCCAAGACGGTTGCCAAAAAAAATGACGCGCCGCCGTTCTTGCGGAACGCCAAAGTCCGGTGCAAACAAAACCCTAAATTCCATCAAATATCCAATCCTTTTGAAGGCATTAACAATCTGTAGTGCCACCTTGCCACCCTCAAGTGACAACATTCCCGGAACGTTCTCAAGTACAACGAAATTCGGCTTGAGCATCGAAACAATACGAACGTAGTGTTTGAACAATTCATTGCGTGGATCACCGATATTTCTTTTCGGTGCATTGATTGAAAAACCTTGGCACGGAGGACCGCCGGCCATGACATCGATTTCCCCAATTTTTAGATTTCCTGAATCAAGAAAGTTTTTATATGTCAATTTTTGTATAGGCGCATGCAAGAACGAGGCCGACGAGTGGTTGATTTGATGAGTAACAGCACAATCTGCGTCAAAATCTGTTGCCACACGAATATCAAATCCTGCCTGCTCAAATCCCTCCGACATGCCGCCAGCACCGGCGAACAATTCAATCGATTTCAACTTTTTTAACTTGTTTCTCCTCATAATTTCAAACCATTCCGCAACACTTTTTCTTGTATCGACATCCTGATGCCTGGGGTATTTTTATTCCTTCACCCTCTTCACGGCCTCGACGAACTGTTCACCGCGGTCAAATTCATTTTGAAACGCGCCGAAGCTCGCCGCACCGGGCGACAGGAGCACCGTGTCGCCTTCGGTGGCAGCCTTCGCGGCACCCCTTACCGCCTCGTCCATGGTCTTTACGAGCATCCAGGGCACGCTTTCGTCGATGGATTTCTGAATGTCCGGCGTGGCGGACCCGTCAAGATACACCACCAGTTTGCACGTCTTGGCAACCTTCTTTCCGAACTCCGCGTAGGGCAATCCCTTCGACGCGCCGCCGCAAATGAGCACAACGTTCTTCTCCTTCTTTCCGGCGAACCGGTCGAGCGCGGCAATGGTGCCGTCGGGCGACGTGGCCGTGGTGTCGTTCACGTACGCGACCCCGCGCACTTCCTTTACGATTTCCTGCCGGCCCGGCAGACCCCTGAACGTTTGGAGCGCCCTGGAAATCGCCTCGGCCGGCACGCCGGCCAGGTGCGCCGCCAAGGACGCCGCAAGCGCATTCAAAAGGTTATGCGCCCCTTTGAGCGCCATGCTCTCGGTATCGCCGAGCACGTGTTCCTTTCCTTCCACGGCACAAATAATCTTCCCTTCGCGCAAGAACACGCCTTCCGTTCCGGCATTTTCCTTTTCTGAAAACCAATACTTCTTGCAGTTGATCCCATCCGAAAGCGCACGCACCATCTCATGATCGGCATTCAGCACGGCCTTTTGCCCGCCCTTGCAATGACGGAACAGCTGCAGCTTCGACTGCGCATACGCCTCGAGCGATGGATAGCGGTTCAAGTGGTCAGCAAAAATGTTGGTCAGAATGCCAATGTCCGGACCCCGATCAACGTTCTCAAGGCTTTCGATGAGCCACGAAGACATCTCAAGCACCACTGGGATGGGTTCCTTTTCTTCGAGCAGCCAGTCGAGATCCTCGAGCGGCGAGCGCGTGATGTTTCCCGCGACGACGGTTTTCGCATGCACGAACTTAAACATCTCGCCGAGCAACGCGGTGGTGGTGGACTTGCCGCGCGTACCGGTTACCGCGTAAATCGGAAATGGACAGTAGCGGAAGAATAGCGACATATCGCTCTCGACCCGTATGCCCTTCTCACGCGCGAGCAACACGAATTCCGACTCCCGCGGGACGCCCGGGTTCTGTACGACCAAATCCGCATCGGTAAAGTCCTGCGCGCGATGCTCAGACAGAACGAACACGGGCTGATAAATGGTCCGGTCCGGGAACTGCGCGCGGTATTGCCCGTACCATTGCGAGATCTCCTCGATGGACTCGCGCATTTCCTCTTCGGTCTTCAGGTCCGTGATTACAAGCTGGGCGCCGTGGCGCATCAGCCACTTGGCCGCGCCGATGCCGCTTCCCTGTTTGTATCGGCCAAGCCCCATGACCGTGACCACGGCGTCCTGAAAAGTTGAGATGTCCGAAAAGTCAATGGCCATACGCGATTATCGTTCGAATCCTTGAAGAAATTCCTGGAACACCTCGCCATCCGCCTGCGAACGCTTCGGCGCGAACGCGGACTGGACGGACGTAAGCACGAGGAACAGGACGATTATGGCGGCGAACTGTCCCTTTTCGGCGCTTGTCAGCGCGTGGAACGCCTCCGGATCCTGGCCCTTGCCGGCGCG
>Ga0156547_107_pt1 | contig 14653 bp, 15 predicted proteins | sample RifOxyB2_FD_111942 | JGI IMG/M metagenome (GOLD analysis project Ga0156547, IMG submission 111942) | Candidatus Uhrbacteria bacterium RIFOXYB2_FULL_57_15
GGTGCTGGCGCGCGTTTGCCCGGGCGGCATCAGTGCCCAACGTCCCTTGCGGATGCGCACCCGTGTTCGTGAGCACCATCCTGGAAGGTATCGAGGTTATCGGGGGAGCCTGGATCTCAGCCGGCGCGTCTTCCGTCGGCGTCGCGTTGATCTTGTGCCCGACCGCGAGGTAGCTCACAAGAAACAATATCTCGGCATCAGTGAGATCCTTGATCTCGTTCTTGAGCCGGCCGATGACGAGCCCGCTATCCTTCTCGGCAAGTTCGTCCGTCCGGCGGACGATCCTTGTCACGCGAGCGGTCCGCTTGGGATCTTCGTTGCCAGAGGCTGCGTTGAGCGCGATCACGAACTGAGCCCAGAGGCTCACGTCGCCGCTGGTTCCGAAGAAGGTGACGCCGGCCATGCCGACGGCCTTCTCGGGCATGAAACCCGACCCGCTCAACAAAGCCTCCGCCATGGCCTTGATGCCTTCTTCCTGTGACATTTCGACTCCGTTCTGCGCACATGGATTGAGCGACAGAAGGGACGAGCATGCCAGAAAATTGGCATTTTGTCAAGCAGACCATGACAGGAATTCAGACATAATTGCGTTTGAAATCTAGCCGATTCGTTGTCCTGACTGCTTGACAATGGCCGTATTTCCTGATAGCGTACGTCCTCGGCCTGCGGCGTCCTGCCGTTTGGACTCGAGGGATTCACAACCCGCGAAGAGGAGTACTTCGCCATGACAAGATCGCATCGTGCACCACGAACTCCCGCCAACGCGGGCCTCGTGTCCCTGCTCAATTCCCACCTGGATCTGTTCCGGGCCTTGGGGTTCCACGTCGACACCGGACGGATCGGCGACCCCGAGCATCCGTCCGTCGAGATCGTGCCCGGCCTGATCTGGACGCGCGAGGACAACGTCACCCACTGGCTGCCGGTGGACGACACGCTCGCCGCGCAGCACTTCAAGGAGTTGCGCAAGCGCGGTCGTCACTACGACGTCGCCTTCCAGGTCCGCGGGATCACCGCGGGAGAACGGTACGACCGGGCGGCCCAGTGTTCCTTGCCGCTCGACATGGAGAACCTCGACCTGCTGATCCGACCAGCAAGCGTCAACTGCACGACCAACGAAAAGGGCGAGTCCATCCTCCCCATCGGCACCCCCGTGGACTGCGTGGTGCTGTGGCGATACGAGAACGGGACGAAGTGCGCCGGGTACGCCCTCCCCTTCGACCTCGACGGAGCCTCCGAGAAGGGGTGGTTCCTCCTGAGCCAAGATCCCACTCGCCGCATCGCGGAGATGCGCCTGTTCCCGGTTCGGAGCTTCCGAGGCCGCGGCCGTCGCGAGCTGGTGGAAGGCCAGGCCTACCACCCGAGCGGGAAATTGATCGTCTGTACGCGGGCGATCGACTGGGAGCGCCAGGGCGACTACTACGTCGTCGAACGCGCGAACATCTTCGTCGCCGTGCCGCTCTCACAGGTCGACAGCGTGCCAAACGTCGTGACGACCTCGATCGCCGAAATCGAGGAAAAGCCGGAACTCGGTCCGGAAGAGTACGACTGCGGGGCCTACCGCGGGAACGTGTGGAGCGACCTCACCAAGTTCGGGGTCAAGCGCACGACGTCCTACGCCGATCTGAAGAAGGCACGCCGCCTGGTGGCAGCCGACAAGCACCCGGACAAGATCTCCCTGAAGTTCAAGAGGCTGATCCCGGACGAGACCCTCGAGGACATGGTCGCGGCCGCGGGGCTGCAATTCCCCATGATCCAGGCCGCCTTCGAGCGTGCGCTCGAGATCCGCGGCAACGACTGGGACGCGGTCGAGGAAAGCCTCGGCGACAGCACCCTCGAGCAGGTCCTCGATGGAGCAGGTCTGAGGAGCTTCCGCAACGCGAGGACGGGTGAGGATCTCCTGACCCTCGCGGTTGCCACGGCGCTCGGTGAGCCGTTCGACTGGAAGAACGACAACCACGTCGGTCTCCGTAGGAAGGCACTCACCCATCTGGCAAAGGCCGCGAGGGTCACCGAGCCCGACGACGAGGCGGCGGCGGACTCGCCGCCGGACGAGGCTCCCCCCGCGCCGACCCTCTGACGGGTCGAGCGCACGGCGGACACAGCAGTGTGTCCGCTATTTTATTTTGAAAACCAAAACGGAAACCTGTGTCGGTCCCCGTTATGGTGGCCTTCTAAATCCCGAACAGACGCTTGGCGTTCTCCGTCGTGACGTGCGCGACCTCCTCGGTCGGAATCCCCTTCAGTTCCGCGATCTTCGCTGCCACATATTCCACCATCCACGGCTCATTGCGTTCTCCCCGATGCGGAACCGGCGTGAGATACGGCGCGTCGGTTTCAATCATCATGTGCTCGAGCGGCAACGCCCGCACCACGGTTTGCAGCGGAGAGATGCCCCCCTCGGACCTGCGCGGTGGAAACGTAATGATACCCGTGAACGAGATCAAAAATCCCAGCTTCACGTACGCCTCGGCTTCCGCGAGTGTTCCAGTGAAACAATGGACGACGCCACGCCGTTGCAACTTTCCTGCCTCGACGTACTCCCGCGCGATCGCCAGCTGGTCCTCGTGCGCGTCGCGCGTATGGATGACCACGGGCAAGCCGGCGTCGGTTGCAAGATCGAAATGCGCGCGGATCGTCTTTTTTTGTTTTTCGATGGTGTCTGCGCGATCGACGTTTTCCGGAAGGCGGTAGTAATCGAGACCGCACTCTCCGATTGCCACGCACTTCGGATGACTCGCCAGCTTGAGATAATACGCGTAATCAAACGTCTCGCACCGCGTCTTTACGCGCTGGGTACCAATGCCCGGTATTGGTACGAGCACGTCGTCGTCGAAAAACTCTTGCTCGCATAAATGATTTGGATGCAAACCAACTGTTGCCCAAATGCCGTCGTAGCGTTCCGCGACCTTTAGCCCGTTCGCGCTGGTCGTCGATTGCGTGCCGACCGTAATCATAAAGACACCCTTCGAGAGGGTGCGCTCGATCACCTCGTCCATGTCGTCCCGATAGGCGTTGAAGTGTACGTGACAATGAGCGTCGATGAGTTGCATACCCTTAGGTCAGGACGCGAACGCCCTCCGGAAACAACACCTGGAGCGCGGCCATGGTAGCCACGAGGAAATCCGCGACCACGGATTGCTCGAGCGCCGCGCGCACCGCGTCGTCCGGCAAATACTGAAGCGCGAAGAACAGCACGACTCCGACCACGATCACGCCTTCGACGAACCCGAACACGGCCCCGAGCAACCGGTTGATGCTCTTTGCGAACGGGATGATTGACACGATGCCAAACGCCCTTTCAACGACCCAGAAGAGTAATCCGACGATGCGTGAAATAAGGAGAAAAATGATGATGAACAGGATGACCTTTGCCGCGCCTCCACCGCCAAACAGAAATCCAAGGCGATCGAATGCCGGATCGATGAGGCGCGTCGATACGACGATGCCAAGGATCGTTCCGACGAGGCTTCCAAGCGTGTGAATGAGACCGAAGAACAGGCCGAACAGCACGAACAGCCCGACGATAACGAGTAGGACGACATCAACAAGGAACATACTTATTCTTTACGCGGGAATAAGGCCTCGCCTTTTTTGATTGTACCACCGGGGGTCAGCTCGCCCCAAACCCACGCGGATTCCGCGGACTGCGAGAACTCGTCGGCGACCGTCAGGTTCAGCGATTGTAGGATACGTTTCGAGGTGAGTGGCATGAACGGCAGCAGCATCCACGCGATGTGGCGCAGGGTTTCGAGCAGCACGTACATGGTATCCGCGAGCATCTTGTCTTCCCCGAGCTTTGCGAGCTTCCACGGGGCCTGCGACTCCACGTACTGGTTGGCCTGGCGCACGAGCGACCACACCACGTCAAGCGCATCGTTCAAACGCACCTCGTCCATGGCAAGACGATACGCCGGCCACGCGCCGGCCAAAAATCCTTCCGCGCGCTCCGGAATCCTCCCGTCAAAATATTTCTCGGTCATCGATAACACGCGCTGCACCAAGTTTCCAAGCTCGTTCGCAAGTTCCCCGTTGTAACGTTCCTTCAAACGCGCCTCGGAAAAGTCTCCATCCCCGCCGAGCATGATTTCACGAATCAGAAAAAACCGAAGCGTGTCATTGTCGTACTGGTTCGCGATGTCGACCGGATCGATGACATTCCCGAGCGACTTTGACATTTTGTCACCGTTCACCGTAAAGAATCCGTGCGCGAACACGGAGGCGGGTAACGGAAGCCCGGCCGAAAGCAGCATGGCCGGCCAAAGCGCGCAGTGAAACTTGATGATGTCCTTGCCCACGAGATGCAGGTCGCACGGCCACCAATCGTTCGCGTCAGGATATCCGGCACCGGTGAGGTAGTTGATGAGCGCGTCGAACCACACGTAGATGCGCTGACTTTCGTCGCCGGGGACTGGAATGCCCCACTTCATGCTGGATCGGGTAATGGAAATGTCCGTCATGAAATCACGGACGTACGAGAGCACCTCGTTGCGCCGCGACTCCGGACGGATGAACTCAGGATGCTTTCCGATATGCTCCAAGAGAACATCGCGATATTTCGTCAAACGGAAAAAATAATTTTTCTCCTTGATCGTTTCCGGAGCGGTCTTGTGCAGCGGGCACTTCCCCTCGACGAGATCCGCCTCCGAGTAAAACGCCTCGCACCCCTTGCAATACAACCCCTCGTACGCGCCCTGGTAGATGTCGCCGTTCGCCTCGACCGCCTTCCAAAACGTCCCGACCGCGCTCCGATGCGCTGGCTCGGTCGTCCGAATGAATCGGTCGTGCGTGAGCCCGAGCGAATCCCATGTACGTTCCCAAATCGCGGCCATTTCGTCGAGATACCCTTGGATGTCGCCGGCCTTTCCAACGGCCGCGGCGGCTTCCACGTTCTTCTGGCTGTTCTCATCCGTCCCGGTCAAAAACAACACGCGCTCGCCGAGCATGCGATGATAGCGCGCCAACACGTCCGCGATGATCGTGGTGTACGCATGCCCGATCGACGGCTTGCCGTTGATGTAGTAAATGGGAGTGCTAACGTAAAATTTTTTTTGCATACACGATCTTATGAACGCGGGCCGAGCACGATCACGAATTCGCCCTTGATACTAGTGGATCTTATCAGTTCTGTCACCTCGTTGGCCGTCCCGCGGTACGTGGTCTCATGCAGCTTCGTTAGCTCGCGACAAACCACCAGCTCGCGGTTGCCGACGGAAGCGGCAATTTCAGCAAGCGTTTTTTCGATGCGGTGCGTGCTTTCGTAGAAGGCGACCGTGCTCTCCATAGTCGCCAAACGTTTGAAAAACGTTTGGCGTCCCTTCTTATGCGGAGGAAATCCGAGAAAAACGAACTCGTCGCATGGAAACCCCGAAACGGAGAGAGCCGCGATAACCGCGCTCGGTCCCGGAATTGGGATGATCGCGGTGTCGGGCGATTCGCGGATAACCGTCTCGACCAGTATCCCGCCCGGATCCGAAATGGCCGGGGTTCCGGCATCGGTCACGAGCGCGAGCGACTTGCCATCCCGCAACATCGCGACGATCTCTTTCATGCGTTTCATGTCCGAATGCTGGTGGTAGGCCACGAGCGTCTTTTGAATCCCAAACGCCGCGAGCAGCTTCGAGCTGACGCGCGTGTCCTCGCACAAAATCGCGTCGACGAGGCCGAGCGTTTCCCTGGCGCGGGCGGAGAGGTCCGACAGATTCCCAATGGGAGTCGCGACGACGTAAAGCGTTGACATACTTATGGAAGTTCGTATAGATGAATCCCCGGATACGCCGCGGCAAACGCAAACCAAAATCCGCGCGTCACGACGAGCTCGTCGCCCGCGTTGCCGTCGAGTTCCAAACGGTATGCGCGAACCGTCCCGAGCGCTTCGTCGAACGTCACCTCAATTGGCACGCCACCGACCGTTTCGCGCGCCTCTCCAATGGAAGTGATCACGTCCGCCGGATACGCCGCGCGGAGGTTTCCCACTGAAACAGCATACACGACGGTCTTTGCATCAAGCCGCGCATCAACGGAGGTCAACGGATACCAGACTGCCGGCGTCGCCGCATAGTTTCCATACGGGTTGCGAGTGTAGTCGCGCGTTGCGCCGGTATCGCGCGTGAGAACGTCCCCATGCGGATACGCGGCCTTCCAATCAGACCAGGATATTGTTTTCGCCATGATCGGACGCAGCTCCTTGCCGACGAATTCCCCGTCCGCAGCCCTGCCGTACAGTTGAATCCAGCGCGAGCCGGATGTTGCATCGACAAAAATGGAAATGTTGTTCCAAAGCGAGCCAGAAACGGAAAAAACCATCTCCTCGCCGTCGACCGTGCGCTCGAAGGCCATGCCCGTATCCGAAAGCGGTGAGTACGTGACCAGAACCGGCACGTCATCAAACAGGTCGTTTATGACCTCGTGCCACACCAAAATCTGATACGGATAAAATCGATGCTTTCCATTTATTTCAACGTCAAGCCCAAGTCCGTTATCGTTCAAATACTGGTCTGCGGCCGCAACGGACTCAAAGGCAGGGGTATATACCGTAAGAATGCTACCATTGCCGGACCAACTTTCCGCAAACGCACTCCCCTCCATGGGCTCGATAGCCGGAGGAATACGGTAAAACCAATACATCGCGTAGCAGAGCCCGGCGACGCAAGAAATCAGAATGATCCATGTCCAATAGAAGGTTGTGCGTTTCATATCTGACGGGTACCATAGTAACGCAGCAAAGGGAAAATAAGAAATGCATACTTAAGATCAATTTATGCCATCCGCGAAACAGTACGAAGCAAAGCCGCTTCCATTTGCCAAGCCGCTCGTTGGCATATCGGCAAAAACCATCGAAATTCATCATGATAGGCTTTACGCCGGTTACGTAAGCAAAATGATGGAAATTGCTACCAAGCTTGCGAGCTCGTTTGAGAACTCGGAATTTCTCGGCTCCGCGAACCAGTCGTACTCCGAACTGCGCGCGCTGCGCGACGGCGAGACGTTTGCGACCAACGGCGTGTACCTCCACGAATCCTATTTCAACGCGCTTGGCGGCGACGGGGTGCCGTCCGGTTCGATCATTGAGGCCATTGTGAAAAAATGGGGGTCGGTCGAGGCGTTCGTCGGCATTTTTTCCGCGTCGGGCATGGCCATGCGCGGATGGGTCGTGCTCGCCTGGGACACGCGGGTAGGACGTCTAAAACTTTATGGATCCGACTCGCACAACCAAGGTGGGGTGTGGGGGTGTATCCCAATTATCGTGCTCGACGTGTATGAGCACGCATATTTCATCGATTACGGTTCCGACCGCAAGGCATACATCGCCGACTTCTGGAAAAATCTCAACTGGTCCGCAATCAATGCCATTTACGAAAAGGCACGAACCATCTCATTCAGCTAACGACTCGCGTATGATTCGCATTTCACAGCCAGCCCCAATTTTTGAAAACGCCACGGCATACAAAAAAGGCCGGGATGACTTCGCCAAGGTCAGCCTGTCCGACTACGGCGGCAAGTGGCTTGTCTTTTTCTTTTATCCGCGTGACTTCACCTTCATTTGCCCGACGGAGCTCCGTGGCTTCACCAAGCACCGCGACGAGTTTTCCGCGCTGAACTGCGAGGTGCTCGCCGCGTCCACGGATTCGGAGTGGAGCCATAAGAATTGGTTCGAACGCGACCTGCCGGAGGTCGACTATCCGATTCTCGCGGACAACACGCACGCCATCGCGACCGCGTACGACGTCTACAACCCGGACGACGGCCTCGCCGAGCGCGGTACGTTCATCATTGATCCGGATGGAGTAGTGCGCTATGCCTTGATTTCATCTGGTTCGGTCGGCCGCTCGGTCACCGAGACCCTCCGCGTGCTCAAGGCCCTCCAAAGCGGCGAGCTCTGCCCAGTGGAATGGAGCACGGGCGACCAAACCCTCGGAAAGGCCTAAAATTCGCCTGATTTACACAAAAACCGCTTGACAAAAGGCGGTTTTTGTGATATTTTGGCTGGTCTTTGTGGCTCCCTTCCGCCACCAAGATCATTCGTTCAACAAGGAAGGTCGGAGGGACAAATGTCCCAGTTCGGAACGTTCGCAAGTCTTCTGTCCGCCGCCGGCATCACGCCGACGACCACCGACGAGCCTGCGCCCCGTCGCGACGCTCGTGAGCGCGCCCCGTCGCGCCAGTCGACCGGCATCACGCCGGTCATGACGCTCGATGATCGCCGGCTGGTCGTCCCCGCCTACGGGTTCGACGATGAGCGAAAGGCCGCGGCGTACCTCGAGGCGGTCGGCACCACGCTGGACGACGGGCGCCGCGTGCGCACGGTCATCCGCTCCGGCGGCAGGGTGTACGTCGAGCGTGACGTTCTGATGTCGGAACACGAGATGGATCTCTACCCGCTCGGCGACCGGCGCGGCACGCTCGACCGGCGCTACCACCAGCCGTGGCTTACCCTGCGAAGGGCCGAGACACCGAAGCCTGACGGCGCGTACCACGTGCTGCTCCTCCCCGAGGGGCGGCGCGAGACGAGCTGGTTCGGCGACCGCAAGCGCGCCGCCCCCTGGGTGAAGCGCGCGCGGACCGGCCCGTGGGAGATGGCCGTAGCGTGGGAACGCGGCGACGGAGAGTCGCTGCGGCCCGTGTGCGAGTGGGACGGCCTGCGCGTCTACGCGGCCCGAAGCGTGCGCGGCGTGCTCATCGCGCGGCGCTTCAGCATCAGCGCCGCCGGCGTGCCCGAGCACGCGGTCACGCAAACATGGCTCGTCACGCTCGACGTGTTCGACCACAAGGCTGGCACGGATGATGTGGTTCGACCGCACTTCGAAGTGCACACCTTCATGGACGACGCTGACCCTGACCCCACCAAGCATCGGGGCCGGCTCCACGAGTCCGCCTGGCCGTGCTTCGACCGGGCGGCGCAGATCTTCCGAGCTCAGTGCGGAATCGGCCTGCCCGCGGCCACGGAGAGGCACCTGCGCTTCTTCCGCGAGCAGAACGAGAAGTCGTGTGGTCACGAGGGCGACGCGTTCCGAGCGAGGCTCAAGGAGCTCGACTGGCTCGCCGGGACCGACCTGGTCCAAGAGCCATGGCAGATGGCCCTCGCGGTCTGGGCGTACTCCGGCCAGTTCGGCCGCGAGGAGCACTTCCCGACCAGCGGGGAGCAGACCGAGGGCATGATCGAGCAGTACGCGGCGGCGCGCCCCGCCCGCGCCGCGCTCGTCCGCCGGTGGATGGGAGACTACGTTTCCCAGACCACCGACATGTGGAACTACAGGGGGGACTGAACCGCAAAGCGGTCCGACTCGACGTCGGACCGCTCTTTTCTTATTCTATTTGATCCCCAGCGCCTTCTTCAGCTTCTTTTCGTCGAACCCAATGATGAGCTCGTCATCGACCTCGATAACCGGCACGCCCATTTGCTTGGTCTTCTCGATCATCTCCCTGGCTTTCGCGGAATCGGCGGCGACGTCGATGTCCTCAAACGCGACGTCATGCGCCGTCAAAAATTTTTTCGCGAGCTTGCAGTACGGGCAGGTCGGAGTGGAATAGACTGTTACGTTCATAGCGCAGTAGTTAAAGCGATCGCAAATATTCGAGCAGCGTGCGCACGGCGTGGCCCGTGCCGCCCTTCTTCGTGTAAGCGTTCAGCGGGCGCTCGGCGAACGCTGGTCCGGCGATATCGAGGTGGACCCACGGCAGGCCCGCGACGAATTCCTGGAGCAGCAGCCCGGCGGTAAGCGACCCGCCCCAGCGCGGCGCGTCGTTCTTGAAATCCGCGATGTCGGTCTTGATGAGCTCCTTGTATTCCTCCGGCAGCGGCAGCTCCCACATGTTCTCGCCCGCGCGCTTCGCGGCCTCGAGCACCTTCTGCCCGAGCGCGGGCGCGTTGGTCATGAGTCCCGTGTATTCCTCGCCGAGCGCGACCACGCACGCGCCGGTGAGGGTGGCGAGGTCGATGATGGCGTCCGGCTTCTGCTTGGTGGCGTACGTGAGCGTGTCCGCGAGCGTCACGCGGCCCTCGGCGTCCGTGTTCTTGATCTCGATCGTCTTGCCGTTCATGATCGTCACCACGTCGCCCGGCCGGATGGCCTTCCCGCTCGGCATGTTCTCTACCGCGCCGAAAATGCCGTGGACCACGATGCCCGGCGACAGCTCGTCGATCACCGAGAAAGCACCGAGCACGGCCGCGGATCCGGCCATGTCACATTTCATGGTATCCATGGCGTTGGCCGGCTTGAGCGAGAGGCCGCCGGAATCAAAGGTGACCGCCTTGCCTACAAGCGCGACGGATTTCATCGATTTTTTTGCCGTTTTCGGCGTGTATGTCATGTGAACCAAATATGGCTCGTGGTCGGACCCTTGGTTTACGCCAAGCAACCCGCCTGCGCCCATGCGGCTGAGTTGCCCCTCGCCGAACACCTTGACGCGAATCGTCCCCTTGCCTTTCGCGATATCCTTCGCGGCCTGCACCAAGTCGATCGGGCTCATGTGCTGTCCGGGCGTGTTGACAAGATTCCGTGCAAAGACGGTCGCGCGGGCATATCGCTCGCCGAGCGCGATGCCATCTGATGCAGGACGCACTTTTTTCCCATTGGTTGTCACGATGAAGAATGTGGACACGGATTTTTTCGCCGCTTCCTTCTTGTACCGCCCAAACTCGTAGTCGGCGAGGAGCGCGCCCTCGGCCATCGCCTTGCCGCATGTTCGCGCATCGAGCCCGCCTCCGCCGGCCCCGTGCAACACGGACACCACGGATTTCGCCCCGATCGCCTTTGCCGCGTTCAACGTCGCGGCCGCGGCCACGCGCACCGTCTCCTCGCAAAACTTTTTTCGATCCCCGAGTCCCACCACAAGCACGCGCTTCGCCGAAATTTCGCCGGCAAGCCGTACCAGAAGCGTGGTTCCGATTTCCGACTTGAACGACTCTTCCTTCGCGACCGTGTCCAACAGTCCGCCCAATCGTTCGTTCATGGCGGCATACGCCCCTCCCCCCTTCCCGTCGGAAAACCGATTTACCGCGAGAAGGTCTGCCTTTTCATCGATCAAATTTCCCTTGCGGATGGAGATCATCATAAGTAGAAACCGTACACGAACGGAACGGTCATCGCAAGAAATATGTGCGCGATGTTGACATGATACCATCATTCGGGTATCTTTTCGAGGTAAATATCGCACGTGGATCTCGGGCTTCGATCTCGGATCTCTTTGTCTCTTATGGGAATGCGCAAAAAAATTCGTACGCAGTGGAAGGAGGACCGCAAGGTCAACATTGCCGAGCGTCGCAAGGCAAAGGCAATCCGCTTCGTGAAGGCGGCTGCCAAGGCGAAATAAACACGAAGGGGACAGAGGGGACATTGGGGACAAACGGGACAAAGGATAAGGAAAATTTCCAAATTCTCTGTCCCCTCTGTCCCATCTGACACCTCTGTCCCTTTTGTATTCTCATGCCCTCCCGCCAACAACAATTCTCCGACCTGTTTCCCAACGAACCAGCTTTCCGCTGGCGTCAGATCGAACAAGCGTTTTTCGTTCCGACTATCCGTTCCTGGGATGGGGTGACTTCGCTTTCCAAGGACATGCGCGCGGCGCTTGCCGTGTTGCCCTGGATGACCGTCGCCGCCGACCGCGTCATGGCCGGCGCGAGCAAGGACACGCACAAGGCGCTCCTAACCCTCGGCGACGGCCAGGTCATCGAGACCGTGCTCATGGAAAACGCGCGCGGCGAGCTCACCATCTGCGTGTCCTCGCAGGTGGGCTGCGCGATGCGCTGCGGATTCTGCGCCACCGGGCGCATGGGCCTCAAGCGCTCGCTCGACGCGGACGAGATCATCGACCAGTACCGCTTCTGGCAGCACTTCCTCGAGGACAACAAGCACCGCGGGGGGCTGCACTCGGATTTTTCCGCCATCCCGCCGCGCATCTCGAACATCGTCTTCATGGGCATGGGCGAACCGCTCGCGAATTATGAGAACGTGAAAACCGCTCTCAATGTTCTGCTCGCGCAAACGGACCTCGGCCCCACGCGCATCACCGTGTCCACGGTCGGCGTGCTCCCGCGCCTGGAACAGATGCTCACGGACAAGACATGGCCGCACGTGCGCCTCGCGATTTCGCTCCACTCCGCCATCGCGGAAACGCGCAAGCAGATCGTCCCGACGTCCTACGACGACTTCCTGCCCAGGCTCGCGGACTGGGCCCGACGCTACCTAACGATACTCGGCAACCGACGGCATCACCTCACGTTCGAATACGTGATGCTCAACGGCGTCAACGACACGGACGATCACGCGCGGGCCCTCGCCGCGTTCGTCCGGTCCATCGGGAACGTGAAGTGCAACCTGATCCCCTACAACCTCACGGACTGCGAGTTCGCGCGCAGCGAGGATTCGCGGATCGAACGGTTTCTCCGCATTCTGGAGAACGCCGAAGTGACTGCCACGCGACGACGCACCATGGGCGATGACATTGCCGCGGCGTGCGGACAACTAATCGTGCTTTCCGGAAAGACCGCCTAGCCAGGGCGATTTTTTTTGGCACGACGAGTTGTGGATAGTGTAAACTTGACACGATTTATTGCCCGTATTAGTTTGTGTATAGATAATACGTTTCAAGATCGGGGCCAAATGCCCATATGGGAGACGCATCGGAACAACACATCAAGCTTGCGGCGGACGCCGTCATTTTTACCGTGCGCGACGGCGCACTGATGGCGCTTCTCATTCAGATGAAAAAAACTCCGTACACCGGCATGTGGGCCGCGCCAGGAGGGATGATCGAACAGAATGAAACGACCGAGACCGCGGCGCGACGCATTCTCAATATGCAGACGGGCGTGACCGACGCGCACCTCGAGCAGCTCGCCACATTCGACGACCCGAAGCGCGACCGACTGGGCCGCGTGGTGAGCGTCGCCTACGTGGCGCTCGTGTCAAGCGAGCACGTGGAACTGAAGACCACGGAGAAGTACCAGGACGTCCGCTGGTGGCCGGTCCGCAAGCTCCCTGCCCTGGCGTATGACCACAAGGGCATCCTCGCGGTGGCGGTCAGCCGCCTGCGCGCGAAGCTTGAGTACACAAATGTCGCATGGAGCCTGCTTCCCAAGAAATTTACCCTCTCGCAGCTGCAGGAGGTATACGAGATCATCCTCGGCCGTACGGTCGACAAGCGTAACTTTCGCCGCAAGGTGCTCGACCTGAAACTGGTGGAACCGACCGGCAAAAAGTCCGCGAGAGGCGCGCATCGCCCGGCGGAATTGTTCAAGTTCAAACAGCGGAAGATGGAATACGTCGACGTGATGTAGATATCGTCAAATTGACACGCAAAAGGCCTAAAATCCTCTTTTTTCAAGGGAACAGGCGAGTTACGGTAACATCGCTTGACAAAACCCCAAAAATATGAGAAATTCCGGGGCCGCTCGTCGACGAGCGCGGGGATAAGAAACCCTCTTAACCCAGCGCCCGTCGAGGAATCATACCGATGAATCGAAGGGATCATGAGTTCTCTAACAAAAAAGGAGGCCATCCAATGGCCATCAAAGATGAGGGCCTGAAGGCCCGCTTCGCCGCGTTCGTCGCCGCCCTCGGCAAGCCCGAGGATCACATCGAGGTCGCCCTCAGGGGCGAGCTCGGCGACACCATCGACGACGCCGCCGTCAACAACCTCGGCGACTCGGACATCACCCCGGACGCGGACCTGCTCGCGGCGCTCACCGGCGCCGGCGTGGCAAGGGCCACCGCCCGTGCGGCGATCAAGGGCATCCGCAACGTCCCGGCCCCGGTCGAAGCCGCACCCGCGGTGGCGGCCGCGAACGGGCGAGCCGAACGACAGCTCGCCCTGCTCCCGGTCCTCAAGGACGACACCAGCTTCGTCGCGGCCCTGGCCTCGGGCGGCACCGCAAAGATGCCCACGGAAGATGCGGTCGCGGCGATCCGGGCGGCGTTCGCGAGCAGAACCGGCCTGTACGAGATCCTGCCCAAGCTGCTTGACATGATGAAGCAGCGCGCCGACGAGATGGAAGAGCCGCTCGACGAGAGCTTCTACTCCCTGCGCAAAGAGGTGGCGCGTCGTCGGTACGCCGACGTACTCGCGGCCTTCGACGGCATCGGCGAACTGATCACCGACAAGGAGAAGGCCAAGTTCCTGGACCGCGTGGAGCAGCTCTGGACCGTGCTCGAGGTCTTCCAGCAGCAGTTGGAAGCCTACCGTCAGGCCTACAAGGACGATTCCGGCGACATCGGCGCGGCCATCGCCGCGATCCGTGACGGCGGCGTGGCCATCGACATGCCCGACGTGGGTCCGGTGGTCGCGGCGGCCCGCGGCGTGCTGGAGCGGTTCAACCGCGCCTTCGCCGGCCTCGGCATCCCGGTCGCCCGCGCGCTCGCGGCCGATGCCATCCGCACCCGCGAGATCCTGCGTCGTCCGGGCCTTCCGGCGACCATCGGCGCCACGACCTTCGACGAGATGCTCAAGAAGCTCGAGGTGAACATCCCCCCGGACGTCGCCGAGATGGAGACCTCCGTGGCGCGGTACGTGCTCAGCCTGATGAGCCTGCCGAGCTCCCCGGTGGAGCAGCAGCCGCAGTTCATCCTCGCCCTCCAGCGCCTGGGCAAGCCCATCCCCTGGGCCACGCTCGCGCAGCCACGCCTGGCGCGCACCGCTCCCCCCGCCACGCGCA
>Ga0156547_106_pt3 | contig 14212 bp, 14 predicted proteins | sample RifOxyB2_FD_111942 | JGI IMG/M metagenome (GOLD analysis project Ga0156547, IMG submission 111942) | Candidatus Uhrbacteria bacterium RIFOXYB2_FULL_57_15
AGTCGGGCTTGCCCGTGCCGTCCATGATGCCCGGGATTTCCCTGAATTGGCGGCGCACTTCTTCTACCACCGAGCCGGCGGCCTTTCCGACCGCTTCCATGGCCATGGCCGCGAAGAGGTAGGTAACGAGACCGCCGAGGAACAGGCCGGCGATCACATTCGGGTTGGCAAGGTTGAAGTCGATCGTTCCTCCCGCGGTTTCGACCGTGTGGATGAAGTCGCCAAACAGCACGAGCGTCGCGAGGCCGGCCGAACCGATGGCATAGGCCTTGGTGACCGCCTTCGTGGTGTTGCCGACCGCATCGAGCGGGTCGGTGACGTCGCGCACCGAGTCTGGCAGGCCGGCCATTTCGGCGATGCCTCCGGCGTTGTCCGTGATCGGACCGTACGCGTCAATCGCGACGACGATCCCCGTGAGCGAGAGCATGGCCATGGCCGCGATGGCGATGCCGTAGAGCCCGCCGAGCGACTGCGCGGCAAGAATACCCGCGACGATGACGAGCACTGGGAGCGCCGTGGACTTCATCGAGAGCCCGAGGCCCGCAATGATGTTGGTGCCGTGTCCCGTCTGGGATGCCTCCGCGAGCTTCTTGACCGGGGAGTACTGCGTGCCGGTGTAGTATTCCGTGATCCAGATGAGCGCGCCCGTGATGGCGAGCCCGACCAGCGTGCAGTAATAGATGTTGGTGTCGTCGATGCCCTCGACGTTCATCCAGTTGAAGCGGCTCGTGACGAACCAGAACCCGACGGCCGCAAGCGCCCCCGCGGCAATGAGTCCCTTATAAAGCGCGCCCATGATGTTCTTTGACGGGCCGAGCTTGACCGCGAACGATCCGAGGATCGACGCGACGATGGCGACCGCGCCGAGCGCGAGCGGGTAAAGGACGATGCTCTCCGAGTTCGGATAGAGGAGCGTGCCAAGCACCATGGCCGCGACCGTGGTCACGGCATAGGTCTCGAACAGGTCGGCCGCCATGCCGGCGCAGTCGCCGACGTTGTCGCCCACGTTGTCCGCGATGACCGCCGGGTTGCGCGGGTCGTCTTCCGGAATTCCAGCTTCCGTTTTTCCGACGAGGTCGGCGCCGACGTCGGCCGCCTTCGTGAAGATGCCTCCGCCCAGGCGGGCGAACACGGAAATGAGCGATCCTCCAAACCCGAGCCCGATGAGCCCATGGGTGGAACCTGTCACGGCATAGAAGACGGCAACGGAAAGGAGACCGAGCCCGACCACGAACAGGCCGGTGACCGATCCTCCCTTGAATGCCATGTCGAGCGCTTTCTCAAGGCCAGACTTGGCCGCCTCGGTGGTGCGCACGTTGGTGCGGACCGAAACGCTCATGCCGATGAACCCGGCAATGCCCGAGCACACGGCCCCGACCGCGAACCCCGCGGCGATTTCCCAATCAAGAAACGCGCCAAGGATGAGGAATATGGCGATGCCGATCATGGCAACCATCTTATACTGGCGGGCCATGTACGCATTCGCGCCCTCTTGGATGGCAAGGGAAATCCCTTTCATCTTGCCGTCGCCGGACGGCTGCTTAAGAATCCACTGGGTAAGGTACGCGCCGTAGGCGAGGGCGAGAATCGCCGCGCCGATGGCATAGGTGAGGATTGAGTTCATAGTGCGGACATTTTAGGAAAATATAAGAGAAACGTCAATCAACCAACTCTGGTGTATAATCGAAATATGGGATCGAAGCCGACATTTTTGATCGAACGCGAGCTTGTTTCGCTCGGCTTTCGTGCCATCGTTGGCGTGGATGAGGCCGGGTGCGGGTCATTGGCCGGACCGCTCGTGGCCGCGGCCGTGATCTTACCTCTCGATTCACGATTGGGCGGCGTGAACGACTCGAAACGTTTGAGTCCGTCACTAAGAGACGGACTGTACGAATTTATTTTTGAACGTGCGAGGGCCAAACTTGCGGTTCAATTTCCCGAGTATGGCTTCGAAATTCACAAGGGATACGCAACGAAAGGACATAAGGAAGCGATAAAGAAGCATGGGGCCTGTTCCGCGTATGAATGACATTCCAGAAAACATCCGGCCTTGGGGACGCTATGACATTCTTGACGAAGGTCCGACGTTCAAGGCGAAGCGTATTTCCGTCAATCCCGGCGGCCGGTTGTCCTATCAGCGTCATCAACGCCGGAACGAGGTATGGGTGGTGGTGGCAGGGCGTGCTACCGTGACGTTGAACGACGAGGTAGTGGTATTCGGACCGGGCGAGACGGCTCTGGTTCCAATTGGCACCAAGCATCGAGTACAAAATGCCGGTTCGGAACAGCTTGTCTTCATCGAAGTCCAGACCGGTGATTATTTCGGCGAGGATGACATTGAACGGTTCTCGGACGACTATGGCCGGACCTAGCATTTTTCTCTCAAATTGGCCATTTTTTGCGAGAAAATCATTGACAAAATTAGGAGACCATGCTACCTTGTGGTCGCTATTCATTCCTGAAGAGGGTATCCCAGTAACGGATGTTTTGGACGGGAGGGTCTCTAAACAGGATATCGTGAGGTCAATATAGCATTCGGCATCAAACAACTTTCCGTAAAGATTCTGCTTTCCGCTCTGCGCGGACTGATTCTGGTCAAGCGGCATTGGATGAAGGTGATTCGTCCGGTCACGAGGCCATTATCGGTCGTCGGGCGGTTTTTGGTTCGCGCCGTGGGCGTACCGGTTTATCGCCTTGTCTTCTTCGTCCAGTGCCATCTGTCGCGCGTGATTCTCCCGGCCAAGCACCGCGCGCTTTACCTTGTTTCCAACAAGTACGCCGTTCATGCCGCGGTCATCGCGATCGCCGCGATTGCTTCGTCCGCCAACCTGTCGGAAACGCAGGTGCGCGCTGAAACGTTCGGATCCGAGTCCATGCTGTATGCGCTCGTGGCACAGGACGATACGTCGGTCGTGCAGGTGGTTTCCGCGGCGAGCTTCGAAGACGGGTCGCTCAATTCCCCGTCCACGTACATGGATGACTCGGCCATTGACGCGTCCGCGCACATCGACTTCGTGATCGAGGGCGAAGAATACGCGACTACCGCGGTCGGAGGTTCCGTTTCGTCGCCAACGCTCGCATCCGGATCAACCTTGGTCGCCGCGCGAGACCGCGCGGAAACGTATACGGTGCAGGACGGAGACACGCTTGGGGCCATTTCCGATCGGTTCGGGTTGAGCCTGAGTTCCGTGCTCTGGGCGAACAGCCTGACCTTCCGAAGCACCATTCGGCCCGGACAGTCTCTTTCCATTCCTCCGGTTGATGGCGTCATGTATGCGGTGAAGAAAGGCGACACGATTTCAAAGATTTCCAAGACGTACGGTGCGGATGCGGACCAGATCATTTCCTTCAACAAGCTAGCGAGCGCGGACGACTTGAAGATCGGCGACGAGCTCATGATTCCGGGCGGAGAACCTCCGACCCTTGCCGTCAAGCCAACCACGGCTCCGCTGTCTTCCCTCTTCACGGACAAGTCTTCGAGCGGATCCTCGTCATCGTGGACGCCGTTCGTTGCGCCGAAGGGGTCCGGCGAAACCGCGGGAGCCTGGGTGTGGCCGACCGACTGGCACGTGATCACGCAAAAGTACGGTTGGTCGCATACGGGCGTGGACATCGACGGGGATTACACCACCTATTCGTATGCCGCATCCGACGGCGTTGTCATCTATTCCGGATGGCGGAATGGATATGGGAATACGGTGGAAGTCGACCACGGAGGCGGCGTGGTTACGCGTTACGCGCATCACTCCAAGCTTCTTGTAAGCGTGGGTAACGTGGTGAAGGCAGGACAGGCGCTCGCCGTCACTGGATCTACCGGCCGTTCCACGGGAACGCACTTGCACTTCGAGGTTATCGTCAACGGAAAGTTTCAGAACCCATTAAACTACGTAAGATAAATGGACGGGGCCGCGAGGCCTCGTCTTTGGTATACTGTTTCCGTATGAAAAATGCCTGTCAGTCATGCAAGGCCGGCGTTGACGCGTGGAATGAGCGCTGCGGAGGATGCGGGTTCACGATCGTGCTCGAACCGGACGAGAAGATTCGGGCGCGGTATCTGCGCGGTCCGTCCCTTGGCGCGCTTATGTGGACGCAGGGCTGGACGTTCGGTTCGCGGCTGTACGTGTGGTTTCTCATTTCGCTTATTCCAGTCGCCGGGTTTGTTGCCCTATTTGCATGTCTTTTGTTCGGACGTCGCTGGAGTTGGAAATATGGCGGGTGGACGGATTGGGAGGAGTTCCGGTCGCGCATGCGCCTTTTGGACGCCATCGCGCTTCTCTGGATCCTCGGTCTGTTCGTTGGGTGGCTCCTTTTGCGCAAGGGCTCCTGATCTGATAGAGTCCGTCCGTTATGCCGATCAAACATCTTGCCATTATTCTCGATGGAAACCGACGGTGGGCCAAAAAGCGCGGCCTTCCCACGCTTGAAGGTCATCGCCGCGGATATGACAACGTAAAGACGATCGGCCTCGCGGCTCTTGACCGTGGAATCGGGCATCTTACCGTATTCGCATTCTCGACCGAGAACTGGAAACGTTCTTCAGAAGAAGTCGGATACCTGATGGATCTGCTGTATCACGCGTTAACGGCGGAGCTTGGTTTTTACATGGAAAATAACGTGCGGCTCAAGGTGGTAGGTTTACGCGAAGGGTTGTCCGAGAAGCTTGTGTCCGCGATTGATGAGGCTGAGCACGTTACGTCCGGCAACACACGCGGACAATTGAACCTGTGCATCAACTATGGCGGCCGCGCGGAAATCGTGGCCGCGGTTAGGCAGCTCGTTGCCGATGGCGTGAAATCTGAAGACGTCACGGAGGAGCTGATCTCGTCAAAGACATGGATGGCTGGAATTCCCGATCCGGACCTCATCATTCGAACGAGCGGCGAGCAGCGCGTGTCCGGATTTCTCACCTGGTCCGGCGTGTACAGCGAGCTGATGTTCGTTGACACGTATTGGCCCGCGTTTAACGAAAGCAATTTGGATGCCGCGATCGCAGCGTATGAGAATCGTGAACGAAGATTTGGAAAATAGTCCCGCCGCATGCGGGGCTTTTTTGGTATACTGTGTCGGTATGAAAGACGATGAGATCAGCAAGAAGGTACAGGAGGCCTACAAGCAAATTGCGAAGGCGTATCTGAAGAAGGTTCGTTCCGGGTCGCTCGATCATCGGTTTGTCGAACGGTTCCTGGCATTGTTCGCACCAGGACAGAAGATTCTCGACGTCGGCGCGGGGACGGGTGAGATGTCGCAAGAAATGCTTCTTGAGCACCAGCTCGACGTAACCGCAATCGACTTTTCGCCGGACATGGTGCGACTTGCGAAAAAGGAACATCCCGGGCTTCGTGTTCGACGGATGGATTTGCGCAAGCTGACGTTCAAGCCACGTCAGTTCGATGGCGTATTCGCCATGTATTCGCTTATTCATATTCCGGAAGGTGACGTGCCCGACGCGCTCGGTGGCATCAATCGCGTCATAAAGCCCGGCGGGTTTCTTTATCTTGCGCTTCAGGAACCACGGAAGAAAATGCAGAAGGAAGGATTTTATCCCGTGGTATACAATCGCAAGATCAACATGTTCATCAATCTCATTACGGAGTCCGAGATGCGTTCGTATTTGGCGCGCGCGGGTTTTGTCGTGAAGGAAGTATATCGTCGTGCTCCGCATCTTGGGACGGAGTATCCGTTCATGAAGCTCTTTATTATCGCGCAAAAGAAAAAAGTCGCCCGTTGATCGGTTGGCGGCAGGTTCGTTGTTCGCGACCTGCCGACGAAGAATCTCGCAAAGAATTCCCGTCCCGTCAACACGCCCACCTACTGTTCGGCGAGCCGGTATCCAAGCGCCTCGGCGACATGCTCCTCACGAATCAAAGCGGATCCGGCAAGATCCGCGATGGTTCGCGCGACCTTGAGGACGCGGCCGTATCCGCGTGGCGAGAGCGACTGCGCGTCGAGCGCGCGTTCGAGAAGCCGGTTGCCGTCATCGTCGGCAACGCACCAGTCGCGCATGCGCGAGGACGGTATTTCTGAGTTGGTCACGAGTGCCGTGCCAGCGAATCGTTCAGCCTGAATTCCACGCGCCGACTCGACCCGCGCGCGAATGTCGGCAGATGGTTCCGCCGTCGCGGTCGATACGAGCGTGGCCGTATCCAGGTTCGGAACCTCGATCACGAGATCGATCCGATCAAGAAGCGGGCCGCTCATGCGTTTTCGATAGGCGGAGATCATGCGCGCGGAGCAGGTGCAGGCACGCTTTGGGTCGCTCGCGAAACCGCACGGGCACGGGTTCATGGCCGCGACCAAAAGAAAGCGCGATGGGAACCTGAGCGTGGCTGCGGCACGAGAGACCGTAACCTCTCCGTCCTCAAGCGGCTGCCGCAGGTGTTCGAGCACGTGCCTGGAGAACTCCGGAAGTTCGTCGAGAAACAGGACGCCTCGATGTGCGAGGCTCACTTCCCCAGGACGCGGCCACGCGCCGCCTCCCACAAGCGATACGGCCGAGCAGGAATGGTGCGGGGAACGGAATGGTCGTATCGTAACGAGGCCGCTGCCGCGCGGCAAAACGCCGGCAACCGATGCGATGGAAGTCACATCCAGCGATTCCTCGCGCGTGAGCGGAGGCAAGATGGATGGCATTGCGCGTGCCAGCAGGGTTTTGCCTGTGCCGGGAGGTCCTTTGAGTAAAACGTTATGTCCGCCGGCTGCCGCAATTTCAAGCCCGCGTTTTGCGTGCATCTGTCCTTTTACATCCTTGAAATCCGATGAAAATGAACGTTCGTTTGACGTGATATCATTCAGTAGAGCCGCCTCAAGTAGTTTCGTTCCATTAAGATGTTCTACGGCATCACGCAATGATCGTACGCCGAAAACGGACAGATTTTGGACCGCGGATGCTTCGGCCGCGTTTTCGAAAGGGACGATCAATCGTTCATATCCCTGTCGCGACGCCATCAAGGCGGCCGTGAGCACCCCGTTGATCGGTCGTACGGCGCCGTCGAGCGACAATTCGCCCACCGTAATCGTCTTAAACGATGATTCGGCGCGGATCTCTCCGCGTGCCTGTAGCAATGAAAGCGCCACTGGCAGATCGAATGCCGGTCCCTGCTTCTTTATGTCTGCCGGAGCAAGATTGACCGTGACTCTATGGCGTGGAAATTCAAATCCGGAATTGCGAATGGCGGAACGAATCCGTTCCCGTGCCTCTTTGACCGCGGTATCAGGAAGCCCAACGACATTGAAGCAACCCATTCCCTGGGAAACGTCCGTTTCCACGATAATTGGTTCGGCATTGATTCCAAGGATTGCCGCCGACGAAATGTAAGACATAAAAATCCCCGTAGGACATACGGGGATTTCTTATACACTCATGTTACTCCGGAAGTTCACACTTGTCAATTCCATTTCGTACGCGGCTCGCGGATAAAAGTGTGATTACGCCTGAAACGATAACGATGTCCGAGATATTGATGGCAGATCGTCCGAGAAGGATGATGTAATCGACCGTGAACCCGTATGCGAGCCTGTCGTATAAATTTCCCGCGGCGCCGATGACGATCATAAGCGCGGCGAACGTGATAATCGGTCGAGACAGCGCGTTCCTTGCGGCGACCCACAGAAGGGCGGCGCCGATAACAATTGAGATCAGAATAATCAGGGGCATCTTGAATGGAATGTCAAAGGCGATTCCCCAGTTTTTATGGATAGCAAAAACAACCGCCTCCGGTTTAATGATCGCAGATTCGTTAGGGAGATTGTGCAATGCCTGCCACTTTACCCATTCGTCGAGCAGCACGATCAAGGCGATGACCGGCAATAGGAATAACGGTGACCGACCTGCGATTACACCTCCTGCGTTAGAGTTTTTTTGCACTGGATACATGAAGAGGAAGTTGGGCGAGCCAAAAGACGCCGTTCGTCAATGGGGAGCTTGCAATATTTGCATGTTCCGTATGTCCCTGCCTCGATCATCTTGATCGCACTGGCAATATCCCGAACCGCTTTCTCCAGTTCTTCCTCAAGCGAAAGATTGTCACTGAACTGGGCCACCTCGGAGGCATTGTCACCTTCCTCGTTTCCAACATCCTTAAAATCCACCTGGGTATCTGGCTCGGAGGCCTTTGTATTTCGATGCGAAAATTTTGAAAGCTCCATTTCGATGCGAGCCTGTTCCTCCAGGAGCTGTTGTTTGATAATCGCGATGGCCTGCGGATCCATAAGGTATTCGCTAAGAATACAGGAAGAATAGCAGTTCGTCGCTGGAAAAGCAATATAAAAAAGAAGAAGGCCGCAACCTTTATGAATATATAAGGTGCGGCCCCTTTCGGGGCCACGCCAGCCCTTGCGGGCATCGGGTTATTCGCCCCTGATAACAGAAGGCGGAAAACTCGATGCCCGAACAGACATGATGCGCTGCTCCCGTGAGCGTACTTCTCTACCATCCTTTGGTTTTACTCGCGTTCAGTCCGGATGGGACTGAAAATCATGCAAGCGAACCTTAGATGTTTGCTGTTTTTGTTTGTTCTCAATCAGAACAGTAGAGAAGCGGGATATTTTCCGAAAATCATTTGGAAGGATGCGTGGGGCGCAACCTACCGACCTTCGGAAAACTTCCCTGTGAGGTGTTTGGAAGGAACAATGTTGGGTACGCATCTATAATACCATGTTGAACACTAAATGTCAAAGTATTATTGATCGCTTAGTTAAGCAAAAATATCGCACACCGCGATATTTTTGTGTTCAAGTGCTAGAAATGAACAGCAGAACTTATCCACAATTTGCATGATTTGTCTCCAACTTATCCACACCTAATGGCATAGGTGGATATTCGTATGAAACAGCCCTTGGTTTACTGAGATGGCTGAGTATTCCTCTGCTAACATGGTTAGAGGTGAAACTGTTCTTGAAATGAGCCATGAGGAAGACATTAGATTGAGTTCTCTCAGATGGAGATAGGCAATATTTCCGTTGCATGCTGTTTTCATCCAATCGATTTCATCTGATAGTTGATTTTCTAACAGGTCCTGCTTGTTCGTAACGATAAAGGAGTCGTCGGATTCAGCGGAATATAGATATTCACCATCTAAAATGGAGACTCGGGATACCAAGGATCCACCCATTGTAATTTCTTCGATGGTAGACAGGCTCGGATCGACAATGATTTCTTTTGCTGGCGATTGATCTGGTAATATAAATGATTGCAAACGAGGTGCCTGTAATGCCGCGGCTGTTTGGATGATATTTTGTTGAAGGTCTCTGGCAAAATTTATTGATGATGAAACGAGAAGGAAGCCTGGTGTGCTTTCAGTTTTGGTTAATAGGATAGAACCAGGGAATGTGAGGAGCCGTTGTGCAAGAATGGTTGAGGAAGGTGGTTTGAATGAGGAAAGGAGAGCGTCGATAGAAGTCGTGATCCCTTCAATCGTTAAGTTTGGCAACGCAGGCATAGCCAAAGCAAAAATCGTATTCTCAGGTAATTTTTTCCATTGTATGGTTGCAAGTCCCATGCGCGGAAGGCGCACGCGCGTCTCTCCTGACGAAGCATAAATGGGTCCTCCAATAGTTTCGTTTTCAAGAAAGTAAGCGTTCCCAATGTGAAATTCGCCCGGCCAATGAAGGGATCCGAACCAAATGTGGTTTGGATCCCAATTCATGCGCGCAACCGGTCTGTCCGAAAGAAGATAGATTCCCTTTGAGGTCTCTTGCACGAGAATTCCAAGAGAATCCAGTGTATTTGTTGGGAGTAGTTCCTTTGAAGAGCGAAGGGCAACGGACCGACTCCCGTCATTTCCGATAAATAAAGAAAACTCGCCTTTTGTAAATGAACGGATGTCCGATGCCGTGATAGACCGATTGCTCACGAGGGTCATGTTGCCAAGTGCGCGGATCGTTTGTCCCCACGTGAGGCGATTGGGAAAAAAATGAAATACAGCCGCTGTGTCTTGTGGTGCGGACTTAGACGCGACATCACGTCCATACCAGGAAGCACCAACCACCAGCAATAAGATGAAGATGCCCGCCATGATAAATGCGAAAAGCGATACAACCCGCCGTGGAAGGCGGGTTGTATGTTGGTATCGGTGAAGTGGAATATTTAATCGCTGCACACCCTATGGTCGTGACCCTCGAAACGGCGGTTTGCTGCCGTTTGAGTTTCCTCCAGAAAATCCTGTTTGAGTTGTCTCTGGTGGTTTTTCTGGATAAACGTTTCCAGGGGCCTGCTTCATCGACAGGTTGATACGTCCGAGGTTATCGATTTCAGTAACCTTTACTTTAACCTCGTCGCCAATCTTGACGATATCACCGACTTTTGCGACGCGCCAGGGGGCAAGTTCGGAGACGTGCACAAGACCCTCTTGCTTTGGAAGGAATTCGACGAATGCGCCGAATTCCATCAGGCGGGTAACCTTTCCGCCGAAGATTTCACCGACTTCCGCCTTTCGGGTGATGTTTCTGACCCAGTCATAAGCCTTTTGGGCGGCTTCGGCATCAACCGACGTAATCATCACGAGACCATCGTCTTCAATGTCAATCGCACCAACGCCCGTTGACGAAATAATTTCATTGATGGTCTTCCCTCCCGGCCCAATGACGTTTCCAATGAGTTCCGGGTCGATGCGCAACGTGATGATGCGCGGGGCATACGACGAAAGTTCCGGACGCGGAGCGTTGATCGCCTGGTCCATGACGTCGAGAATTTGGAGGCGTGCCTCGTGCGCTTGCTTGAACGTTTGTTCAAGCACATCGCGCCCTATCCCCTTCGTCTTCGTGTCCATCTGGATGGCGGTAATCCCCGCGCGCGTTCCAGCGATCTTGAAGTCCATGCCCCCGGCCCCGTCTTCGAGGTCCTGCAGGTCCGTGATGACCTTCCAACGTCCAGAATCGTCGGTTGCAAGGCCCATGGCCATGCCCGCGACGGCCGCTTTGATCGGCACGCCGGCGTCCATGAGCGCGAGCGATGATCCGCACGTTGATCCCATTGAGGAAGATCCATTGGATCCGAATACTTCTGACACCACGCGGATCGTATATGGGAACTCTTCCTTGCCAGGGAGCATCGGCAGAATAGCCTTTTCCGCAAGAGCTCCGTGTCCAATTTCACGTCGACCTGGGCCGCGCATTGGCTTGCATTCGCCGACCGAGTACGGAGGAAAGTTGTAATGATGGAAGTACCGCTTGGTTCCCTGGAGCTCCATGGAGTCGAGCGTTTGGATGTCGCCAGGGGCCCCGAGCGTGACGGTCGAGAGTACCTGCGTTTCTCCGCGACGGAAATGTCCCGAGCCGTGTAGTCGCTTGAACAGGCCTACCTCCGCGGTCAACGGGCGAATTTCCGTGATCTGGCGTCCATCAACGCGCTTGTCCTCGTCGAGGATCATGCGTGAGACTTCATGTTCCAGCACTTCTTCCGCGATTCCTGTTCCGAATTTAATGTCCGCTCCCTCGACGTCCTTTTCCACGAGGAAGACTTCAAGTCGTTTTTTAAGCTCTGACTTTTGCTTTGCTCGTTCCACTTTCGTGGCTTTTGGCGTCGAGAAAAAAAGTTCTGCGACTTGCGCGACAATGAATGGTCGTGCGAGAGCCTCGACTTCGGCGCGTCGGGTCTGCTTTGCGCGCTCGTCCTCGTTTTTCGGGCTGACCATGTCGCGTTTTTGTTTGCCCACGGCGGCACGAACCTCTTCGATCAGCTTTAGCGGGATCGCGAGGTGCTTCGATCCGAACGTGAACGCGTCGAGCACGGTTTTTTCATCAACCTGGTCACATCCGGCTTCGACCATGATGACCGAGTCCTGCGTGCCAGCGATCGACAGATCCAGGCCGGATTTTGCGCGCGCCTCGTACGACGGATTAATGACCCACTCGCCGCTGATTTGTCCGATGCGAATGTCCGCGATCGGTCCGTTCCACGGAATGTCGGAGATGCTAAGCGCGCAGGAGGCAGCGACAAGACCGATGATATCCGGGTCGTTTTCTCCGTCGAACTGAAGGCAGGTTACGACAACCTGGATTTCGTTGCGCATCCGGTTGTCGAACAGCGGGCGGATGGCGCGGTCAATGTAACGCGCGACCAAGATGGCCTCGTCCGTCGGGCGCCCTTCCTTCTTCATGAAACGGCTTCCCTTGATGCGGCCGGCCGCATAGAATCGCTCCTCGTACTCGACTTGCAGCGGGAAAAAGTCCAGTCCGTCGCGGACGCCTTCGCTCATGCATGCCGTCGCGAGAACGATAGTATCGCCGTATTGCATGGTACATGAGCCGTTCGCCTGGTTTGCGAATTTTCCGACCTCGATGGTCAGATCCTTTCCGCCCCACTGGACGGAAAATTTCTTCGTGTCTTGCATAGTGCGCGTCCTGTCGAGGCGGAAGGATTCGAGTTACCTCGAATTCTCTGAGTCCCGACAGGAGCAATTAAGTCGTTAGGAGATCGTGCCGTGTGAAACGGCACGACGGCCCAAAGACTAAAATTCTAGGCGACGACCACGGTTCTCTTCCTGATTTGTCGTTGGCGGCGCCATGAAGAATCCCCCCGTATCTTCCATCTCTTCTAATTCATCTGGCTTTTCCTCAAGGATTTCCCCACCGCGCGGAGCCCCGGCCGCCGACGGGCGCCGGGCCGGGCCGATGAGATATCGGCGCTTGTTGTCCGACATGTTAATGTACTCCTCCGCGGCTTCAACGAGCTTGGACGAGGTCGTTTCGCGAAACGCGATCACCTCGACGATGCGTCCGCGCGACTTTGCGAACTCGATGAGCGGGACAAAGTCCCCGTCGCCGGTTACGAGCACGATGACATCAAGCATGTCGAGCATGCGAATGACATCGATTGCGAGACCTACGTCCCAGTCCGCTTTTTTCTGCCCGGAAAGGTACTCCATCAGGTCTTTTTCCCTGAGTTCTATTCCGAGTTTTTTCAACGCTTCAAAGAACGGAGTCTCGTCTTGCGTCTTGGTCTTCACGACGTACGCCATGGCTCGAATCAGCTTGCGGCCCGCGGCCGCGTCCTCGACGATGTGGCCAAAGTTCACGCGTCGGCCAAACAGGTAGCGGGCGCTGTAATACATGTTTTGCGTGTCGATAAAAACGCCGACGCGCTGATCTAAATGCTTTAACATAAATTGTCAAAACGTCCCGCCAAAAAGGCGGGACGAAAATTACAAACCGAGATCTTCCCTGAGCTTCTTCGCTGCCTTTTCGTCCTCGCGTTCGAGGTACTTCATGAGACGATGTCGCTCGTGGACCTTTTTGATGAGACCGCGGCGGGAGCTAAAATCCTTCTTGTGTTGCTTCAGGTGCTCCGTGAGATCCGCGATTTCGACTGACAATAGCGCGATCTGCACCTGTGGAGATCCGGTATCAGACTCGTGCGTTCGGTACTTTTCTATGACTTTCTGCTTTTTCTTCGGGTCGAGCATAGCGTTGTCACGCGCGTCCGAGTCAAGGGAGACCGGTCCCAAGCCCAGGCATGCGTCTAAGAATTACGAGGGAAGAATAGCAAACCAGCGGTTTTTCGTCAATATTTTAGCTGAACCTGCATGTTGTCGATATTTTGGACATAGGCCGTTGACCTTTGGTCACAGGTATGGTTCCCTTGTCTAGGAGGTACATGATGCCGAATCCGTCCGGAGTGTGGTCGGTATTCGATCGAACCTTGTATCAGTTGATTCGCAACGGCGTCGGGGAGGCCAGGCCCTACGCGAAAGCGTGGCTCGGCATCGTGGTCGTGCCGTCCCTCGGAGGTGTCGACCGGTATCTGCGCTCGTCACATGAAGGCGCCGCGTCGCCGGTTTGTGGCGTCCTTCCTGTGGTCGATGAGGGGCAGCCCTTCGTCCTGGACACGCTCGGATTTTCCGCGAAGTGGAAGGATGAGCGGGCCGTTGTCCTTTGGAATAACGGTGGTGAGTACCTCGCGCGCAAGGTACTGATGGCATACGGCAGCGAACATGTCGTGGCCATGCGTCTCACCGGCGCCGTAATCGCGCTCTTCCATGGAGAGGCGGAAGCGGCCGCATGGGCATCTGCGTGCGAACGTCGCATGTACGCGGAGCACTGCGCAAGCGTCGCCTCCTACAAGGGTAGCCGTTCCTGACAGGGCTTGACCTGTCATTTTTTTATGCAAATACGGGGCAGGAAGAGGCTGTCCCATTACTCACACACCACAAAATGCGCTCACGAAAATGAGCGCATTTTGGTATAATGGAAGGAATAAAACGCATGTTTTCCTGTA
>Ga0156547_119_pt2 | contig 5365 bp, 4 predicted proteins | sample RifOxyB2_FD_111942 | JGI IMG/M metagenome (GOLD analysis project Ga0156547, IMG submission 111942) | Candidatus Uhrbacteria bacterium RIFOXYB2_FULL_57_15
ACGTACCCGGCCACGTCCACGCAGGATGCGGTGGTGTCGGCGTCATCGCCATAGCCATCGCCGTCGACGTCGGCGTAGAGCGTGTCCGGCACGTCAGTGGTGCCGTCGCAGTCGTTGTCCACGCTGTCGCCGCAGACCTCGCGTACGGCCGGGTTGATGGCCGCGTCGCCGTCGTCGCAGTCGCTGTCGTTGCCCACATACCCGGTGGGAGCCTGGCAGGCCATTTCGGTCATGGAATCGGTTCCATAGCCGTCGGAATCGGCGTCGGCATACCACTCTTCCCCAGTGGAGATGTCAACCGCCGGGTCGTCATCGTCCGCCAGTTCGTCACAGTCGTTGTCGATGCCGTCGCACACCTCGGTTGCATCCGGATGCACGTTCGCGTCGCCGTCGTTGCAGTCGCTGTTGATGGCGACCGCGCCGTCGGGCTGCGCGCAGCCCGTGTAGCCGAGCTCCGTGCCACCATAACCGTCGTTGTCCATGTCGGCGTACCAGCGGGCGCCGTCCTCGTCGGTCGTGCCGTCGCAGTCGTCGTCCATGCCGTTGCAGGACTCCGTCGCGCCCGGGTGGACCTCGGAGTTGTCGTCGTCGCAGTCGCCGTCGGCCTCGGCCCATCCGTCGCCGTCGCCGTCGGTGCCGTCACAGACGCCGTCGCCATCGATGACCGCGTCACAGTTGTTGTCGATGCCGTCGCACACGTCGGTGGCATCGGGGTTGACCGCGGGGTCGGAGTCATCGCAGTCGCCGAACGTCTGGGAGGCCCCGTACTCGGGGACATCCCAGGAACAGAACGCCATCGCGCGGGCGCCGCTTTCCGACGGCGAGGTGCCGTCCACGTACCCGTCTGAGTCGCCGTCCGTGTACCAGATCTCGACGTCCGCGACGTCGGGGTCGGCTGCGTCCACCAGGCCGTCGCAGTCGTCGTCGACACCGTTGCAGATCTCGATGAGACCCGACCCGGTATCGCATCCGCCCTTGTCGAGGGCGACCTTTCCACTGGCACACCCGGATCCGAATGCGAGAACGCTGGCCAACGAAAGACCGATGATTTCACGTGAAATGTACATCAATGCCTCTTGCACCCACGAAAGACCGGAACGTAGGTGTCGCTTGCTTGTGGGAATGCCGGTCTTTCTTTTTTCACGAAAACCTTCGTAAAAAACAAAAAACCACCATGAAACAAGGCTGTTTTTGTAACACAAATACCTACGATCGTCAAGGACGACAGTGGTATACTTATGCTCTATGGTCCATTCAGCCGAACATGGTTTTTCCCCAGAAACAGAACGAAAAGTCCTGGTTGTCGACAGCGGTTCCGCGCTCATCGGAAAGGAAGTGATGTCTCGGTGCGAGGATACGGTCGTGGACGACCAGGAACACGGGCTGTTTGCCGTGGCAGACGGCATGGGCGGAATGCCGCACGGCGACGTGGCGAGCCGCCTCGCATGCACCACGCTCGACAGCACGTTCGCCCGGTCGAAAAAAAGGGGCATGGCAGAAAAATTGCAGGAATCCGTTGACGTGTGCGCAAACGCGATGCACGCTCAAAAAACGGATCCAAAATTTGCCGGGATGGGTACCACGCTCACCGCCGTCGCCGCCGAAGCGTCCACCGACGGAACGGTCGAGCTCGCGATCGCGCATGTCGGCGACAGCCGAGGGTATCTGATCCGACAGGATTCCGGCGTCCTTGAACGGCTGACCACGGACGATGGATTCGTAGAACTCTTGGTTTCATCTGGAATTCTTCCGGAAGCCATCGGACGTGCCATCGACCAATCAACGAAACGAGGAGAGGATGTCCCGGAACACCCCGTCCTGAAGGATCGTGCAACGCTTGAGTCGGCAATTAACGCCGCGATCGTCCCGTGGAACCGTTTCTCAAGAGACCTGACCTCCTTGAAAAGATGTCTGCGGGAAACCGAGAATCGGCTCAGTTCGCGTCATAACCGAACGGCCACCCAGCTTCTGTACCACATGAGCAGCTACCTCTTGAATTCGATGGACACTGGCGCCACGACCAGCCCGACGGTGCGCTCCGTCAAAGCGCGAACTGGAGATACGCTTGTCATCTGTTCCGATGGAATCACGGACGTCCTTACGGAAAAAGAAATCGAAACGATCGTTCGAGAATCGCTTCTCAAGAAGATGTCGGCGCGCGAAATCGCCCGTCAGATCGCCGAGGCCGCCGAAGCGTCCTCCGGAAATCGGAAAAAAAGGGACGACCGCGCCGTGGTCGTGGTTATTCTTGGCCAGGAAACTTAAGCAAAAACAAACGTTCGCCTCCATAGTCCAACCTACGACTCGGCGCCATCGGCCAAACGCTCCATGGCTTCGACGACCGCAATCGCGGCGCAAACGTCAGGCTCGCCAACGGGAAGGCCAGGCGCGTCATACGCGATCTCATTTTCACGAAAAACATATCTGCCATTTGCTCCGGCTTTCTTCGCCAGGAGCAACGCGGCGCGCGCCGCGGCATTGAATATCTTTTTCGCCTCCTCAGAACCTCCTATGGCAACGAACAAGTTGAACCTGCGATCAAATTCCGTATCGCCGATCAAAACGCGCGGGCGGGCGAGGCCAAACGCACGGAAAAATCCGGCCAGCGCGCGTGCCCCGCGCACACGTGGACCGAACGAAGCGACAGGGAGAGCACCCTTCGCGATCTTCAATCGTAGTCGCAAGTGCGGTGTTCTGGTAAATGTCACGAGCAAAGAATTAATGAGACGCGTGTAAGAAGTCACCGTTTCGACAAAAAACATTCGGCCATTCCGAAGTCCGGAGCCTTCGGAAACACCAAGTGCCTCACGCAGCCGCATGAGCGACGTACCTGCCGCCTTGTTACCGCTGGAGCGTGCAAAATAAGCCGCCGCGAAGCATCCGGCCGCGAATAAAAGCATTGCGAAGAATGATAGAAGCCGTTGGATCGTGGACATATTTTAAGGAAGTTGATACCACTTTAATCGCACTTCGTAATCACGCGCTTTATGTCATCGAGCGTCACCCGATTTCTCCCGGGAACATTTCTGTATCCCCAATTGCGATCGAGCCCGAACGTAAATCCGCCGAACGCGCGAAATAGGTCCATGGCTCGATCGGATTCCTGCACGTATAAAAATCCGCGCTTTTTCTCGACAAAAATGATCGGCGTCGGCCTTTTGACCTCGAGCGCGACCATGAACGATACGCCCTCGCGCACGCCGGTCGCGGTGCCATTCATGACGATTTGATACCCATTCCACTCGGTCCGTGCGTTCCACGCCTTGCGCGCGGCTGTCATCTGTTTCTCCTCGTCGCGCAACAGGCCGTGTCGCGCAAGCAGGTCGCGACGCAGGGCGAGCACGCGTTCGATTTCCTTTGGTCGGTACCCTTCTTCCCGAAGCGCCCAGAAAAATCCCCGATCCATCACCCCAATCCCCAGAGCGATCTTCGGCGCGTATCCCATCACCCTGAGCCTCGCGTCCGTGACGCGGAACAGCCTCAGAAACTGCTCGAGCGAGCTTGGCAGCGGCCGTCCCTTCGCGTCATGTGCCCGGTTGAGATCGGTGTAATGATGATGGTCGAGAATCACGACCTCAACGCCGAGCGCGCGCAGGCGCGCCTCGACCTCCGGCCCGGGCATTTCCACGATCACGACGCGCTTCCATCCGCCATCGCGCACTAGCGGCACGATATCAAGCTCGCGGTCGAGCGTGGCCCCGTGTGGCTGCGCGGAACGAATGACCTGGATCCCCATGGCCTTCGCGAGCTCATAAATGAGAACCGCTTCCGCGTCGTTCGGCGGAATGATGAGAACGGTTTTTTTCATATTAACGCGCTTTCGATTGTTCGGCTTGATATTGTTCAACCATCGGACGGACAAACTGGAGGGCCTGCTCTCGCGTCGTTACCGCCCCCTCGTCACGCTCCGCCTCGACGGCCCTAAGAACCTCTCCAAAGAACCGTCCGGTATTATTATTTCGTGGGTTGAGTTGAAATTCGGCGATCAGGTCCCTGCCCTGGAGCAGGGCCTCCTTCGCCGCCTTGTCGATGCCGTATTTTGCGATCATCTCGGCGAAACGAACGCCGGGCTCGTATGCGACGGTATCAACCCCGGGCAGGAGCCGCCCGCGGGAATCCGCTTCGCTCGCGGCGATCAGAACGCGCCAAGAAACCGGACTGATTCTCTTCAAAAGTTTTCGAATCGCGTTCGCGTACTGCGCCTCGGTCAATTTTCCCGCGATAAACGAACGATGTAATTCTCCCGGCTGAAGGTGCTCGCGGGCGATCGCGACCGTCGCGTCCAACGCGCCCTGGTGTCCTTTGAACACGAGGCGGGAAAACAATTCGCGGACTGGCGCTTCCCCGGCCGGCTCGTGTCCCTTGGAACGGATGCGACCGTCCTCCACGGTGGTCGTTGACGGCTTGCCCAAGTCATGCCCAAGTGCCCCGAGCATCACCTGGAGCCTTTCGTCATCCGAAAATCCGCGCGCCGAATCATTGGCAATCTTCGCGCCCGCGTCAATGACCATCATCGTGTGCGTCCATACGTCGCCTTCTGGATGCCATTCGGGTTCCTGCGGCACGCCGATGAGCGCATGAAGTTCTGGAAACTTGCGCTCCGTCATACCGACGACACGCATGAACTCGAAGCCCACCGATGGCCGCTTGGACTTCAGGAGAAGCTTTTCAAGTTCGCCCCCGATTCGCTCCTTGGGAAGCTCGTCCATTTCGCCGCGTTCCACCATCCCTTTCATGATTTCGAAGCTTTTCTCCTCCACCGTAAATTCAAGACGCGCGAGGAACTGTGCCGCGCGCAACACGCGCAACGGATCGTCTGCGAACTTCTCCGAGTCAGTCACGCGCAATGTCTTTGATCGAAGATCCTCCATGCCTCCGAAGGGATCAAAAAACACCCCTGTGATCGGATCCATGGCCATCGCGTTCACGGTAAAGTCGCGGCGGCGGGCGGCCTCCGTGATGTCAAGCGACGGTTCGGAATCAATGAGGAACCCCGTGTGTCCTTTTCCTGCCTTTGACTCGCGTCGCGGGATGGAAACGTCGAGCTCAAGGCCGTCGCCTATCGGGACCTTGATAATGCCAAATGCCTGTCCAACGTCATTGATCTTGCCGAACATCTTTATTAACAGCGAAATAAGTTCGGCTGGCGCGACCCCGTACACCTCCACGTCCGCGTCCTTGGGTTGCAATCCCAAATGAATGTCGCGCACATACCCGCCGACGATGTAGGCCCTCGGAGGCTGTGTGGAATATTCTGGATTCGGATAGATTTCCGCGACCGCGCGCGCCAAATCCCGAGCCGCTTCCAAGAGGGGATTCTCTCGATTTCTCGAAACGTCGCGCGTGTCCGCGGGTTCGTGTCCGA
>Ga0156547_124_pt1 | contig 5096 bp, 4 predicted proteins | sample RifOxyB2_FD_111942 | JGI IMG/M metagenome (GOLD analysis project Ga0156547, IMG submission 111942) | Candidatus Uhrbacteria bacterium RIFOXYB2_FULL_57_15
CAAAAGTGCCACCGGGCTGGTGGCAAACTTAGTACTTACCCTACAAAAAACCCCGGATAGGGGTCAGACGCGGCAGGGACCGCGGTCAAACGTCGTCTTTGTCTTCCCAGTCGTCGGAGTTGCTACTCCGATTTCTTCTTTGTGTACGATGAATATCGTCCTCGGTACTGGCCCACGTGTACCCCAGGAACACGAGCCAGACAATGAACAGCACGAACTGGATCGCCCCCAGCAACATATACGCCTGCCACGCCAAGCGCAAGCTCCTGCCAGAACCCGTCCGGACTCGCGAACGATCGCACCCAGACGAACATCCACGTCGGGATGAGGGCGAGGACGAGCGCCACCAGCGAAAGCACGGCCCATCGGAGCCGCTGGAACAGAGCCTTCATGACCGATCCTCCTTGGTCCAGACGACGCTACCAAAAATCCACGCTCCTGTCAACCGTACTCCATCCCACTGTCACGAAAATTGAAAACATTGTTATAATGGCCGTCTATGGGAGAAGCATACAGGCCGCAACCGCATGAGCTTTGGAAAAAACCGAAGGATCTTGATGCCCGGCGGGAAGTCATGCCGGATTCGCTTCGGGACTCGATCGACGATGCGAAGAAAAGCGTCGAGCTCGCGCTTCTCGAACAATTCGGCATATCCGAAATTCCGCCGCAGCTGAACGCGGAAATGGCCCACGTGATCCGCGCCATCGAGATGCGTGTGCGCGAACAGCATTTTTGTCCCGAACCTGATGCGGCGGTCTTCGAACAGCTCGAGCGGATCGCGGCAAAGATTCTCACGTTCAAGGAAGGGGCGACGCGCGCGGAAATCGTCTCACGGCCGGAAGTCGGCCAACGTCTGGTTTTTGAGACCAAGGATGGAAACAAGCATGAGCGCGGGCTTACCGTCGACGAACAGGACATGCTGTTCAACATGGAGATGTGGGCGGACCATCTTGTCTCGTTCCAAAACGCGGAGGAATTCAAGGCGGCCTGCCAGAAACTTCGAAAGCGCGCGAGCACCAAGCCGACGGCCGAGGGGGCCGCCTACGTCGAGCGCGAGATGACGAGGACGTATTCGAGATTCGGATTCACGACCGAGCAAATCAAAAATCTTCTTGCGCTCGCCGAAGGCAACGACGTACCGGCGCTGACGCCCGATGGAAAGGCCGGGGCAACCCAGCGGCTACGCGTAATGAGGGAGGTTTGGAACGAATATCTCAACGAGGGGGAAAAGAGCTCCTACGTGAAGTTCGCGGTTGCCATGACCGTCTTGGGAGCCGTGGAAGGTCTTGCCCCGGCCATGCTCGGAAAGGCGATGGACAGCTCCCAAAACGCGGAAGCCGTCGCGTTCTCCATCGGATATCTTGGCCTGTCCGTTTCCACGGGTTGGGTTCGGAGACTCCTGGACGTGAACTTTGACTCGTTCCTGAACGGCGTCATGGATCGAACGGGCGGGCTGAACGAGCGTCTTTCGAGAGAACTCGCGTTCCAACCGGGAGAACGCATGTCCATGCGTGAAAATCGAGGCCGGATTCTTTCGGCTATGACGCGGTCGCAAGCCGCGTTCCAGGATGTGCTGAGTTCGACGGCACGCATCCAACTGCCTGCGGCGACCACGGCCCTCGTCGGGTTCGGAGTCATGACGGCCATGGATTGGAGGCTTGGGCTCCTGTCGCTCGCGACCGCCCCGATCGCCATCGCGATCGCGCGCAAGGCCGACCAGCGTACCGGTCCGTTGGTCGCGGCGTCGTATCAAAATGAGGGCGAGGTCGCGCAGGAGATCGAAGAGCAGATCCAGGCCCATCAGGACGTTGTCCTGAGCGGCATGAAGGAACCGATGGCACGGCGCATCGGGGATCTCGGCAAGAAAAAGAATCAGATCGGCCACGAGCGCTTCGTCGCAAGGTCGGACATGGAATTTCAAACCGAATCCGCGCTGAGCGGGACCGTCGTCGCGGCCCTGACCATGGCCGGCATGCTGATGCGCAACCTGGGAGTCGAAAACGGAGGAAACATCGTCGCGGCCCTCATGTACTCTGGACAATTCCGCCGCGGCTTCGACGGCATCCTGCGGACCAACAACGACCTGGTCAAAAGCGTGGGGGCGATCATTGAAATGGAGGAAATCTTCAACGGATACGCGCGCGAGGAGGAGGCGCTCGACAAAAGACGCGTGGGAGCGTCGGAATTAACGGACTTCTCCATTGAGCTTTCTGGAGTCTCGCTTGAAATCGACGGAGACAGCCTCATCAGGGATATTTCGTTCCGCGTTCCTCCGGGAGGAGTCGTCCGGCTTGAGGGCCGCAGCGGCCAAGGCAAGACGACCCTTTCCCGCCTGATGTCCGGATATTACGGACCGACGCGTGGAACGGTAAAAATCGGCGGGGAGGACGTTCGAAACGTCAAACGGACCGGTCCGGACTCGCTGTACGGCCACATCGCGTACCTTTCCCAGCATCCGTACGTGTTCGACAACGGGAATCTTCGGGACAATCTTGTTTTTGGAAATCCCAATGCCACGGACGCGGACATGTCGCGCGTCCTCAACGAACTCGGACTTTCAAGACGATTCACAAAGGACGGCGCCATGGATCTTTCAAGTTCCATCCGCGGCCTGTCCGGCGGTGAAAAGGCCAGGCTCGGGCTCGCGCGGGTTCTCCTAAAAATCCGATCGCAAAAAGATGGAAGCATCGTCTTTCTCGACCAGGCGACCGAGGAACTCGACGAGGAAACCGAGAAGGAGGTCGCGCAAATTCTCTTGGATGAAAAGCGTCAACGGCCAAACACTACGTTCGTGATAATATCCCACCGCTCGGACTTCATCCGCGCGCTCGAGACGCCGTCGGATGGAAAGGAAGGATTCGTGATCCAACGAATCAAACCTAACGAGGAGTAGAAAAACGAAAGGGTGGTTACAATCCGAGCTTCTTCGCGCTTTCGCGCTTGCGCGTGGTGGAGTCGAGCTGGGCCTTGCGGATGCGCAGCGACTTCGGGGTGACTTCCAGGAGCTCGTCGTCGCCGATGAACTCAAGGGCCATTTCCAGCGTCATGTCGCGCGGCGTGTCGAGCGCGGCCGCGGCTCCGTCGCCCTTCGAGCGCATGTTCGACAGCTTCTTTTCCTTGCACGGGTTGACCTCGATGTCCTCCACGCGGGAATACTGCCCGATCACCATGCCCACGTACACCTGCACGGCCGGGCCGATAAACAGCGCGCCGCGCTCCTGGAGGTTGGCGAGGGCAAAGTGCATGGTCACGCCGTTTTCCATCGAAATCATGGAACCGTGCTCGTTGGCAGTGATATCGCCAACCGTCGGCCGGTAGCCGAGGAATAGCGAGTTGATGATTCCCTGGCCCTTGGTGTCGGCCATAAAGTCGGTGCGATAGCCGATAAGACCGCGCGTCGGGATTTCGAACTCAAGAAATCCAACTCCGTTTTCCACGCGCATATCCTTCATTTCGCCGCGGCGGCGACCCATCTTTTCGATGACCGCGCCGGTGTTGGCCTCAGGACATTCAATGGACACGGCCTCAAACGGTTCTTCCATCTTTCCGTCCACCTCCTTGAAAATCACCTGTGGACGCGAAACTTCCAGCTCAAACCCTTCTCGACGCATCTTCTCGATGAGGATGGCCAGGTGAAGTTCCCCGCGTCCGGACACCACGAAGCGCGAGTCGGAATCGGACTTCTCTACGCGCAGCGCAACGTCGTTCAAAAGTTCTTTTTCCAGGCGCTCCTTCACGTGACGGGCCGTGGAAAAGGTTCCTTCGCTTCCGGCAAACGGCGAGGTGTTGGTTCCAAAGGTCATCTTCACGGTCGGCTGTTCAATCTCCATCACCGGGAGAGCGACACCGCCCACCGGATCCACGAGCGACTCGCCGATCTGCACGCCCTCGATTCCCGCGATGGCCACGACCTCCCCGGCCTCGGCCTCTGAAACATCCACGCGGCCAAGCGCGTCAAAGATCTGAACCGCGATCACCTTCGACGTCTTTTCCTTGCCGTCGCGATCAATGTGCTTCACGGTCTGTCCCTGCTTCACCACGCCGTTGTTCACGCGGCCGATGGCAATGCGTCCCTTGTAGTTGTCATAGAAAATATTAACCACGGCCATTTGGAACGGAAGCGACGGGTCCGCGACCGGGCCGGTGAGATGGGTGACCACGGCGTTCAGAATCGGCGTGATGTCCTTCATCTTCGCCATGTCGGGCTCAAGGCCTGCCAGACCGTTCACGGCCGAGGCGTACACCACCTGGAAGTTGCTCTGTTCCTCCGTGGCGCCCATGTCGATGAACAGGTCGAACGTTCGGTTCAGCACCCACTCCGGGCGCGCGTCCTTCTTGTCCACCTTGTTGATGACCACGATAATCTTGTGCCCGGCCTGGATGGCCTTCTTCAGCACGAACTTGGTCTGCGGCATCGGGCCCTCCTTGGCATCGACGAGCAAGAGGCATCCGTCCACGAGCGACATGATGCGCTCCACCTCCCCGCCGAAGTCGGCGTGTCCCGGGGTGTCCACGATGTTGATCTTCTTCCCCGCCCACTTGATCGCGGCGTTCTTCGCGAAGATCGTAATCCCGCGCTCGCGCTCGAGCTCGTTTGAGTCCATGATCGTCGTCCCCTGCGCGTCCGCGTCGCGGAACGTGTTGGACTGCTTCAAAAGCGCATCGACGAGGGTGGTTTTCCCGTGGTCGACGTGGGCGATAATGGCAATGTTGCGCAGGTCGTCTCGAATCATAGGACGGTAATCAGTCTGAATACCCGCGGATGATAACCGACAAACCCGCTTTCGTCAAGGACAGATGGTTGACATTTTGGCCTGTTTAATGCTATTTTCAAGCCGGAAACTCAACGAAGGAAGCCCAGATGCTCTTTGGACTCATTCTTGCCCTCGGAACGGCCCATGCCGGACACGGCCATTGCCGGGAAATTCGGCTGGCGCAGGACGACATTTCCGTCGTGGGAACCGGAATTTCCGGTATCCCGGACGTCAGCGCGGTCGACCGCGCGACCACGATGCGGACCAGGGAGGCGTCCGAAATCGTCCTCAAGGCACGCAGGCGCGACCTTGGCTGCGTCGACTTCGGCGACGTGAGGGCGT
>Ga0156547_122_pt1 | contig 2091 bp, 2 predicted proteins | sample RifOxyB2_FD_111942 | JGI IMG/M metagenome (GOLD analysis project Ga0156547, IMG submission 111942) | Candidatus Uhrbacteria bacterium RIFOXYB2_FULL_57_15
CGACGCGCCGTATCTCACGCCGGTTCCGCATCGGGGAGAACGCAACGAGCCGTGGATGGTGGAATATATGGCAGCGAAGATTTCGGAGTTGAAGAGGATTCCGGTGGAAGAAGTGGGGAGAGTGACAACAGAGAATGCCAAGCGATTGTTTGGGATTTAGAAAATTAAAAGATACAAGATACAAAAGCGAGGATTTGTTTCTTGAATCTTTTAATTTTCCCCCAAGTATGAAAAGAGCGGCCACGTGTGACGTGACCGCCTGTGCGACGTCCCTAGGTCGTCGCGGGAGCCTCGTCCGGCAGCGAGTCCGCCGACGTCTCGTCGTCGGGCTCGGTGACCTTCGCGGCCGCCTTGGCGCGGGCCCTGAGGATGTCGATCGCCCTCTGGCGGAGGCCAACGTGGTTCTCGTTGAACCAGTCGAAGGACGACACGCCCAGGGCGGAGGCGACGAGCTTACCGAGCTCGTCGGTGCCCTCCCTGGCCTTGCGAGCCGCGGCGAGCGCGTCGCCGTCGAGATCGAGGCTGTCGAGGCTCATCTTCACCAGTTCCAGCTCGCCGTCTCGCATGGCGAGTGCCTTGCGGAACGCCTCGTCGAGAGGCGCCCACTGCAGGGCGGCCTGCTTGATGGCGTTGTTGACGACCTCCTTCGGCAGGTTTGGGATCTTTCCCAGGCGGCCTTGCAGCCTGTCCGGGTGGATGGCCGAGGCCACCGCGCGATGCGCCGCGCGGATGTGCGCGTGGCTGGAGTCCCTGGTGATCGGTTCGAACTCCATGCCGCGGGTCGCATGGGCGTTCGCGAGGACGTCCCAAATGCTGCGGATGTCTCCGCGGCCCATGCGGACCTCCTCGGGCCCGATCTCGACGCCGTCGCTGATCTCGAGCTCTGTGCTCTGGGCGGCAACCTCCTCGATTGCGTCGGCTGCCTCGACCGTTCCCACGGAAGGCATGGGGACCGCGATGAGCACGCGGCCGCGCTGCGTCAGCAGCGCTTCGACCGGCTGGCCCCAGCCTCCGATGGCCGGGAACGGGCTGACGATGCGCAGGCCGCTCAGGTGGATTCCCTGTGGTTCCACTCGCCCGGCACGGTTGCGCAAGCGGGAGAGGGCCGGGTACAGCTGCACCGTGGTCCGGATTCCCACGAGCGCTGCCGCGCGGAGGAACCAACCTTCGGCCTCGGCCTTGTCCAGGTCATACGGAAGGGCCAGTCCCATGGTGCGGCGACCGTTCCTGTACTTCCAGAACACCACGGAGTCGATGGGGTGTTCGGGGATGGTACATCCGTCGCCATTGTACACGGCGAGCGGGGTTGCCATTTCGACGAGGGTTCGGTTCTCCTCATCGATGAACACGGCCTGGGTGCCGTCGGAACGGCTCCACGCCGCGACGACCTCGAGCGGGAAGTCGAGCAAGGGGTCGCCCCGCCGGCCCTCGTACACCCCGTTGATGTCTTCGGCGTACCGACTTGCAAGCACGAGGAACGCCACCTCCCGGTTCACCAGCGTCCGGAACAGCACTCCGGTCACGATCTGGACCGACGGGTACTCTGGGTCGTCGATGTGCTGCGCGTCGACGCGCAGGTCGTTGGCGGCCATGATGTCGAGGTGCTCCTGGATTCCCAGGTCGATTACGATCTGCTGCCAGGTGGGCTTTTCGCCCCGCTTTTTTGCGGCCATGGTAGGCCCTCCTTGTGGATGATGAACCATCAGTCGTCGGCAACCGCCAACGCTGAGGGCATAAGCTAACAAAAATTTTTGATTTTGTCAAGAAATGCGGGCGTTGTTTTGGTATTCCGAATACACGCGTTATATATTCAAGGGGACGGACGCCACAATCGGTTGACAAAACCGTGAAAATGACGTATGATCCCGCCCTGGTTTCTCGCCCGAGAATCCAAGCGATTCACCCTCGTGGAGGAAGAATGGCAAACATCAATGATGCTCTTTCTGCGGTGGCAAAAGCCGCCGTCATTCCAAGAGTTTTTGAACCATCGGTGGCCGCAGATCTTCACGGCCTCCCGTTTTACGGATCATCGGGGACTGGGGCGGCAGTCATCCCGGACTTCCTCATGGCACTCGCCGCGGAAGGTGCCGA